>Ga0315280_10009125_pt1 | contig 12829 bp, 8 predicted proteins | sample YL17G06_40_MG_FD_203697 | JGI IMG/M metagenome (GOLD analysis project Ga0315280, IMG submission 203697) | Sediment microbial communities from Yellowstone Lake, YNP, Wyoming, USA - YL17G06_40 | ecosystem: Environmental > Aquatic > Freshwater > Lake > Sediment | place: USA: Wyoming | collected... | reverse complement strand
TCTACGCCAAGCGGCCGGTGTTCAAGGTGGCGCGGGCGTTGGGGGTCGTCCTGGTCAGCCGGCTCCGCCGCGACGCCGCCCTCTGGACCCTGCCGCCGCCGTTGAAAAAGGGGCAGCGCCGCGGCCGGGGCCAGCCACGCAAGTACGGGACGGAGCGGATCAGCCTGGCCAAACGCGCCGGGCAGCCCCGCGGCTGGAACTGGGTCGAGTGCCTCCAGTACGGCCAGCAGGTCCGCAAGAAGGTCAAGACGTTCCTGGCGACCTACCGGCCGGCCTACGGGATGATCCGGGTGGTGATTGTCCAGGAGCCTACCGGTCCGCAGTTCTTCTTGTCCACCGATCCCCAGGTCTCCGTGGAGGAGATCCTGGAAGTCTTCGCGGACCGCGCGGCGATCGAGCAGGACTTCCACGATGTCAAAGAGGTATGGGGCGCCGGGCAGCAGCAAGTCCGCCACCTCTGGGCGAACATCGGGGCCTGGCACCTGAACCTGTGGATGCACACGCTGGTGGAACTGTGGGCGTGGAACAAATCCAAGAAGCAGATCTGCGACCGACGCGACTCGCCCTGGGACGATCCGGAGCGGCGTCCTTCGCACGCCGATCGCCGCAAGGCATTGCGCCGTGGGATGCTCCGCGAGGAATACTCGGCGACTGCGCGCGGCTGGCAGGTCCCACGAAAAATCCGCGCCGTCGTCCAGAAGCTGTTCAACTTGGCTGGCTAGCATAGCCGTTTTTCGGGAAAGTGCAGCTCTCACAGTCAGGCCGGCTTCTCCCCCTGGTCGGTTCCGAAGGTCCTCGGCAGCACCGAAACCCGCCCTGGGTGGGGGCCTGGATAGACCTTCGGCTTACGTGGCCAACGCTGTACCGGGCTGGCGGTCAGCCGCCGCTACTCTGCTTTTCGTCAGCGGGGATCCCCGAGATGATCTTCGTTCCCGTAAACGTTGCGGAGATTAAATTGCCGCCTTCGCGAACCTCAGTGATGACGACTCCGGCGACATGCAGACCGGCTACCACCAAGAGAGCATAGTAGGCGTAGAGGTGGCTAACGATAAACGGCCTTCGGAAGGCTCGCATGTTGTCGACCGCCGCCTTGTCGTACATGTGGGGCGCGTTGGGCACGAGCGTTCCCGGGTCGACTCCGGGCGCTGCCACCCAGTGGGCGATCCAATGCCCGACGGGCGGATAGAACAAGTCGGTTCCCGCCAGCACGAGCCCACTGACTGCCAGGACGAGGATCAGCACCAGCATCGCGGTGACGCTCAGCCGCCCGAGTGGATTATGTCCGAGGTACTGTTCGGGATGCCCGGAGAAAAATGCTCTGCTGTAGGAGACGAGCGCGGCGAGATACCCCCGTCCCCCGGGCAGGAACGCGCGCCACTGCGCGTAGCGATTCCCGACGAAGGCCCACACAATGCGCACGAGCAGATTGACCGCGAACACGTAGCCGATCCACGTGTGGATCGTCTTAAGCGTCAGGCTGCCGGCGCGGGACACTTCAAGTGCACGGCCTTTGAGAATGAGGTAGCCTACTACCACCAGCGCGACGACACTGATCGCGTTGATCCAATGAAACCAGCGAGTGGGCGCATCCCAAACACGATAGGATTTCAGTTCAGACATGTTGGCTCTCCATGTACAGTTCGATGTTGTGAACGGCAACCTGTTCCGCCGCTTTGCGCAATGGGATATGTGTCACCTCCTCCTTCCCATGCTCCGCTTCGGGCTACCGAAGAAGGCACGACCCGGTCCACCGGGTCGACCTCCGCACTTGGGGCACGTCCAGCGTGCAGTCGGCGCGAGATTCTCGCGTGCCAGGGCGGCCACGTCCGCTTCGATCTCATGCGTGATCAGTTTTCCGCCGGTCTTGCGCAAGGTCGTAAAGATCCAGATCGCTGAGATGCCGTTCGAGGTGCCGAACTCAACCACGTTCCTGGCGCCGATCGACTGGCAGGCTGGAGCTCTCCAACCCGCCAGACCGCGCCGCTCCGGGAGGCCCTCCCGGCCCTCCGCGGCCCGCCGGCCCTCTTCCGCCGGGTCCGCCCGGGCCGCCGCGTCCGCTAGGCTGCGGCCGAAGTTCGTCCCGGGTTAGTTTGCCGTCCTTGTTCTTGTCGAGTTTCTTCAGGGCTTCCGATGCATTGGCGGTTTCCTCGGCCGAAAGCTCGCCGTCGCCGTTGCCGAGACGGTTACCCCTCCTCATGCTCCACCTGTCGCTTCATACGTGCCGCGTCCTCGGACAACTGGCGATCCTCGCTCGAACACGCTTTCATGGCCTCGCCAAAGCACCTGACCGCCTCTTCATGTCGGCCGAGGTGATAGCAGCACAGTCCCTTCTTGTACCACACCGAAGCAGTCGCATGGATATCCAACAACCTGTCAAAGCACTGCATCGCCTCCTCGTAGCGTTGGAGATCGTATAAGGCACCGCCCTTCATTCCCCAGGCAGGAAAGTACGTCGGGTTCAGCTTGAGGGCCCTCGAAAGGCAATCGACCTTCCGGGCCAAGTCTTCCTCGCCAAGGGCCAAAGCCACCCAGTAGTCGAAGTCCTTTTTGAGGATCATGGCGGTCAGGTGCTTTAGCCGTCGGGCCAGGCGAGATGGCCTGCGGGCTGATCCGGACCCTCTGACGGGGCGGTGGACCACCCTCTTGGCGCCTTGGCCTTCCGTCGTCTGCGATCGATGCTTCTTCGCGGTTGCCATGGTCCCGTCTTGTTGCCGCTCTAACAGTGTCACCTTTCCCAAAACCTTGGCCGCTGGCATGGCGTAAACGACTGGAGTATATGGTCTCCTCCTAACCAGCGGCAAGGCCGCAAAAGGGACGAGCCTCTCTGCCCACGGGTCACCGGCGAGGCGTTTCCCTACGAGGCGATTCAACAGGCCGGCTACCGCGCGGCGGTCGAGAGCCTGGATTTTGCCGGCTCGCTCGATCTGGAGATGCTTCACGTCAGCGCGGGAATTCGCATCTACCCCCGGTCCGCCTTGGCAAGACTGGCGATTGAGGAAGGGTTACTTTCGCCCAACGACGATCTCCTCCGGCCTCGTTTCTATATCCGACCAGGGCTTGCCGAATTGATCCGCGAGGAGGTAGCCCGCCGATATGGACCGGAGGCAATCGGCCGCGCAATCGCACGCCGGTAAGCACACTTGACGTGGGTCTTCGTCAGTCCGTGACATGCACAGCAAGGCGTGGGCGCCGCCTTGACCCGAGTAAAGTATTCGGAGGTGGCCAGTATGTTCCTTATGGGCAACGAGTCCGGCACTGTGTGGCAGTGGCGGGGTGGGTTCCGCCTGTTGCCCTATCCGGGTACGGTACGGCTGCCCGATCTCAGCGGAGAGGCAATCGAGTGGCGATGACGTCTGGCAGATCGTTGCTGTTCCCAGTCGACACGTGCAACACCTCCACGTGGGGCCAGACCTTCGCGCGAGCGATCGTTCGATTTCCTCGCTGCTTCGAGTCCGCTTACACTGCTCTTCATCGCGTCTTCTCGGGGAACCACCCTCGCAAGAAGTCGGCAAGCGATCCTTCGTAAACGGCTTCGGCCAGGTGCTCGACTCCCTGCTGATTGCCCCAGGAATAGAAAATGACTACCCGCGCCTGGTACTCGCAAAAGTCGATGTCCGAGTTGTTCACGTTCTTGGCCGATGCGATCCGCTGACGCTGCTCGGGCGTCAAGCGGGGATTGCGGATCTTGCGGTCCTCGTCGGAAGCACGGAGCACCGGATTAAGCGGGCTCGGTTCCCAGTGGATGAGGTCCTTGGATCGGACCACGAACTGTTCGTAGCCCCCGCGGATGCTTTCCAGGTAGAAGTCGTAGTAGTAACTGTCGAGGTACCGCAAACAGTGAGGCGCCGTGTACCGGTCCTTCGCGTAGACGCACTCCGGCGGAGTCACCGTCCAGCGCCGCAGGTCCGGCGAGGTCGCGAACCGGGCCGTGAAGGGCACCCCGGCCTGCTCCTTCGGCTCACTGATCTCGAACATCATCACGTACTTGCCGCCCGCCTTGCAGATCGACGTGTTGAAGATTTGGAAGCCGGGCAGGTCCAGCGCGGTCCGAGTGTCCCAGTGCTCCATGTCCTTGGAGGTCCACATCTGCACTTCCTTGCCGGGCCGCGTGCCGGTCACGTAAACCGTGTCGCCCTCGACCAGCGCGTTGGCGAAACTCCAGCCCTTGGCGAACTGCGGCGTCGTGCGGCCGGTTTCGCAGTCCACGAAGTGAAAGCAGCCGGCATTGCGGAACCACTCGCAACGGTAGAGCTTGCCGTGAAACACCACCGGCGAGTTCTCCACCTTGTCCAGCTCCACCGTGCCCAGCTTCCTAATCAACGGGCGGCCGTCCGCATCGACCGGCGGGGCCGCAAGCCCCGTGCTGACAGGGGCGAACACCCCCAAACAGAAAACGGCCAGAGGAACGTACGTCGGCAAGACTTTCACGGCAACTCCTCCAATTCGATCCTCAGCATGAACCAGCACGACCCTGACGGACTTCAGAATTCCTCTCCCGCCTTGAGTCCCAGGTTCGCCCGCAGGCGCTCTCTGGCCTGCTCCAGGCTCGTGCCCTCGGAGAACATCGGCACCTGGTACTTGGCGCACAACTGGCACAGCCGCTTGACCAGCGGCCGCATTTTCTGGGCTTGGGCGGCTTCGAGCGGCTTCTTGCCGCCGGGGAGCTCCCAGGCGGGATCGATCGCCGCGCGATAGGCGCAGATCGAGGCCTTCTCGACGCGCGACCTCACCGCGTCGCTCTCGGCCAGCGCGAGGGCCTCGGCAAACGCCTCCATGGCGGCCTTGGCGATCGACTCGTCGATCGCGTAGTCCGCGGCCCGGCCGAAGCAGTTGCGGTGGATGCCCTTCGACTCGCAGCGGTCGTGGTACATGGCGATGAACCGCCGGATCGGCGGCGCGGCCTTGCCGTAGTGGAGGTCGAGGAACTCGTCGGCCAGTTGCCGGCCGCTGCGGCCCGGGTCCCACAGCAGGTTGGCCATCACGTAGTTGCGGAGGTCCGACAGCTCCGCGCCGGTCGAGTTGCCGGCCGCCTGCATGAAAATGCCCTTGGCGCCGTTGGCCACGAAGTAGCGGACGTTCGGCTCGATCACCCGGAGGTTCGGGCAAGGCAACAGGTAATTGCTGAAGTTCGTGTTGTAGTTCCAGATGAAGACGTTCTTGGTAAGCTTGCCCCACTCGTCCATGTCTTTGCAGAATTGGGCGTTCTTGGCACACTTGGGGTCATTGATCGGGTGGATCAGGCAGCACTCGATGCTGCAAAGCTGAATCTGCACGTTCTCCCGCGGCTTGAGCGTCTTGGGCGGCTTCCGCGTGTACCAGTAGCTGAGCGTTCCCACCTTCACCCTCGGGTGCTCCTTGGCGACCGCGTCGGCAATCGCGTTGACGAACTCCAGCAGCGTGCCCATCGGTGTCCCTTCGCGGTCGTCGATGGCCTTGCAGTTCGGGCACAAGCAGTTCTTGGCGTTGTCGTTCTGGCTGACCGAGATGTTCTCCGCTGCGGGATTGGCCTTCAGGTCGGCGAGCACGGCCTCCTTGACGATCTTGAGCACGTCGGGGTTGGTGAGGCACGGTTCGCTCTCGGACCAGTCGTCCCGGACGTCCGAGAGGCGCTTGCCGTCGCGCAAGGCGAAGTATTCCGGATGCTCCTTGCCGTACTTGGCCGTGGGGACCTGGTGGCCGAAGGTGTGGCTGATGAGCGACTGGCCGGTCTTCCCGCCGTACTTCGCCTCGCCGGCAACGGTGTTCACGCGCAGCCGGGCGGCCAGCATCGGGGAGCGATTGGTCTCGCCGTAGTAGCTCCAGCGGAACGAGAGGGGCGGCTCGTAGCGGCGGTCGAGCGGACCGACCACGGCCGTGGCCCGCAGCTTCGGAATGTGCGTGTGGTCGGCGGTCAGGAACCGCACGCCCAAGTAGTCCTCCAGGAACGTGTACACGCCGTAAAGCGTCCCGCGGGGCCGGCCGCCGGCAATGGCAATGAGGTTGTCGCGGACGACGATCCGCAGGCTTTCCGGACCCATCGCCGCGGCGTCGAACCCCACGGGGCTGTCGGCCAGGGGTTTGCTCGGACCGATGAAGACGTGCCGGTCGGCCCGGCCGGGGACCGTGACCGTCGCCAGCTCGATCCCAGTCGCCTGGGCGAAGATCGAGCGGAACTCCTCGGCGGCATAGATCTCGCTGGGCGATGCGTCTTTGGCAACCACGATGTCCCAACCGGCAAGCTTAGCCAGATCGACGCCCGCCTGCTCGTTGGCGGCCGCTCCAGCCGCAAAACCGAAGATCGCCACCACGGCGAGGAACGTTGGACGGAACATAAATCACTCCTTTCGCGTGACAGGACGATGTAGCACCAAACGTCAACATGCGGGTTCTCTCGCACGTCACCACGCCGCAGACGCGGGCCGCCAAGAGTCCCCAACACGGTCACTCGGCGGGGCCCGCCTTGTCGAAAACCACCCAGCCGACGGACCTCAGGAGCTCCACGTAGCCGGCGACCGCCTTTGGCGGGACCTCTTCATCCAAGTCGGCGGCCACGCAGGCGGCGATCTCGGCAATCGACCGCTTGCCGTTGACGTAGTTCAACGTGGCGTCCGCCTGCCGGCGCGAAAGCCCGAGGGACTTCATCGCGTCGGGGTGTTCCTTCATGTATTGGCTGTACTTCTCGTGGGCCGCCAAGTCGAACTGGCGGCCTTTCACCGACGGAGCGATGCCCGGGGTGACCGTATTCCATTTTCCCGGCAACTGCTCCCGCCCCGGCTCCGCAGTCGGCACGTTGAGCTGGGCGGCCCGGTACTTGGCGTACTCGAGCACCTGGCTGCGGAGCGCGCCGCGGTAGAGTTCCCACTGCCGCACCTTGCCGTCGACGGCGGCCCTCGCCGCGGCGGACCCTGAGAAGACCTCCTCGATGCTCCGCAGGGCGCCGATCTCCCGGCCCGCCCCGAAGGCCACCAGCTTCAGGGCCTGGGCGGTTTCCGCGGCGAGGCTGCGGCCGTCGGCTGCCTCGAGCCGCGCCATGGCTCGGGGGATCTCCCGCTCGGCGACCCGCAGGTGCCCGTAATCCGAGGCGGCATCGGCCAGCGGCCCGACCACCTCGTCGGTGCAATAGGCGGCGGCCCACGCGCAGGCCGCCCCGAGGAAAGCTGCTCGCTTCAACTGGGTGGGGTCCGCTTTGTCGGGCGTGTCGGTGTCGGCGTGGTACCACTGGTCGGGCCAGACGAGGAACATGATCCCCGGCACGGCCACCGAGGGGTTGTAGAAGCAGACCTGGTCGCTCCCGCCCATGGTCGGCTGGATGGAAAAGCGGAACGCGTCGAGCGACCCGTTCTTCTCCATCATGGGGATGGGGAAGTACTGGCCGCCGGGCCGGCCCCGCGGGGCGTCGGACATGAAGATGAAGTCGTTGGTCCGCCAGAGGTACTCGACCATCGACCGGGCCAGCCCGTCGACGTACGAGGGCAAGTGCCCGGGAGACTGGCCCATCCTCAGCACCGCGTTGTTGTGCCGCAGCCCTTCCCCCACCATGTCCATGTTGAGGTTGATGCTCGCCTGGTCGGCAAAACCGCGATGCTGCTTGAGAAACGCATAGGTCCCGGAAATCTCCTGGGGCCAGAGGAAATGGATGGTCCGGCGCGGCCGCGGCAGCTCGCCGCGGGCGATCAGCCGGGTGATCGCCCGGAGGATCTCCAACTGGATCACGCAGCCGCTCATGTTGTCGTTGGCACCGCGCTTGACGTAGCCGTCGAAGAGGTGGGCGGTGAAGACCACGCCCTTGGTCCCCGGCTCGCTCCCCGGGATCCAACTGGTGACGGTCTCGAACTTGTTCGGGAACTTCTCGACGCGGGCCTTGGCGCGGACCACGACCTTCCTGCCCAGTTGCAGGTCTTCGAGGAGTTCGGACCACTGCCGCCAGGAGATGCTGAGCCCCAGCGCAAGCGGATCGTGCCGGCCGTAGGGGCCCGACTCGTAGACGACCTGGTTGGGATCGAAGTACCGCTCGCGCGAGCTGAAGGCGACGACGCCTTGGATTCCCGCCGCGGCCAGTGCCCGCGCGTGCTCGTCGGAAGGGTGCGACCACATCAGGGCGATCTTTCCGCGGTACTTCTCCGGAGGGCCGGCTTCGAGCGTCTTCTTAATCTCTTGCACGCCGGAGGGCGGCACGGAGACCAGTTCCCCGCTGACGTCCGCCGTGCGGGACCCTCGCGCGACCAGGGCCGGGTCGGCCTCCAGCCGGGCCACGAGCCGCCTCTCGGGCTCGAGGATCCACAGTTCGCCTTCCATCGGGTAGTCGAACGTCCCGCTGCCCGCCTGCCGCTCCAGGCGCGTGGTCGTAATGCCGTAGCCACGCACCAGGTCGTGGATCGCCTGGGATTCGTAGAACGTCCCGGAGCACTCCTGCGGGCTGCGGACCCAGGGGGCGCCGGCGAGTTTGACCAGGTTGTTGTAGATCATCTGCCCCGACAATTCGTTGGCCAAAAGACTGATCGTCTGCGGCGAAAGCGGCGTCCGCAGCGACCGGGGCAAAGCCCGCTGGGCCGCCGGCGTCGGCGGCTGGGCCAGGCCGCACGCGGCCGCAAGCAGCCAGACCACGATCGACGCGAGCAGGGAGACGCTGATAGTTCGGTGCCTTCGCATAATACACCTCCAGCAGAGGGATGAAGGATGAGGGATGAAGGATGAAGGGCTTCCTCTTTCATCGTTCATCCCTCTATCCCTCATCCCTCATCCCTCATCCCTCATCCTTCATCCGTTCGGTCCCGCGCGGCCTCAATACGGCTTGAACACGCCGGGGACCGGGATCGGGTAGTTGCCGTCCTTGTCCGGATAAACCGGCGCCTTGGCGTCCCAGGCAAGGATCGCCGGCAGTTCGCTGGTGCCCTTGGCCACGGCGTCCTCCCACTTCACAACCTGCCCCGAGTAGGTGGCCATGCGGCCCAGGACCGTGGTCATGCTGCTGGTCGCGCCGTGCCAGCCTTCGCAGTACTTTGCCCCGCTGCGGATGGCCGCGATCAGGTCCTTGTGTTCCTGAACGGAGGCATTGACGCCGCCCGGGGCCCTTTTGCCTCGGGCCTTGCCTTTGGCCCCCCCGGGGGCCGTCCACGCGTTCTTCCCCTTGACGTAGCTGGAACAGTCGGACTCGCCTTCGCTGCCGTGGACGGCCACGCCGACCAGGTTGAAGCAGCCGGCCATTTGCCGGCATTGGCTGAACAGCTTGGCACCGTCGGGGTAGGTGAATTCGACGAAGTGGTGGTCGAAAATCTGGCCGGTCCCCTTCGTTTTGCCGACATAGCGAAGAGTGCAGCCGCCCATGCCGTTGGCCTCGACGGGGTGCTCGCCCTTGACCCAATTGCACACGTCGATGTCGTGGATGTGCTGCTCGCAAATGTTGTCGCCGGAGAGCCAGCAGAAGTGGTACCAGTTGTTCACCTGGAACTCCATTTCCGTGGGCTCGCGCCCCAGGGTCTTGGCCAGCTCGGCGCGGCTGCGGTTCCAGATGCCCGTGGTGTTGTAGTACGCCCGCAGGTACATCAGCCTGCCGATGGCGCCGTCGTGGATCCGCTTGATGGTTTCGACGTAGTTGGGAGAGTGGCGGCGTTGGAAGCCCACGCCCACCCTGAGGCCCTTCTCCTCGGCGCGCTTGTTGGTTTCCATGAGCTGCCGGAATCCGGGGGCGTCGACGCAGCAGGGCTTTTCCATGAAGACGTGCTTGCCGGCCTGGATGGCGGCGGCGTAGATCATCGGGCGGAAGCCGGGGGGCGTGGCGGTGACGATCAAGTCGACGCCGGCGGCCAGGGCCTTCTGATAGGCGTCCAGCCCGGCGAACACGCGCTCCGGCGGCAGGTCGACCCGCCGGGCGAAGTTCTCGTCCTCACGGAGGCGCTGGGCGGCCAACTCGGCTTTGTTCTCGAAGGCATCGGCCACGGCGACGACGCGGACGGCAGGATCGGCGTTCAAGCAATCGCGAATGGCCCCGTTGCCTCGCCCGCCGCAGCCGATCAGGGCCACCTTGAGGACGTCGGAGCCGGCCGCGTGGGCGCTGCGGGCCAGGCTCGGGCCTCCCGCCAGGACCATCCCTTGGAGGGTGCCCGCCCCGGCGACGGCGGAGGCTTTAAGAAAATCTCGGCGGGAACGCTTCGCTCGGTCGGTCATGTCGGCACTCCTTGGCGATATGCTTATCGGATACTCCCGGAAAATACTTCTTTCGCGTAGCGGCAACTGCGGCGATGGGCCTCGGCAACCTCGATCGTCTGGGGCGTTCCCTGTTCCGGGCCCTGTTCCAAGACCAACAGGGGCTTGGCCCCCAGTGCGGCGAGCGCCTTCCCCAAGGCCCGGTAATCGATGTCTCCATCGCCGAACGTCTCGCTCCAGACGTTGTCCTTTGATTGCCGCAGGTGCAATTCGACGACCCGCGTGCCGTAGAGCTTCACGACGTCGAACAAGGCCACCTGGGAATGTCCGGCGCCGCGGTAGACCCAGTGTGCGTCGAGGCAGAGCGAGAGGCAGGCCGGCTCGGTGCCGAGCATCATGTGGTGGAATTCCCGCGCCGCGTGCTCCAGCTCGACGTCGTGATTGTGGTAGGCCAGGGTCAAGCCCAAAGCGGCCAGCCCGCGCCCCAGCCGATTCAGGCCCGCGGCCTGGGCCTTCAACTGCGCGTCGCTCTTCCCACGCCGGCTCGGCAGCGGGCTGGGGTTGGTGACGACGATCTTGGTCCCGAGGGCCTTCGCGCGCTTCGCGAGGGCGAGGATCCGCTGGATCTCCTTCTCGGCCGTGGCCGTGTCGAGCAGCTCGCTGCCGGTGTAGATCGATCGCATTTGGAGCCCGTGTTTGGTGAGTTTTGCGGCCAGGGCTTCGGCCTGCTCGGCGGCGTGGAGCCCCGGCTCCAGGCCGTTGATCCCGCAGGCGGCCAGCTCGGCCAGCTCCTCATCCAGGGGCACGCTCGGCCGCTTCTTGTCGCGGCCGCGCGTTGCGCCGACGGACCACTGGTTGATGGCCACGTGCGGGCCTCCCCGGGCCGGTGCGTCCGCGGCCCGGAGCGCTCCGCTCCAGGCCAGCGCCGCGGCGCTGAGCCCCATGCCTGCCAGAAACTCTCGGCGGTCGCGATGCCGTGTGCGCATGTCTTTTCCTTTGCGAAAAACCGAGCCCGTGGGTGCGGCGATGGGCTCGAGAGGACCAAGCGATCCAATCACCAGACCGCCAGTATCGCTGTGCGGGAGGGCCCGTGCAAGGGGCAGGCCCCCAGTGGAAGAAGACCGCGGATCATGCTATCGTGCCGTGTGCGGCTATCCTCATTTTCAAGGGAGGAGCACCTCGTGAACAGGATCACCAGACGCACTTTCCTCAAAGGCGCAGCCGCGGGCCCCGTCTTTCCGTTGGCCGCCGGCGCCGGAGCCAAGGCGGGGACGCCCTCTCAATCGCGGGAGGACGGGAAGTCGCCAGCTCATCCACCGGCGTCCCAGGACAAATCCTGGGAAGGTTGGCTCGAGCGAAAGATTCTGCCGGAAACGGAGGCCCGCTCGATGCTGCGCGGCTTCCTCGCAAGGCAGCTCCAGCCGCTGCCTTTGCCGCCGACGCGCGAGGCGTGGCTGGCCCGCCGCGACGCCCTGCACCGCGAGGTCCTGGCCGTGCTGGGCATCGACGACCTCGTGCCGCCGAAATGGGACCTCGCCTTGAAGTCCAAGGGCACGCTCCGCCGCCCGGGCTATCGCATCGAGAAGATCACGTTCGAGAGCTATCCGGGCATGGCGATCCCGGCCGTCGTCTATGTGCCTGAGGGGATCACCGGGCGCGTCCCCGGGATCGTGTCGATCAGCGGTCACACCCCGGCGAGCAAGGCGGCGGAGTACGTCCAGCAGCGTAACGTGAACCTCGCCTTGCGGGGCTGCGTGGTCCTCTCGTACGACTACTACGGCTACGGCGAGCGCAAGACGGGCAGCGACCCGAACCATCCGACCGGGGCAAACACCCACGACATCCGTTCCTTTTCCTTCTCGCGGCGCACGGCCACGGCGATCGAGGTGCTCGACGCGGTCCGCGCCGTCGACGCGCTCTTGGCCCGTCCGGAGGTGGACCCAGAGCGGATCGGTTTCACCGGCGAGTCGGGGGGGAGCAACTCGACCTATTGGGTTGCCGCCGTCGATCCCCGCGTGAAGCTTGCGGTCCCCGTGAGCTCGGTCACGACGTTCGACTACTGGATCCGCAGCGACTGCAACTGGGATTGGCACCAGCGGCCGCCCGGCATCCGCCGCATCGCGGACATCGGCACGCTGTTGGCCCTTCACGCCCCCCGGCCGCTCTTGATCATCAGCAGCCGGCGGCATACCGACGACCAGGAGTTCCCGCTGGAGGAAGCGGAGAAATCGTACCAGTGGGCAAGGCACGTCTACGGTCTCCTCGGGGCCGCAGCCCGAGGCTACCCGGCCGTGGCACACTACGAATCGACGACCGCTCACGGCTACCAGCAGGACAAGCGCGAGCAGCTTTATCGCGCCGTGGAGCGCTGGCTGCGACCGCCTTTTCCCAAGGGCGAAAAGGAGCTGCCCGCAAAGGTAGAGCGCGTCGAGGACCTTCGCTGCGGCCTGCCCGAGAAGAATCTCACAATCCGCGACGTCTACGCCCAGTGGCTCAGTGGTCTCCCGCGGCGGAGCGGGGCGTCCGATGCGGCGGCGCTTCGGGCGTTTTTGCGCGGGCGGCTCGGATGGCCCCAACCGCTGCCCGCCGTGAAGGCCGAGAAGGTGGGCCGAGCGGAAAAGGGCCCCTGGTCCGTCGAGTTCTGGATTGTCGAGCCGGAGCCGGGGATTCGCTTGCCGGCCGTGCGGATCGCCCGCCAGGGCGCAAC
>Ga0315280_10009123_pt1 | contig 12831 bp, 7 predicted proteins | sample YL17G06_40_MG_FD_203697 | JGI IMG/M metagenome (GOLD analysis project Ga0315280, IMG submission 203697) | Sediment microbial communities from Yellowstone Lake, YNP, Wyoming, USA - YL17G06_40 | ecosystem: Environmental > Aquatic > Freshwater > Lake > Sediment | place: USA: Wyoming | collected... | reverse complement strand
TGAACGTGCGGGACTATGGCGCGAAGGGCGACGGCCAATCGGATGACACGGCCGCGTTCGAGCGGGCCCTCGATGCCGCGGCGAAGCAAGGCGGCGGCACCGTCCTGGCCCCGCGGGGCGTCTACTCCTTCGCCGGGCACTTCAGCGTCCCGTCCGCCGTCACGCTCTCGGGCATCTGGCAATCGGTGCCGGCCCATAATGGAATCCGCGACCGCGGGCTCCCGAAGCCGACCGACGACGGCACGACCTTCCTGGTCACCGAAGGCGCCGGCAGCGAGGCCGGGCCGCCCTTCCTCACGCTGGGCACCAACAGCACGCTCAAGGGCGTGGTGATCTACTATCCGCAGCAGAACGTGGACGACGTTCCCAAGCCCTATCCGTGGGCCATCGCCATGCGGGGCAAGAATCCCGCCGTGCTCGACGTGGAGTTGCTCAATCCCTATGGCGGCATCGACGCCTCGCGCAACGAGCGCCACCTGATCCGCAACGTCCACGGCCAGCCGCTCCGCCGCGGCATCCTCGTGGACGCAATCTACGACATCGGCCGCATCGAAAACGTCCACTTCAATCCCTGGTGGAGCACCAGGCCGAAGCTCTTCCAGTGGCAGATGGCAAACGGCGAGGCCTTCATCCTCGGCCGCAGCGACTGGCAGTACGTCCTCAACACGTTCTGTTTCGGCTACAAGGTGGGCTACAAGTTCATCGCCAGCCGGGCCGGCGTCTGCAACGGCAACTTCCTCGGCCTCGGGGCCGACGACTGCCAGACGGCCGTGGTCGTCGAGCAGAGCGCCCCCTTCGGACTGCTAATCACCAACGGGCAATTCGTCTCCTTCCACGGCCCGGACCCGACCATGGTCGAGGTGACCAAGGCTCACAGGGGGAGCGTGCGTTTTGTCAACTGCGCGTTCTGGGGACCGTGTCATCAGATTGCCAAGATCAGCGGCCGCGGGACGGTGGGCTTTAGCGACTGCACCTTCAGCGAATGGGACGCCAAGAAGGAAGGCCGGCACGCCCTCCAGGTCCAAAGCGGCACCGTGCTCGTGCGCGGGTGCGAGTTCCGCGCCAACAAGCCGCAGATCGAGCTGGGCGAGGCCGTCGACCGCGCCGTGATCAGCGACAACCTCTTCTCCGGCCCGGCTCAAATCGCCAACCGCAGCAAGGGGAGCGTGCAGATTTCGGGCAATGCGGCGAAGCCGTGAGCGAGGGAAGAGGGGCGAGGGGTGAGGGGTGAGGGGCGAGGGTGAATGACGAAGGACAAAGCGCGCACGTGCCGGTAGTCACCTGGTCATGGGGCCTCCGTCGGCTCCTCTGTCCCCGATTCACGTTGCGCCGTAATGCGGCAGAGGGCCAGATACGCGGCGAAGATCGTCGTCAAGAGCTGGAGGAAGGGGGAGATCACGATCATCAGCACGTGCCAGCCGATGAAGCTGGCCTTCGCCTCGAAGAGCCACATCGGGATTCCCACGCGGCCCACGTCCACCGCCGGATCGAAGAGCTTAAGGAACATCGGCCCCCAGATCGCCAGCATCATCAGCAAGGTGGGAAGCACGCTGAGCACCGACAGGAAAAGAACGTTCCGGAGGACCTCGTGCACGGCCGTCCTCCGCCGCGCGACTGCGACCGCAATGGCCCAGCCGGCGGGAAAGCCCAGCGCGATGCAGAAAATGGGGACGCCCATCCCCGCGCCGACGCACAGAACGTCGAGGACAACCATCAGAACCATCGCACGGATCGACGGACGGAGCATGGCAATCGTCTCCTCGTTGTCGGTTCGTTGCCCGCGGCACATGGATCGGGCGTCGATACTCGCTTCAGTCACCGGGGATTAGCCAACATCGCCTTGTACGGCCAGCGATCCGTCGCAATCCTCACCTTCTGGCCCTCCAGCACCACGTCGCGGCCGGTGTCTTCGTTTTGCACCCGGAGTTGGCCGTACTTGAACCAGGCCCCGTTGTTCGTTCCGTCGGCCCGCACCAGCGGCGGGACCTGGCCGGGATCGCCGCGGTTGCCGCTTAAGACCCGCCGCGACCAGCCCTCGCTCACCGAGACGAAAAGGTGGACCGAGTAGCGCTGCGGGTCGGAGTAGGCCACGTCGAGGTGGCCGTCCCCGTCGAGATCGACCAGCCGGCAGCCGGCGTCGCGTCCCTGGGCATCGACGATGGCCGTTCCACCAGGCAAGCCGAAAGGAAGCCGTTGCCATGCGTGGCGATCCGCGAGCCAACGGAAAACGGCCCGCTGCCTTTCATTACCGACGATAAGCTCGCACACTCCGTCGAGGTCCAGATCGCGCAGGCGCACGCCGCGATCCCGCCCGGCAGCGCAAGTGGCCACGGGCCCGCCCGCTTCGAGCCCCGCAAGGCCCAGCGGGTCCGCGACCCACCGGCTGCCGTCGAAGTGCCACACGCCCGCGACCCTCTCGTTCCGGACCACGAGGGTCGCACAGCCGCTTGTCTGCAAGACGCCGAAACGTACGCCGGCGTCGTGCCGGTTCCCCTGCGAATCGACGGAAACGATCTCCACCGGGAAGTCGCTTGTGGTCCATCGCTTCTCTTTCGGCGACCAGATGCGAGTCTGCCGGGTCCTCTCGTTGCCGATGACCACGTCCATGTAGCCGTCGCCGTTCAGGTCCAGGACCCGCACGCCGTTGTCCTGGCCGTTGGCGGCACGCAGCGGCACGCCGCCCAGGGCGCTGTTCATCAGCCGCTCGTACACTTCGCGGAGGCTGAAGAACTTGACCCGCCTGCCGTACCTTGCCTGGGCGTGATCCACCAGCTCGACGACCTGGCTATTGAGAATCCAATTGTGCGTGTGGGGATGAAACGTTAGGGTAAAGACCCCTTGCTTCAGCGCCGTGGCGTCGATGGCCGCCTTCATGTCCCGCACCGTGAGCGGATTGCGCGGCTTGTGGAGATTGTTGCCCAGCCAGTCGTCGGGGAGCGCCGACGGCATCTCCCAGCACAGCGGCACGATCACGTAGGGGTACGGATAGTCCTCCACCATGTTGGCAAACTCCCGCTCGGCGGGGACGTACTTGGCAAATCGCGGCCGGCCCTCCTCGTCGATCACCAGCGGCCGCGGCAGCGAAGGATCGTCCGCCGTGAAGGCGAGGAAGACCGAGGAGTCCATGCCCAGGAAATTCCCCCGCGGCGTCGTCTTGTCGAACACTTCGGCAAAGAACCGCGGGCTCAAGGAGTTCATCGAGTCGCAGCACGGCATGCGGAAGGCGACCGGCCGGTTGTTGGGGATCGTCGCCACGAGGTCCACCGCGCGGTCGAAGGTGGCCTTCGCGGCGGCGAGAGAGCCGCCCTTCAGGCACGGGCAAGGATGGTCGAAGGTGTGCGACTCCAGGCTCACGCCCTCTTTGAGAAACGCCTGCAACTGCGGGGCCTTGGGATCGACGCGGGACGTCATGATGCTCACCGGCGCTCGACCGTCGATCTTCTTGAGCCGCTCCAGGATCGGCCGCAAAAAGGATTCATAGACGGCCGGATCGCCCAGATCGTCAATGGCCAGGACGAGCGCCGTTTCCACGCCCTCGTCGCCGACCCACTGCGGAGTGACGAGCTTGGCGGTCTGGCGCCCGACGTAGTAGGGATTGGACGACTCATCGAGGTAACTCAAGCGATTGCCGAGGTCCGCCGCAGGAAGATCGGCCGCAACCAGCAGCACGAGAAAGAGCGTGCTCCGACCTGACACTCGGATTCTCCTTTTTCAGGCGTGTGGACTGGTCCCGTGGCCGCGCCCCGGACGGCGGCTTTGGCGACCCATTCAGCGCACCACCTTACCGCAACCCTCCGGCCTCCGCCAGCGCGGCAATCGGAAGCCCGAGCCTGGCCTGACCCCGAGCCACAGGCTTGTCGTCTGCCGCTTTTCTGCTAGTCTTTGAAGTTGTGGCCGCGTGCGTCATCGAGTGCGTCCGGATGGGGAACCCCCACTTGCGGTGGAATACTGATGACCCATATAGACGCGGCACCTGTGTTGCGACAATGTGGTGGCTGTAGCTCAATTGGTTAGAGTACCAGACTGTGGATCTGGGAGTTGTGGGTTCGAGTCCCATCAGCCACCCTTCAGCGGACCCGGTGACAGCAGTTGTCAGCGGGTCTTTTTCATTGACGGGGCAATCACTTACGGCAACGGAACCCTCGCCGCGCTCTCTCGCCTGTCTCTCTCAAGCGGTAGAACCCGGCAGCGGGAGGGGCCGCGGTTCAACCCGCCCCGGTATGGGACCAGCAACAGCCCTTTCCTTTCCAGAGCCCCAATGACGAGCCCCACCGTTCGCTTTCCGAGTCGCACCCGGCGAGCCGCCCAAGAGCGTCACCAGCCGAGGGCCGACCTCAATTCGCTCCAGTTCACCCGAGCCGACCGGCCAAAGCACGGGCGGGTCGCCCGCGTCCGGCCTTCGCTTATCGCCACGTCCACCCAACCCGCGGAGCCACAGCGGCAGCATGTCGGTCCCGTTCCCGCCCACACGGCCCCCGGTGGCAGCGGCCGAAGTCGCGGCGGACAATCGTTTTCATCGCCGCGTTGGCCTCCAGCGTGGTCGCGTCGACCGCGACCGTCTTGCCCCGCAGCAGTCCCTTTTCGGCGGCCAGCTTCAGCACCCACTGAAATACGGAAGCATGGACCTCCAGCGGCAAACGATCGCGAACCCGCGTGAGGCTGGAATGGTCGGGCGTTTCCTCGACCCAGCGATCAAACCCCGCCTCGGCGAGAATCTCGTTGAGCTTTCGATAAAAGACATGCCCTTCGGATTTCGGCAGGCTGGTGGTGGCCACCCACATCTCCTGCTGCCGGCTGCGCCGCCTTCCCAATGCCATCGTCATTGTCTCCTGCGTCTCACGATGGCCATACTATATTCTTGTTTAGAGACTTTCTCAACGGGCTGCTAGACTCCGGGAAGGTCGAAGCCCACCGCGGATCGCGATGCCCGCGTCTTGACGGCATCCACCATCTGCCTCCATCGGGAGGCGAGGAACCTCGGATGTTTCATCCCCCGCAGGGCATAGCTTCCGGTGGCCAGCGACAGGTCCAGATCGGCCACGACAACCGCCTCGCTGCGGTTGTCGGCCAGAGCGAGCACGCGATCGTCCGGGGCCACGATTTTGGAGTCGCCCGCCGACCATTTGCCGCCGCCCTGCGGCCCCACGGAATTGGCGAAAAGGTAGTAGATCGCGTTCTCGAAAGCCCGGGCGGCGATCCCGTCCTTGCCGCCCCGCTTCTTGCGCGAGACCGCCAGGGAGTCCATCCCGGCGTTGGGATGGAAGAGGATCCTGGCCCCGGCCATCACGGCCAGGCGCACCAGTTCGGGATAGCGGCGCTCGTGGCAGATCACCGCGGTGGCGCGGATGCCCTCGACGTCGAAGAGGGCAACGGCGCCCCCCGGCGTGAAGCATGCGCGGTCCAGCTCGTGGAGGTGACACTTCGCATAGCAGTAAACCACCTCTCCGCGGCGGTTGAAGACGACCAGGCAGTTGTAGAGCTTCCCCCGGCCGAACACCGGCGAGCCCGCCAGGACGCTCGCGCCAAAGCGTGCGGCCAGTTGGCCTACGGCGGTCAAAGCACTGCGGACTTCGGCAGGCCGGAGCCGCGAGAAGTCGCAGCCGTAACCCGTGGTCGCACACTCGGGAAACAGCGCCACCTTGGCCCGCCGCCGTGCGGCCTCGGCCAAGAGCCGTTCCATGGACGCCAGGTTGCCTTCGATCGTCGGGGCGAATGTCATCTGCACCGCCGCGACTCGCAGCCGCTGCCGGTCGCCTGCCGGGCTTGCCTTTTGGTCGTTCACGGCATGTTCACTGGAATGGGTCAAGGGATCTCGGCCCGGAGACGCTCCGGCCTGACAAGCTTGGATTGTCGCGGCTCGGCGCCGGTTTTACAAGGCGTCGGCGGTCGTGAGGTCCAGCTTGAGCACGTGGGGTCTTGAGAGAAAATCCATCGCCCACACCAGCTTGTGTCTGGGGGCGTACATCAGGCCCAAGCTGACGTTGAAGCGATCCTTGCCCAGGGGGTCGGCGCCGGGCAGGTGCAGGCCGAGCCAGGCATTCTTGCTGCAATCGTAGAGCAGCCACCGCGGCTTGCCGTCGATGCCCGGTACCGGGCGTGCCCCGACCAGAACCGCGTCGCACTCGGACAGGTAGACGGTCTCCCGCATAGGGGCGCCGGCGGCGCGATCCTTGCCGGCGGGCCGGAGCGGCCTGGTGGCCCCGGTCTTGAGATCGCAGGCCGTGACTTCGCCCGCGGCCCCCGCGGAGAACAAGAGCAGCCGGTCGCGTTTAGAGTCATACTCGATCCCCTCCGTGTCCCAGCCGGGCGCCTCGACTTTGCCCTGAAGGGGCAGCTTCTCCCAGTTCATGCGCGCGGAATTCACCTGCCAGAGTCCTTCGCCCGTCCGCGTCCAGGCCACCACGCCCTTGGGCGTGGAGACGCACTTGGTCATGTAGAGATTGATGTCAAAGGCGTCCGGGTGGAACGGCGTGGCCAGGTCGGCCGCCCAGTCGCCGGCCGAGGGATCGTAGGTGAAAAGCTTGCCGGCGGTCTTCTGGGCACACAGGACGATTCTTCGGAGCGTCGGGTCGTAGGCGTAGCACTTGTACGAGTGGCACGAAACCAGCGGCCTGCCTTGGTAGCTCTTGGTGGCCGGGATGCCGATGCCGTTGGGGGCAAAGTTGAGCGTGTGCTCCGGCCGGTGCCCGATGAAGTAGCGGTTCGAGCGGATGCTGTAGTGCAGCACCTCGTTGCCGTCGTAGGTGGCGTGGCCGCCGCCGAAGTGCAGCAACTGGTCGCGGTCCGTGTCCAACGCGCAGGTGCCCCAGCACCGGCTCCTCCCATACTCGATCTTCGGCCAGTTCGGCGACTCGCGCATCACCCAGGTGTTGGCCGGCAGCTTCCTGAGCCACTCCTCCTCGGCCGCCGGGTCGGGCGCTGCGCCCTGGGTCTCGAACCACTGCGGGTCCTCGGTGCTGGCCGGATACGGCTTTTCCGTAAGCGGCGGAAGACCCAGTCTCGCCGCTGCCGCCGGGTCGGAGCGGGCGGGGTCGATCCGCGCCGCAAAGGTCGCCAGGCCCGAGCGGCCGTCCGCCAGCACGACGACCACCAGGTCGTCCCGGCCGGCTGCCGCGGGAGTCGGGAACCAGTCCTTGGCCGGCGCCGGGCCTCGGGCCGCGCCCCCTTCGGCCAGCAACTGCCATTGGTTGCCCCTGGTGTCGTACACCCACGTCTCCCCGCGGCCCTGGTAGCCGTAGCCGTCCATGAGCAAGACCTTGCCGCTTCGGGGCAGGTAGACCATCTTGTACCCGCTCCGCGGCGACGGCGACCGCTGCGCACGCCGCTGCTCCCAGCTCCGGCTTGCGGGATCGTAGACCCAGGTGTCCGCCATCAGCCGGTCCAGCGCATCCCCGCCGAAAAGGACGATCTTCCGGTTCCTCGCGTCATAGACCATTCGCGCGTGGGCGCGCGGCGGCGGCTGCACCGCCAGCGCCAGCACCACTCGGCCTAGCTCGTTCCGCGCCGCATCGGCCAGGTGGATGCCCTCGGGCGTCACCTTGCCCGCCAGCGCGCCTTCAGCCTTCTTCAAGGCGTCCAGAGCCGCGGCCAGGGGCCCGGCCGCCCACTGCAACTGCGTCTTCTCGTATCCTTGGGCCGTCTCTTGAGCTTCCTTAACCTCGTCAGCCAGTTCCGCCACGGTCCGCCGGAGCGCCGCCGCAGACTGGTCGAGCTTTACCGTCGCTTCCTCCTCGCTCTCGGCGACGTAGTACCGCGCCCGGCCGGCGCCCGCCAGGTTCCGTGCCCGCACGCGAAGCGACTCGGCCTTGGCGCGCAGGCGGTTCACCGTCGGGCTGCCCAGCTCCAGCTTCCGCCATTTGCCGTCCGCGTAGACCCAGCCTCCCTGCCCGCCGAGAACCTCCTTGTTGACCGGATCGTAGCACATGGCGCCGAAGAGCATCCCGTCGCGGAAGTCCTGGCGAAGTTCCGCCGCCGAGGCCGTCAGCACCCAGGTTCGCGCCACGGGGTCATACTCGGCGGTCTGGTGCGCGAGAGTCCAGTACACGACCACCTTGCCGCGATCCGCGTCCCAGGCGTAGTTCCCCCAGTTCCACATGGCGTTGTAGTATCCGGCGCCCAGGTACGGCCGCGAGTTCCCCTCCGCGTCCTTCATCTTGAAGGCGTAATAGCTCCCGGGGAACGCGGGGGCCTTGGACGGGCCGACCGGCTCGCCCCAGACTCCCTCCTTGCCCTTGGGAAAGCGATTCTCCCAAACGCCCTTCTCAAGATCGAGCGTCATCTCCGAGTACGGCGAGGCCGTGGCCTTCGGGTCCATGCGCGGGTCCATCATCATCGAGCCGCCGAAGCACACGAAGGCGTCCTCGCCAGGCACGTAGATCAGGCCGAAGGAAGCCCGCAGGCCGGGACCTCCGTCCGCGACTTTGATCCAGGTGTTGGGGGGCGCTGCCCGGACCGCCGCAGACGGCTTCCCAGGCGAGGGGCCTTCGTCCGGCGCCGCACCGGCCGCAAGCAGACTTCCTGCCAAGATCGAGCCCGACAGCACCACGGTCGCGGCTTTCATCGGTGGTCCTCCTCACAAGCGGCGAAAACCGAGTTGTCGGCCAGTATAGCGTTTCGGGCTCGCTTCTGCTAAGAAAGTCGTAGGCTCGGGCGGAGCCCCGGCGTGCAACTGCTATGATGACGTCTACCCTAGGAGGACTTGCGATGAGACATCGTCCGGTGAGCGCGATCCTGTTGTCCTTTCTGTCTGCGGCCGTCCTTGGCTTCCCGGCGGCCGCGGCCCGCGCAGCGGATCCGCCGGTCGCGATCGCATCGGCGAGCGTGGTCGATCTGAGCTGCGAGTACCTCCACGATCCTTTGGGGATCGATGCCCGAGAGCCGCGGCTGAGCTGGCGCATGGAGGCGCACGATCGGACGGCCCGCGGCTTGCGTCAGACGGCCTACCAGGTCCTGGTCAGCAGCAGCCCCCAGCGGCTCGCGCAGGACCAGGGCGATCTTTGGAACTCAGGGGAAGTGGCCTCCAGCCAGTCGGTCCACGTCGTCTACGGCGGGCGCGGGCTGACCTCCGGGGCGCAGTGCTTCTGGAAAGTGCGGATCCGCGACCATCGTACCGATGGTGCCCGGGCCGGCGCACTGTCCGCATGGAGCAAGCCCGCACGCTGGACCATGGGCCTCTTGGAGCCGGGCGACTGGAAGGCCCAATGGATCGGCGTGGCCGAGGCGCTGCGGGCCAAGCCGGCCAAAAGCCCCGAAAACTCGCTCCCTGACCCCTGGCTCCGCAAGGCATTCTCGCTTCCGGCCGCTCCCCAGCGGGCCACCGTGTACGTGGCCTCGGTCGGCTATCACGAGTTGTACGTCAACGGTGTCAAGGTCGGCGACGCCGTCTTGGAGCCCGCGGCGACCGACCACAGCAAGCGGGCCCGCTACGTCACCTATGAGATCGCCGAGCGGCTGCACGCGGGAGAGAACGTGATCGGCTTGTGGCTCGGCGTGTCGTGGTCGATCTATCCGTACTACAAGACCGCCGATAAGCCGCAGGCCCCGATCGTGATTGCTCAGGCCGACATCACGCTCCCCGGCGGTCAGAGGCAGCGGATCGTCACCGACGCGGCCTGGAAGACCCACCCCAGCCCGAACATGCTGCTGGGAACGTGGAACTTCACCAACTTCGGGGGGGAGCTGTACGACGCGGGGCGGGAACTGCCCGCATGGTGCGAGGCGGGCTTGGACGACTCCGCGTGGAAACCGGCCGCGGTCTTCTCGCCGCGGCTGACCCTCTCGTCGCAGATGGTCGAGCCCAACCGGCGCGTGAAGGCCCTCCATCCGGTCGCGATCGAGGAGCGGCCCGGCAAGGAGTTCCGCGTGGACATGGGAGCCAACTTCGCCGGCTTTGTCGCGATCGACCTCCGCGGCAAGCCGGGCAAGCGGGTCGATTTCCAGTTCTCCGAGCGCCCCGACCAGGCCATGACCCACCGGCTCCGCAGCGCCTACATCCTCGGTCCGACGGGCAAGGGCACCTTCCGCAACCGCTTCAACTACAGCGTTGGGCGTTGGATCACCATCAAGGGCCTCGACGCCAAGCCCGCACCTGAGGATATCCGCGGCCACCTGGTCCGCACCGACTATCGCCCCGCGGCCGACTTCGAGTGTTCCAACAAACTGCTCAACGACATCTATCGCACGACCCTCTGGACCTTCGAGAACTTGAGCCTCGGCGGCTACGTCGTCGATTGCCCGCAGCGCGAGCGCATGGGCTACGGCGGCGACGCCCACGCGACGACGGAAACCGCGATGAACAGCTACCATCTGGGGGCGTTCTACACCAAGTGGGCCCAGGACTGGCGCGACGTGCAGGGGAGGTCCTCGGCGTGGGGCGTCGGAGTCAAGGCGGGACAGCCCGGCGCAGGCGACTCGGCGGAGGAAGGGAACCTGCCGTACACCGCCCCGACCTATTGGGGCGGAGGCGGACCGGGTTGGTCCGGCTACTGCGTCACGCTTCCCTGGCTCATGTACCGGCAGTACGGCGACGTGCGGATCCTCGAAGTGCAATTCCCCACGATCCAGCGGTGGCTGCGGTTCCTGGAGAGCAAGTCGTCGAAGGACATGCTCATGCGCTGGGGCGGCCAATGGGACTTCCTGGGTGACTGGCTCTGGCCCGGCGCCAAGGGCGTCAACGGCGACACGCCCGAGACCCTCTTCTTCAACAACTGCTACTGGATCTACAACCTCCAGACCGCCGCGCGGATCGCCGACGTGCTCGGCAAGGCCGACGCCGCCGCGGCCTATCGCCAGCGGGCCGAGACCGTGCGCCGGGCCGTCCACGCCAGGTTCTTCCGCCCCGAGGACAACGGTTATGTGAACGGGTTTCAAGCCTACTTGTCGATCGCCCTCCTGGTGGGCCTGCCGCCCGAGAATCTCCGGCCCGCCGTCTCCAAGCGGCTGGAGGACGAGATACTCGTCCGGCGCAAGGGGCACATCCACGCGGGCATCACCGGCGGCTACTACGTCATCAAGGCACTCTTGGACGCCGGGCGCGACGACCTGATCTACGCGATGGCCACGAAGGAGGACTACCCGAGCTGGGGCGACATGCTCCGCCGCGGCGCGACCACGTTCTGGGAATCCTGGGAGGGAGACATCTCCCTGCTTCACAGTTCCTATCTTCACCTCGGCCTATGGTTTATCGAGGGCCTCGGCGGGATCCAGCCCGACCCCGAGCACCCGGGCTTCCAGTCGTTCGTCATCCGGCCCGGCGTGCTGCCCGGGCGAGTGGACTGGGTCAAGGCCCGGTACCAGTCGCCCTACGGGCCGATCAGCAGCGCGTGGAAGATCGACGGAGGTAAACTGCACCTTTTGATCGAAGTGCCGCCGAACACGACGGCTCGGCTCTTGCTGCCGGCCAAGGACGTCGGCTCGGTCCGCGAGTCCGGCCGACCTGGGGCCAAGTCGCTCGGGGTGAAACCCCTAGGCACCCAAGACGGCCGGGCGGCGTTTCAGCTCGGCTCCGGGCGGTACGAGTTCGAGTCGAGCCTGTGACCGCGATCGGGCCGGGCCGCGTCCGCCCGAGGAGATTTCAATGATGAGATACCTAGCGGCCATGGTAATCTTGGCAACATGTGTGCTGCCGACGGGCGGTCTCGTGGCCGAAGAACCGCCGACGATCAGGCTCACCGGCGGCAGCGAATCCGAGTTCCAGGCATTGCTCGACAAGGCGTCGGAAGGGGCCGTCGTCGTTTGTGAGCAGGGCAAGCCGCTGGTGGTCTCCAAATCGCTCACGATCGGCAAACCGATGACCTTGCGCGGTCTGAAGGCGAATCTGCGCGAGAAGATGGGAAATATGCCGCTTCTGATCGTGGATGCAAAGGGCGTTACGCTAACGGACATCGAAGTGCACGGGAACTGCGATTCGGTCAGCCAAGAGGACCGGGCCCCTTTGATCCACGTCAAGCGCGGCGGCTTTTGCATCGAGCGCTGCAAGTTCTACGACGGCAGCAAGGACGGCATCATGGTCACGCCGGACGACGGCGCCGGAGACATCGTCGGCGGCACCATCCGCGGCATCGAGGGATTCCGGATGGGCCGCGATCTCGTTTCCCTGAGCGGCGGGTGCGGGGGGCAGCGGATCCGCAATGTGACGGTCGAAAACGTGAGCCTCAAGAAGGGCTATTTCCGCGGGGCAGTCGAGGTCAGCGACGGGTCGGACAACATCACGGTGCGCCACGTTTATGCCGAGGAGGCCGTGTATGCGATCGACGTGCAGGACCATGGGGCAGTGCAGAAGGGGAAACCGAAGCCCAGCGCGCCGAACACCAACGTCACCCTGGAAGACGTGACGGCCGTGAGCTGCCGACACGTCATCCGCACGGCGAATCATCCTCTCGGGCACGCGGACCTGACGCTCCGCGACTTCATTGCCAAGAACTGCCGGATACCCGTTCAGATCTCGAACACGACCCGCGTGCGGATCGAGAACCTGACCATCACGAGCGAGCCCCCGATTGGAAGTCCCATCGTCCTGCGCCGTGACGACGACGTGCTCATCCGCAACGTGACCATCAAGGGGCTCAAGAAGGGGGTTGATGCCGTCCAGGCCAAGGGTTCGACGAACGTCAAGACCGAGAGACTCACGTCCGACCCGGGCGCCGGCGGCTAGGCGTTGGGGTGGACAAGGTCGCGAAACGCTTGTGACCGGCGCCCTGGAGCGGCGCAAGGTCTATCAAGTGCCGCCGGACGATACGGCGGCTCAGGACGGGTATCTCCGCGTCCTAGACGAGTCCGGGAGGGCGAGGCTCCTGCCGAGCCAGGCGAGACGGCGGACATTGCGGCGATCGT
>Ga0315280_10009122_pt1 | contig 12831 bp, 10 predicted proteins | sample YL17G06_40_MG_FD_203697 | JGI IMG/M metagenome (GOLD analysis project Ga0315280, IMG submission 203697) | Sediment microbial communities from Yellowstone Lake, YNP, Wyoming, USA - YL17G06_40 | ecosystem: Environmental > Aquatic > Freshwater > Lake > Sediment | place: USA: Wyoming | collected... | reverse complement strand
GTACAGTCTGTCATAGAAATGGCCTTTCTGTTTGGAGGTTGGAATTGTTACAACTCCTTACCTTACCGGCAGTTAGGCCATTTGTCTACTAAAAAGCACTGGAAACCGATGAAATATGCGGGTTAGGGTGGTCGGAGTACTACGGGGTGGGGGCCATGCGTCCTTCGTAGGGTGCGTACCACGCACCGCTTCCTCTGTCTCCCGTGCTTCCTCCATAGAAATGCCTTCTGCCTGCGCACGTCCGTCTGTATCATGGGGAGCGGCCAGAGTGTGCGATGATACGCAGGAGGATAGAACCATGTATGATCCGCAGCCACCGTGCAAGGCCCGCCCCGTTCCCCGGAAGCTCGTTGCCCATGCTCTACAAGCCGCCGTCTTGTCCCTGTGCTGGTGGAGTGTAGCGCAGGCCGATAGTCTCACTCTCCCCATGGACCAGCGTCCCGGTTGGTTGCGTCAAGAGGGGATCGTGATGGCCGGCAGTTGGGAGCCGCTGTTATTCCGGGTCCGCCGGGACGGCCGCGACGATTCCGTGCCCACGGCCCAGCAGCGGGAGGCTTACCGGCGCGAGCATGGTCCGGAGATGGTGGCCCGACTGAAGGACCTGGGCGTGACCTTCGTCATGATGCACTGCTACAAAGGCGCCGGTCGCGCGATGGAGCGCGAAAGCATGGCCGATGCGGTTCAGTTCGCCCGGCTCTGCCACGACGCCGGCTTGCACGTAGGCGTGTACACCTACAGCGGCGCGTTCCTGTGGGAGCCGTTCTTCCGGGAAGTCCCGTCGGCCCGCGACTGGGTTCTGCTCGGCGCGGACGGCCGACCGCGAACGTATGACGGCGCCCAATACCGCTATTATTGGAACCGGAACCACCCGGCCGCGCAGGCTTTCTACCAGGGCATCGTCTCCTTCGCCATCAACGAGATCAAGGCCGACCTGCTTCACTTCGACAACTACAGTGTCGGTCCCGGCTACGACAGTCCCTCGGTCGAGAGATTCCGCCGGTACCTGCGCGAGGCCCTCACGCCGACGCAACGCCAGAAAGGAGGGCTTGCCGACGTGAATACCGTGCCACCGCCGCGGGCGGGATCCGGCGACAGCCTATTGCGCCGCGCCTGGCTCGACTTTTCCTGTCGCTCGCTCGCCGACTCGTATCAGGAGATGAGTCGCTACGCCAGGACGCTGCGCCAGGACATTCTCATCGAGTGCAATCCCGGGGGGCCGGGCCATGCCATTGAGCCGCCGGTCGATCACGGCAGGTTGTTGCCGGGCGGCGAGGCGTTTTGGGACGAGGGCCGAGCCCCCGGCTACCGGGCGGGCCAGCTCTACACCCGCATCCGCACCTACAAGGTCGCACGCAGCATGAACAACATGGCGTTTGCCTACGCGACCACGCCGCTGGAGGTGGCGGAATCCCTGGCGTTCAACCTGGATTGTCTCGGGTGCATCTGCTGGTTTGAATATGGTGACATCGTCGCCAAGCCCGGCTCAAAAGCCCCCCTTTCCGCGGGGATCGCCCCCTTCGTTCGGTTCTTTCACACCCGCCGCGATCTGTTTCGGGACACCACCGTCACTGCGGATGTGGCGGTTCTGCGAAGCTTCCCCTCTCAGGTCCTGGCCGGCTCGAAGCCTGCGGAACTGGCCGGCAGAGCGGAGCAAGCTCTTATTGACAACCATGTCTGCTTCCAGATCGTGTACGACGAGCAGCTTGGGGACTTGCGTGGCTACCGTGCCCTGGTGCTGGCCGGTTGCGTGGCACTGTCGGACCGGCACATCGAGCAGATCAGGCGCTACGTGGAGTCCGGCGGCCGCCTCTGCATCGTTGGACCGGCGGCCACGCACGATGAGTGGATGTTTCCGCGGGAGACCGCCATCTTTGACGACTTGCCGGCTTCCCGCGTCGTGCGGCCGCCGGCCGATGGTGAAATCCTGCCCGCGGTTCGCCGCGTCTGTGACAACCGACCGGCTCTTGCGATCCGCAGCAGCCCGGGTCTCTGTTCGGAGCTGACCCAGCAGACCGGCAGACAGCTCGTGCACTTGGTCAACTACCGCTCCGGCCCCGTGACGAATATTCACGTGTCTGTGCGTCTGCCCGACGGGTGTCGCCCGCAGCGAGTGACGCTCGTCAGCCCGGAGCGGCCGGAGGGCATCACGCTGGCGTTTCAGGTCCGCGAGGCTTGCGCCGAATTCCAGGTGCCCCAGGTCACGACGTACGAAATTGCCATCGTGGAAGCGCAGTAATCTGGCCGCGAGAGTTCGCGGACGCCGCGGTTCCTCGCCGGCAGTTTGAGTAAGCTGTCCCCAGACATCTCAACCCGGAGCGGGAGCGATTGGCCTGTCCGGGGCCGCCTCCAGGGCGGGACCTGCCCAGGCCAAGTCAGGGGTAGGCAGGCCCGGGTCCAAGGGGACCGCACCGGCCCAACGTCGCGTAGGCCCCGTCGGCCTCCTCCGGCCGCATCGAATGCCGCACTGCCAAGACCGGCGACCGTTGCTGGTAGGCTTGCCAGATGGCATCCAGGGCGGGGGCGGCGCGCATCGTCAGCTTGATATCGACCAGGTCACTGACTTCGCTGACGCCGGGATTGATCTCGACGGTGGGCCGGCCGAACTGCGCGGCCATGCGGACCGGCTCGGCGATGTACGAGAAGACGCTGCTGGTGCCGATCGAGAACACGAGGTCGAAGCCGTCGTCCAACTCGGTAAAGAGGATCATGAGCCGCTCGAGGGACAGCGGCTCGCCGAACAGTACTACGTCCGGCCGCAGCAGGCCCGGACATTTCGGGCAGCGCGGCGGCAGCGTCAGCTCGCTGTAGTCCGCCACGGTTTGGCGGTACAGGCAGCGCATACACCGCAGCCGGTGGAGGTCGCCGTGAATGTCGATGATGTTGCGGGCCCCAGCCCGGCGGTGCAGGCCGTCCACGTTCTGCGTTAGCGTCCAGACCCGCTCGAAGTGCCGCTCCATCTCCGCGATGACCTCGTGTGCCCGGTTGCACCGGATGCCCCGGCAGGCCTTCTCCATCCGTGCCAGGTACTTCCAGGTCAGTTCCGGGTGGTCGCACAGGAAATCGCCCGACAGCGCCCGTTCGAGGGGCAGGCCGTCGTCGATGGTGTCCATGCCGTAAGGTCCGTCGCCGCTGCGAAAGGTGGGCAGGCCGGAGTCCACCGAGAGGCCCGCCCCTGTGATGAACAAGATACTGTGACTGTCTGCCAGTAGATCCGCGATTTGGCCGATGGCCTCCTGATTGTCGTTTTCCATCTCTGTCACCTGATTCCTCATTCCACATCTAGTTTATCGCAAAGCTCCAGGAATTCACCGCGAACCCCCGGCAGCGTCGGCAGACCCAGTTCGCGGGCCTCCGCGCTGATACGCTTACCTGCGTCCGAGCTCACGTCGCTCTGGTAATTGTCTTTGACCGCTGCGGCGGTCTGGTAGTCATGGTGGAAGCGGCTCTTTTCCGAGGCCGTGCTGTCCTTGACATCCCGGAGCCTCTCTCTCTCGCGCTGCGAGGAGAACTCGTCCTCGGATTTGTCCAGGATCGGGTCGAAGACCTTGCGATCGAGAAACTGTACGAGCCTCTCCCGGGCGTCTTTCCGTGCCATTTGGTTCCCTTTCGAGCCATACTCCCCACAGCGATACTCTCACATGCATTTGGACTTTATATTAGGGTGAGGGTCCCCATGGACCGTACGGAATCCCCGCAAATGTGGCTAAGCATTTCCCCAGAGCCGCCTCGGAGGCGGAAATCCGGCATTCGAAACACAAAACTCGAAACGAGCATGAAGGCTCAAAACCCAAAATTCAAGACGGAGTCGAGGCGCACCGCCGCGTCCATCTCTTCCGCGCGGATTCTGCGACGGCGGATCGCGCTCCGTCCGTGCTCGCATCCTCGCGGCAACAGGGCAGGGAGCCATCAGGGGAAGGATTCATCGCCGACAGGGGTTGCCCCGATTCCCGCCTCTCCGATTCCGCCGATTCCTGGGTAGTCGCCTCGAGCGTAGCTCGTTCGGAGTGACGCCGTAAGGCGAGATTCAGACGCCCCTCATCGACAAAGTGCGGGTCCTGGTCCTTGACGTTGTTCTCGATGGTATTGTCGCGCCCGCCGCCGCACAGGATCGCCCGGCCGGAGATGTCGTGGAAGGTGTTGCCGAACGCGGTGATGCCACTGGCACAATCGTCCAGGTAGACCGCGTGGACGCCGTTCGACCCGGGCAGATTGCTCTTGATGTGGTGGAAGATGATTGGTTTGCCTTGCTCGCCCGAATCCTGCTCGGTGAGCGTGAACGATTGTGTGCGGAAGTAGCTGCCGTGGCGAACGTACACCGTGACTCCGCCGGCGGCCAAGGCCCGGGCTTTCAATTGGCGGATCGTGTCCCGAGCCTTCTCCAAAGTCGGTAGGGTGGGTTCTCAACCCACGCGTTAACGGCGCATCAATTCGGGAGACGCTACAAACATCAGACTTTTTCAGGCACCACGTAGGGCTCGCGATAATTGCGCGAGATGAACATGTTGGCTGTATCGCTGAAGGGGCCGGTGAAGCGCTCGGTCTGCGGGTCCATTGTGAGCATCGGGCCCATGCGGATCGGCGTTTTCTTCAGATCGATCTCGTTGGCGTCGAGATGGGCGAGGAACCGGTCGAACGCCTCCGCGGCGGTCTTCTCGTCTTTGACGCTCTCGCGAATCTCCTCGCGCGGCATCTCTTTGCCGAGGCGGTACGAGATGTTGCCCATGTGGACGCAGGACGCGGAGTAATGGCCTTGCAGCACGGGACAGACGAGGTCTTCGGCCCGGCGGCTGCGGACCGCGTCCAAGAAGTTGGTGCGCAGGTCCGGCGTGGCCGGCTCGAATTTCTGGATCAGCTTGTCGTTATTGTCGTAGGCGGCGGTGCCCCCGGCGGAGCGGTTGGCGACGTAGCCGTTCTCGCAGCGGACGATCGTGGCGATCTGCATGCCGTGGTACTCGTCCATGTCGGAGGCACGCCAGGTCGCCTTGAGTCTATCTTTGCTCTGGGGCAGGCCGCGAACTTCGAAGAGGATCGGGGCCGGATCGTAATCCAGGAAGATGATCTGTGTGTTGGGCGTTTCGCCGTCGTCTTCGTAGCCGAAGCGGCCGCCGAGACTCATCACGTGCTTGGGCAGGGTGTTCTGGCCGAGGCCCCAGCGGCAGCCATCCATGTAGTGGATCCCCATGTTGCCGAGGTCGCCGTTGCCGGTGTTCCAGTCCCAGTGCCAATCGTAGTGCAGGTACTGGCGCATCAGAGGCAGCTTGTCCGCCGGACCGCACCAGAGATCATAGTTGATCGTTTCCGGGATCGGCTGTGGGCCGGTGACCTTGCCGATGCTCTCCCGCGGCTTGTAGTTGATCCCATGGGCATAGAGGACCTTGCCCAGGTTGCCCTTGCGGACGTACTCGAACGCCTCAGCGAAGCCGGTCCGCTCGCGCGGGCCGTGCGGGGCTTGGACGATCCGTTTGTACTTCGCCGCCGCCTCGACCATCTTGCGGCCCTCGAAGATCGTGTGGGCCGTGGGCTTCTGCACGTACACGTCCTTGCCCGCCTGGCAGGCCCAGATCGTGGCCAACGCGTGCCAGTGGTTGGGTGTCGTGACGATAACAGCATCGACGTTCTTATCGTCGAGCAGCTCACGCAGGTCGGTGTACGCCTTGATGCTCGGATTGTGCGCGCGGAGCTTCTCGATCTCCGGCATGAGATTGGCCTTGTCGCAGTCGCACAGGGCGGTGAAGCGAATGCCCGGAATCTTCAGATGCGCCCGGATCTCGTTCTTGCCCATGCCGCCAATCTTCACGTTCGACCCGACGCCAATGACCCCCAGACGGATGTCGTTGTTGGCGCCGAGAATCCGGGAGACAGGCGTGGCGAGTACGGCGCCCGCCGCCAGCGACCTGCCAAGGAATTGTCTTCGATTGAGCCTGCTCATTTCAATCCTCCGAATCTGACGCATGCTCGATATTGATTGGGTGGCAGCCTCAAGGCCGAAGGCCTTGGTTCGTAGTGTGCCCGTAAGGGCATGAGAAGAAATGCCTTACGGCGTCACTACAAACGAGTCTGGTCTTCTCAAATCGCATTCTGGAGAGCCAAGAAGGTTGCGCGGTAGTATTTCATCAGGCGGATCGGCTCTTTGCTCCCGTCGATTTCCGCGTCGCAATATCCGGTATAGCCGGCCTGCCGCAGCAGCTCGAAGAGCCGGCGATAGGGATAGTTCTCGCACAGTTCGTGCATGTGCACGTTGGCAATGCGGTCCTGGACGGACGCGAAGTTGGCGTCGAGGCCGGGCCCCTTCGCATCGTTCGCGTCGCAGTTCCAGTTGATGTAGGCATACGGGCACTGGGAATAATCGACCATCTGCTTGACCTTGCCGACGATGTTCGTGCCGGTGCCGTGGACTTCGAGGGCGATCTTAATGCCGTGATCGTGGGCGAACGGGCAGACTTCCGCCAGCGCCTTGCCGATCTGCCGCATGGTCTGCTCTTCCGGGATGCCTTTGTTTGCCAGCAGGGCGTTGGGAAAGACGCGAAAGCCGATGGCCCCGACATCCTGGGCGAGGATCGTGTACTCCTTCGTGCCTTCGATCTCCTTGCGCAACTGGGCCGCATCCGGATAATGGTAGGCGAACCCGCTGGCTAGGCTGATCTTGAGTCCGGCGTCCTCGAAGCGCTTACGGACCGTCTGCCGCTGCTCTTTGCTCATCTTCACTTCGACGCCGTGGGCGTGGGTGGTGCGCAGCTCGATGTGCTCGAAGCCGGTCTCGGTGCAGTTCTTGATGATCGTTTCGATGTCCCAATCTTTGGCGAGGTTGTAGCTCATCAGGCCCAGCTTCAGGGGCTTGGAGGGAGCGATGACGGCCGGGGGCGCTGCCGCCACGGCAGGCGGTTGGGATGCGACCTTGGCCTCTGATTGGCACGAGGACACAAACGCGGAGGTGACCGCGACGGCTGCCGACGACCTCAGCAATTCTCTTCGGGTGAACGATCCGGACATGCTCTTCTCCTTTATGAATCCTGATGCCGGGTGCCATGCCTGCGCTCGCGCAGGCACGCGCATTGTCATGGGCGATTCGCGGGGTAGGCTCCTAATCCACGCGTTGATCGCGCATCCATCGGGCAAACGCGTGGGTTGAGAACCCACCCTACAAGACGTTGCCTCATTGAGGCTCCATGGTAACGACCAATCGCGGGCCGTCAACGCCAAAGCCTGAGTCAGGGGCCGGACTGTTCCTTACACGATGAACTCGATGGCGTGCTTGGATTCTGCCTTCGTGGCCAGGACGCGGATTGTCGCGGTCGCGGCGTGCTTGCCTGTGGTCGGCTCAGCGATGTGGTAGTAATGATAGTGGTCCTGGTAGGCTCCCTGTTTGGCGCGGGGTGCGGCCAGGGTTGGTGTGACCTCTTGCCCATCAATGGCCAGCTTGACCAGTTCCACGCGTGGCGTCTTCGGCAGACCCTGCGTCGTGTTGTCCCACCGGCAGCGAACGCGGATCGTCACGCCCTGCTCGGGCCGGGCCTTCTCCCACTGGTCGTCGGGCGTCACCGCCACAATCGATACCAGAGGCAGCTCCATGGACGGATTGTCCCACCACCGCCACTGGCGCTCGCGGCTGCGGACGAAGTCGAGCACTTCCGGCGGACCCCCGTGCATCCACGTCTGGCCGCTACTGACCTGATCGTGGCGGACAGCGACGACCCAGTTGCTCTTGAGGGCGGTCCGCCAACCCTCCCAGGTCGGCTCGGTCGCGAGGAACAGCGTGCGAAAGCCGGTCAGTTGATCGAGCCACCACCAGGACTCGCCCCCGTGGGCGTCCTGCAGGCCGATGAACGGAATCTGCTGCCAATAGTGCTTCAGGAAGGGCTCGCTATTGGTGAAGTCGGGGTTGCCGAAGTGGAACGTGCTGAGGGCCGCATAGCCGCCGCGCTGGAGCGAGTCGTCGAGATACAGTCGCGTAAGCTCCTCGTTCTCGCCGAACTGCCAGACCAAGCGGCCGCCAGCCTTCAGCAAGGGGGCCAGCCGCCTCTGCCGGAACTCTTCCCAAGTGGCCACCTGATTGCCGGCCAGTGAGGCCCCGAAGTCCACGCCGGCCGGGGCAATAATGTCGCTCGTGTGGCTGTACGTCCCAAAGCCGGGCACATCGACGAACGTGCCGTATTCCTCGTTGGCGACAAAGGACTTCACCGGCACCTGGCACCGGTCGGCGAGGCTCTGGGCCTTGGCGATCCAGCCGGCCGGGGCGTTCTTGGCGCCCCACAGATCGATCCGCAGCGCGCGGGCGATCTCCACCGCCTCGGCGCAACTGCCGTTGCCGTGGGCCTCGATCTGGATGGTGAAGACCTTCAAGTCCCCGGGCAGTGATGGTCGCTTAGCTTCTCGCGTGCGTGGCGCGGGGGAAGTCGAGAGCCGATCCAGTGCCCCAAGGGCCTGCAGCGCATCCAGCGCCCGGTAGGTCGCCTCCGGATTGCTCGGCCAGCCCGGTCGAGGGCCGAACCCGCCGTCGGCATTGCGCAGGGAAAGCAGGTACCTGATGCAGGCCTCGCGGTCGGCCGGTGCGGCGTCGAAGTACTTCAGAGTTCGCACGGCGGCCCACGTGTAGATGACGTCTTCGACGCCTGCGCAGGAGGGCTGGGGCTGCCAAGTGAATCCGCCGCCCGGCCTCTGACAGTCTTGTGTCCAGCGGACGATCTCCTCCCGCCTCTTCGGCGGCCGGCCCATCGCCTCCAGGGCCTCCGTCGCCCACCAGGTGTTCATCACGTGGCCATCGCCGCCGTCTGAGGCCGGGGTGTTGTTGAAACTCCCATTTGGTCGCCGTCGCGCGTCAAGGTATTCCGCGAACGCCAGCGTGACCTCCGCCATCGAAAGCCCAACCAATCGGTGCGACAAAAGGGCCATCACCTCCATTTGCAGGACCGGATACGTGTGCTTCTCGTAGACGGCCGGGTAGACCGAGGGCTTCGTCCATTCCTTGATCTTCTCCCGGAACTCACTGACATCCTGGCCCAACCACAGCAGGCTCTGAATCTGTTGGAACTCGAACACAGGCAGGTCCCGCTCCAACTTCTTGATGGTAAACGGATGATGCGTCCGCAGGAACTCGGCCAACGCAGCCTTGTCAGGCGGCTCCCGCTGCACCAGATGATAGCACCCCACCGCCGCAAAGCTCGGTGTTAGATGGGACTGTGCCTGGTCCGCCCACGCATACCCGCCGTCCGGCCGGCGCAGGCTTTCCAGATACTTGAGCACTTCCTGGATCCAAGGATCTGCCCATGTCGCCCCCCCAGCCGAGGGCGGCTGGGCTACAACGGCCAGGGCCGCCGTCCCCACGGCAGCCTTCAAGAAATCCCGGCGTCGCATTCCGTTGTTGATCGGGCTTGTATTCATGGGCTGGTCGGGTGGTGTCATCTTGCCTTCCTTTGCCTGATGCCTTGGAACTAGGTTCGTGCTCGGATGCGATGACAATGGCCCATTTCAGCAGGAGCCAAGTCAATGCGGCACCTCCGAAAGAAGGAACCTGCCCTTTTCTCTTCGAGGGCCAATATCCCGGCTCGCCGGTGCTCTGTCAAGACGCTGAGAGTTCCTGAGAGGCTCTGACAGGACGAAGGACACGCGACGGCAGGCTTCCCGCCCATGTCACTCCCGCAAAAGCGGGAATCCAGCAATGCCGCGGCCTTCCTGGACCCCCGCCTTCGCGGGGGTGACAAAAGGCGCCGTGCATCCGCCCCTCATTCCGTCAGAGGCCCTAACGCAAGGACAGTCCCGTGTAGGGTCTCGTTGATTGCATCGAAGAAATCGTCGGCCAGAGCCGTGAGCTTCGGCTTTCTCCTGTGGAGACCTCGATACCTTTGCGTCGGACGTTCTGGGCCGCAATCGGGGCCGGGGTGATGATCTTGTGGATCGCGGATCGGCGCCGCGGCTCAAATCCGCAATTCCCAATGGGCCGCTACTTGTCGCGGTCGTAGTAGACGAGGTAATCGCCCTGGTGGTTGCTGGGGGTCAGGCGGCTCCAGCGAACGAAGCGCGTGGAGCCGTCGAGATAACCGACGACGAGACCGTCGGGTTTGGGCTCCAGCGGACGTCCGACCCCCTGCTGGAAGGCGCCGCCGATGTGCGAGCTGTACCAGGCGGGCCACTCGCCGCCGGGACCGACGGCCTCATAGCGGTTGTAGCAGAAGCACGTCACGAGCGTATTCGAGGTGCCTCGATCGGTGACCTTCTTCGGCGTGATGTACTTGGCGCCGGTCTGGAGGTCGGTCCAGTCGCCCCGGTTGCCCCAGTAGATCCAGCCGATACAGAGCGCCTGGACGACCGGGTGGGCCGCGGGCAGCGGACTGAGCCAGTTGGGGGCGGATTCGAAGTGCTTGCGGGCCGTTTCGCACGTCGCCAGCTTGTCGCTGAGGCCATAGCCGGCCAGCGCCATCATCGCCCGGAAGTTGACCACCGTCAGCAGATCGGCGCTATCCCAGCTACGGTCGTAGCCGGGGGCCGACCGGTCGATGATATTGCCCTCGGGCAGAAAGCCGCTATAGTCCCCCGCGTACATGTTGACTACGAGCAGGCCCTCGTGGAGGTTGTTCTGACAGGCGGTGCGCCGGGCATGCTCCTTGGCGGTCCCCAGGCACGGCAGGAGAATCGAGATCAGCAAGGCGATGATCGAAATCACCACCAATAGTTCGATGAGCGTGAAACCACATTTCCTTGCCCTGACTCCTATGGCTCTCGACATCATGTCACCTCCCATACGGCATTTCACAAGTCCAGCCACTGCACGACCGGAGATTGCTTCGTCGCGGGGCTCCTCGCAATGACATGAACGGGCATTGTATGTCATTGCGAGTGCAGCGCGGCAATCTATTGGCCACGGTCGTGGGACTTGCCAAATTCGCGGCCAACTGATCTTCACAGCGCAGATCTCCTGCGTTAAGGCAGGGAATAGGCATCCCTGGACTCATGGTCGGATTACGCCCCCTGCTCCCCGATCGTGGTCAGGGAGCAGGGGCGACTATAGAGGTTGATCATAGCACTGTGTTATTCGTACGCGTCCCCTCACTTCGGGCCCTCTTCCGGTGTCACTTCCCGGCCGCCGGGGTCCTTCAGGAACAGGTAGGCGAGACTGGTCTCGCTCTCCGAGCGGTTGAGGTTCGCGGCGAAGGCATGCGGGTCGAAGAAGATGGCGGGCTGCTCCTTCGAATAGGTAATGATCGCGTCGACCACAAAGCCCTCGGCCGGGTCCCAGATCCGCACGCCCACCGGCAGCTTGCTCTGGCGCAGGGCATAAATCCGGACCCAGCCCGGGCTTACCGCCGATTGGGCGTCGAACACGACCAGCTCTTTGCCGATGCCGGCCTGCGTGTTCATCGCCGGCGTGATATCGACCAGTTTACCGCCGGAAATGCTCTGGATCACCGTCTCGAAGGAGAACTCATCGGGCGTCGCGAGCATCCGGATGATGTCCACCGCCAGCGGATCGACCTCCGCCTCGCTGCGCCGGCGGACGTCGAACGCGTGGGTCACCCGTCCGTGGCGGCCGAAGATCACCTGCGGACCCACCCGCATGCGGATGTACCCGCCTTTGCCCATCCACAACTCAAACTGCTGCGGCTGGGCCAGCGTGCCCTCTTTCATATAGATCGATACATAGAAGAACGGCACGAACTGGAAACGCTGGCTGACGTCGGCCCAGGCGACGTTGCCGCCGGTCAGCAGGGTGCCGAATTCCCCGATCAAGATGATGAGGGCCAAAAAGATAATGGCGGCGGCGGCCAATCGCACGAACCGGCTCTCGAACACCAAGCTCCAGTAGTCCGGATGCCGGCGCGCCGGGCCGGCGGAGCCGGCGCTGTTGTAAGCGTCCAGCATCCGCTGGAGCAATCGTTCATCCACCGTGGCCTCGAGGTGCACGTCCGCATTCTTCACGAATTTCTCAACCAGGTTCTGCGGTTTCACTCTGTTACCTCACCGTTCAGCAAAGACCGGAGTTTGTCCAGACCGTAGTGATACCGGCTCTGCACGGTCTTGATCGACGTTTTTTGCCAGCCGGCGATCTCCCGGAACGGCAGGTCGCCATACAGGTGCAGGGTGACGACCTCCCGTTGCTCGGCCGGCAACTCCTCCAAGGCCCGGCTGACCCGATGGAACTGCTCGCTGCACATCAGTCCGTGCTCGGGCCCGTCGCCGTCGGCGGCCAGCTCCATCGCCTCGTCCACGCGGTCGGCCTGCCGGAGTCGGCTCGCCTTGAGGGCGTTGCGGGCGCCATTGGCGACGCAGGTCGCGAGATACCCCTTGAGACTGCCGGTCAAACGGAACACGCGGGCGGAGCCGGCGAAGCGGACGAAGACATCCTGAACGACGTCCTCGGCCGTCGCCGGGTTATTGAGCAGCGACAGCGCCAGCCGCAGCAGATCCACCCGGTACTTCTCGTACACGCGGGACAGTGCCGTGGCGTCGCCGCGATTGAGCCGCCAGACTAAAAGTCGGTCTTCCACCCGCACCGAAAAGGCCCTTTCTTAACGAGCGATCGTCTTACACCAATATAACAACTGGGACGCCCGCTTTGCCTTACCACAATGGCTTCGTTTCGCACCATCGGCCCGGCGGCTGCGCCGCAGTGTGAAGTTTCAGGTGTAAAGTTTGAAGTAGGAAGGCTTGAAGACCCGACCGCTGGCTTCTCCTGCTTAACACTTGACACTTTACACCTAAAACTTCTTGCGAAGTCGAGTAGGCGAGGAGGTTGCCCTCCTCGCCCCTCACGGACCCGGACGTGCGGATTTCCCGCATCCGGTTCTTCATCTGGTAGGTTCACTCAAGGACTCCACCCGAAGGTGTGAACGATTCGTG
>Ga0315280_10009121_pt1 | contig 12831 bp, 22 predicted proteins | sample YL17G06_40_MG_FD_203697 | JGI IMG/M metagenome (GOLD analysis project Ga0315280, IMG submission 203697) | Sediment microbial communities from Yellowstone Lake, YNP, Wyoming, USA - YL17G06_40 | ecosystem: Environmental > Aquatic > Freshwater > Lake > Sediment | place: USA: Wyoming | collected... | reverse complement strand
GCAACGCTGAGAGGTTCGGGCCTCCACTCCGATTTTATCGAAGCTTCACCCTGGCCATGGATAGCTCACCCCGCTTCGCGTCTGATCCATGCAACTATAAACGCCCTATTAAGACTCGCTTTCGCTATGGCTCCGCAACTAAAGTTGCTTAACCAGCCACATAGATCAACTCACCGGCTCATTCTTCAATAGGCACGCCATCATCCTTCCATTGCTGGAAAGACTCTGACCGCTTGTCGGCACACGGTTTCAGGTTCTATTTCACTCCCCTCCCGGGGTTCTTTTCACCTTTCCCTCACGGTACTTGTCCACTATCGGTCATCAAGGGTATTTAGCCTTGGAAGGTGGTCCCACCAGCTTCCCACAGGATTTCCCGTGTCCCGTGGTACTCAAGTACAGACAAGGAGCCTACCCCTTTCGTTTACGGGACTCTCACCCTCTATGGTTACCCTTTCCAGAGACCTTCAACTAGGGTTCGGTTTCTAACTCCTTTGACCTCTTCTGGGCTAGGTCATGTCTGCCTTACAACCCCCTATAAGCATAGGCCCCAGAGCCACTGAGCTTACAGGGTTTGGGCTCTTCCCCTTTCGCTCGCCACTACTCAGGGAATAATTATCCTTTCCTCAGGGTACTGAGATGTTTCACTTCCCCCGCTTACCTCCCCCAGCCTATGTGTTGAGCTGGGGGTGTCCTTCTTTAAAGGAAGGACGGGTTGCCCCATTCGGGAATCCCCGGCTAGGCTTGCTCGGCAGCTCACCGGGGCTTATCGCAGTCTTGCCACGCCCTTCTTCGGCCCTTGATACCAAGGCGTTCACCGTGCGCCTTATTCCGCTTGACCTGCTTCAGATTTGATATTAGTCCTCAGTATTCAGTTGTTAATGTACAGGACACAAAAAGAGCGACTTGGTGAATTTCACCAAGTCGCTGCTTGGCTCGCAATCACCAAGTTCACCAGTTCATGTCTCAAAGTGCTTCATGCGAGTAGTAGTATAGCCTACTTTTAGCGCTTTGTCAAGCATATTTATACCAGATTTGTTGACATCTAGCTATTAGTGTGCTAATATTACAACCTATCGCTCAGTAGTTTCAGCTGAGGGCTAAGGGTTGAAAGCTCACTTTCAACCCGAAGCTTCAGTTTTTAATGGATGAGCTATGGCTCATCCATTAACATTGTGTGGGCAAGGAGGAAAAAGTGCCTACGGTTAACCAGCTTATCAGGAAAGGGCGCAAGCGGGTGCTCAAGAAGACCAAAGTGCCAGCACTGCGCCTTAGTTACAATGCGCTTAAGAACAGGCTGGTGACGGGAAAGGGCTCCCCGCAGAAGAGGGGGGTTTGCATCCAGGTTAAGACTACCACCCCGAAGAAGCCTAATTCGGCACTGCGCAAAATAGCCAGGGTGAGGCTGACCAGTGGTATAGAGGTAACCGCTTATATCCCCGGCGAGGGGCATGAGCTTCAGGAACACTCGGTGGTTTTAATTAGGGGAGGAAGGGTGAAGGACTTACCCGGTGTCCGCTACCACATCGTCCGCGGGGCACTGGATGCCACCGGCGTGGTCAACCGTCGCCAGGGGCGAAGTAAGTACGGGAGCAAAAAGGGTGCCCAACCGGTTGTGGCTGCCCCAATAGCTGAGGCGGCTCCGGCGGCTGAGGCTACCGAAACATAAGAGACAAAAAATGCCAAGACGAGCTCGTGCCACAACAAGAGAGATACCCACTGATGCCAAATATGATAGTGAAATCATAGCCCGCTTGATTAACAAGGTGATGACACGGGGCAAGAAGAGCGTGGCGGAGAGGATAGTCTATGGTGCCCTGGACATTATTGAACATCAGGGGGCGAAAGAGCCGGCCAATTTCTTGGAGCAGGCGGTGAGGAATGCTACCCCTCAGCTTGAGGTCAAGGCACGCCGGGTTGGGGGCGCCACCTATCAGGTGCCAATAGAGGTTAGACCGGAGCGGGGGCGGTCTCTGGCGTTGCGCTGGCTGGTAAACTCAGCCCGAGCCAGGGCGGGCAAATCCATGGCGGAAAAGCTGTCGGCGGAACTTAGTGATGCCTTCCAAGGGCAAGGGACAACGGTAAAGAAGCGTGAGGACACTCACAAGATGGCTGAGGCAAATAGAGCCTTCGCCCACTACCGATGGTGAGGAGGGGACTGTGCCCAGGAGTTTCCCATTAGACCATATTCGTAATATTGCTATTATCGCTCATATTGATGCCGGTAAGACCACCATTACCGAGAGAATCCTCTATTATACCGGCAGGACCTATAAGATTGGTGAGGTGGATGAGGGCACGGCAGTGATGGACTGGATGGACGAGGAGAAGAGGAGAGGCATTACCATCACCGCCGCCGCCACCACCTGCTACTGGCAGGAGCACCGAATCAATATCATTGATACCCCGGGGCATGTTGACTTTACCGCCGAGGTGGAGCGGAGCCTGAGGGTACTGGATGGCGGGGTGGTGGTCTTTGACGCCGTGGCTGGGGTTGAGGCCCAGTCGGAGACGGTATGGCGGCAGGCGGATAGATATAATGTATCCAGAATCTGCTTCATCAATAAGATGGACCGAATTGGCGCCAACTTTGAGCGCACCCTGTCCATGATTAAAGACCAGCTACGTGCCAACCCCCTCCCCGTGCAACTGCCTTTGGGCAGCGAAGAATCGTTTGCCGGCATTATTGACCTTGTTGAGAACAGGGCATGGCAATTTGACGTTAGCCCTGATTTGCCACCGGTTGAGGTGGCTATCCCTGAATCGGAAAGAGAAAGGTGCGAGCAGTTCCGCCAGCTATTGATTGAGAGACTGTCGGAGACTGATGACGAGGTTATGACGGCTTACCTCAAGGGCAACCCGGTTACCCCCGCCGAGTTAAGAGGGGCGCTGAGGAGGGTAACCCGGGCGGCAAAAGGGGTGCCTATTCTCTGTGGCAGTGCCCTGAAGAACAAGGGCATTCAGCCATTGCTTGACGCCATCGTGAGCTATCTCCCCTCCCCGGCGGATATGCCACCGGTAAGGGCTATTGATACCAGGGCAGGTAGTGAAGTCACCCGCCCGCCTAAAGATGATGCCCCCTTCTCTGCCCTAGCCTTTAAGGCAGTCTCCGACCCCTTTGTCGGCAGGCTGGTCTATTTTAGAGTGTATTCGGGCAGGGTGAAGGTGGGAGCGCAGGTACTTAACGCAAGCCGGGGCAAGAGGGAGAGAATCGGGCGATTACTGCTAATGCACGCCAATCGTCGTGAGGAGATAACCGAGGCTGCTACCGGGGATATCGCTGCTACCCTGGGTCTTAAGAATACCTTCACCGGCGATACCCTGTGCCATTATTCCCAGCCGGTGCTTCTGGAACCAATTCGCTTCCCTGAGCCGGTGCTCTCGGTTGCCGTTGAGCCCACCACCAGGGCTGACCAGGACAAGCTGGGGATGGCCCTGCAACGCCTGACCGAGGAAGACCCTACCTTCAAGGTAAACTACGACCAGGAGGGGGGGCAGACAATCATCTCAGGTATGGGCGAGCTTCACCTGGAGTACCTGGTAGACAGATTGCTCAGCGAATTTGGCGTCGGGGCAAAGGTGGGGAAGCCCAAGGTTGCCTATAAGGAGACCATCACCTCGCCGGTGACAGTGGAGGGGAGGTTTATCCGCCAAAGCGGGGGGCATGGTCAGTACGGTCATGTCTGTCTCCGGCTTGAGCCTATGGAGCGGGGCAGCGGCTTTGAATTTGTTGACGATATTAAAAGGGCGGCTATTCCCAAGCAGTATCTCCCGGCAGTAGAGATGGGCATTAAGGAGGCGATGGAGACCGGGGTTGTGGCTGGCTATCCGGTAGTTGATATCAAGGCAACCGTCTACGACGGTAGCTACCACGAGGTTGACTCTTCAGAGATGGCATTCAAGATGGCAGCTTCAATGGCACTAAAGGACGGCGTGATGAAGGCCAAGCCTACCCTTCTTGAGCCGATTATGAAGCTGGAAATAGTTGCACCAGAGCCGTTTCTTGGTGATATAATAGGTGACCTGAATTCAAGGCGGGGACACGTTGAGTCTGTCGGGACCCGCCACGAGATGGTGGTTATTCGTGCCCTGGTACCCTTAGCCGAGATCTTCGGCTACGCCACCAGTCTCCGCTCGCTAACCCAGGGTAGGGCAACTCATACCCTGGAATTTTATCGCTACCAGGAGGTATCTGCCGAGCTAGCAGACGAGATAATGGGTAAGACCACGGTTAGATAGAGGTTCTATATGCCGAAGCAGAAAATTCGGATTAAGCTAAAGAGTTACGACCACAAGATTCTTGACCAGTCGGCGGAGCAGATTGTAGCTGCCGTGGAGCGGACGGGCGCGATTGTTGTTGGGCCGGTGCCACTGCCAACGCGCATCAAGAGGTTCAGCGTTATCCGCTCCCCGTTTATTGACAAGGACTCGCAGGAGCAGTTTGAGATTAGGACCCATAAGCGTCTGATTGATATCGTTGAGACCACTTCTAAGACGATAGACGCCCTGGGCAGCCTGAATCTGCCGGCGGGGGTTGAAATAGACATTAAGCTATAAGGTCTTAAAGATATGGTTCAAGGGATTATTGGCAAAAAGCTGGGCATGGGGCGACTCTTCAAGGACGATGGCGCGGTCGAGGGAGTTACCGCCATCGAGGCTGGCCCATGCCTTGTAACCCAGGTTAAGACCAAGGCTAAGGAGGGGTATAACGCTGCCCGCCTCGGGTTTGGTGAGTCCAAGGGGGGGCAGTCTAAATATCTACGGGAGTTCAGAGTGGCTAGTACTGAAGCAATTAAGGTTGGGGACAAGGTTGATGTTAGCCTTTTTAAAGAAGGCGACCTGGTTGATATTAGCGGGGTGTCCAAGGGCAAGGGCTTTGCCGGGGTGGTGAAACGCCACCACTTTGCCGGCGGGCCAAAGACCCACGGACAGTCCGACCGCCACCGCGCCCCCGGCTCTATCGGCGCCACTACCTCCCCGGGCAGGGTGCTCAAGGGGATGCGGATGGCAGGACATATGGGCAATAGTCGGGTGACGGCGCGCAATCTGGAGGTATGTAAGGCTGACCCGGCTCGCAATCTTTTGCTGGTTAAGGGAGCCGTCCCCGGGGCAAGGAACGGCCTGCTCCTGATAAAGAAAGCGGGGGGGAAGAAGTAAGGTGCAAGTCCCGGTTTATAGCCTTAGCGGCGAGGTGGTTAAACAGATTGAGGTAAGCGACAACGTCTTTGCCGCGCCCTTTAATGAGGCAGTGGTGCACCAGGCAGTGGTAAGGCAAAGGGCAAATGAGCGCCAGGGGACAGCCAGCACCAAAACTCGCGGTGAGGTCACCGGCAGCACCAAAAAGCTATACCGACAGAAGCATACCGGGATGGCCCGGGCGGGCTCTAGGCGCTCGCCAACACGCCGGGGTGGTGGCATCATCTTCGGTCCTAAGCCAAGGAGCTACCGCCAGGAAATGCCGAAGAAGATGAGACGCCTGGCACTAAGGTGCGCCCTATCAGCTAAGGTAAGGGATAAGGAGCTAATGGTTCTGGAGAAACTAGAGCTTGACCAGCCCAAGACCAGGCAGATGGAGGGGATTCTGGCGGCGCTGGGGGTGGACTCCTCAGCCCTTATCGTTACCGGTAAGCCCGAGGAGAACGTGGTTAAGTCAGCTCGTAATCTGGCCGGGGTTAAGACCCTGCCCGCCAATATACTCAATGTAGTTGATATCCTCTCCTACAAGAGGTTGCTTATTACCGAGGTGGCGGTGCGCAAGGCAGAGGAGCTATGGGGCCCCCAGAAATCGAAGATTTCTGGGGTAAAGTTGTGGGGAGGGAGCAATGCATCTGTATGAGGTATTGCGCCGCCCGCTGGTAACGGAGAAGAATGCCGCCCTTCAGGCTCAGGGCAAATATGCCTTTGAGGTCGCGGGAGAGGCGAACAAGGAACAGGTTAAACAGGCGGTGGAGAAGGCATTCAACGTCACGGTAACACAGGTTAACGTGATGACAGTGCCGGGTAAGGGGCGGAGGATGCGGGGAAGATTGGTCATAAACCCACCGTGGAAAAAGGCAGTTGTTACCCTTAAGCCAGGGGACAGGATAGAAATTGTGGAGGGAGTCTAAGTGGCACTGAAAGTATATCGGCCCACTTCCCCGGGTAGACGGGGCATGACCGGCGCCACCTTTGAGGAAATAACCAAGAGCAAGCCGGAGAAGTCACTGCTCCTGCCCCTGAAGAAGAAGGCGGGGCGCAGTAACCAGGGGAAGATAACAGTCCGTCACCGCGGTGGCGGGGCAAAGCGCCGGCTGCGCTTGCTGGATTTCAAGCGTGATAAGCTCGGTATCCCGGGCAGGGTGGTCTCAATTGAATACGACCCCAACCGCTCCGCCCGTATTGCCCTGATTAACTACGCTGACGGGGAGAAGCGCTACATCCTGGCCCCACTGGGGCTTGATGTTGACAATATTATAAAGTCAGGTGCTGATGCCGAAATTAAACCGGGCAATGCCTTACCCCTAAAGCTAATCCCAGCCGGGACGATAATACACAATATTGAGCTGGAGATGGGGGGAGGCGGGCAACTGGTGCGAAGTGCTGGAGCCGCCGCCCAACTGATGGCTAAGGAGGGTGAATATGTCCTGGTCAGGTTACCCTCCGGCGAGCTGCGGCGTATCCGCGGCGATTGCCTGGCAACTATCGGGCAGCTAGGAAATGTTGACCATCGCAGTATCAACCTGGGCAAGGCAGGTAGAAAACGGTGGTTGGGGGTGCGCCCCACAGTGAGGGGCACGGCGATGTCCCCCCGCGACCATCCTCATGGGGGCGGAGAAGGTAGATCCCCGATAGGCTTGCCCGGACCGAAGACACCCTGGGGTAAGCCAGCCCTGGGCTACAAGACGCGCAAGCCCAAGGCTTCAGATAAGTTGATTGTCAAGCGGAGAGAGAAGTAAGTAATGTCAAGGTCAATTAAGAAAGGTCCAGCCGTTGACCCGAAACTACTAAAAAAGGTTACGGCGCTGAGCCGCTCCGGCGAGAAGACGGTAATCAAGACCTGGTCGCGCTGGTCTACCATCGTGCCCGAGATGGTGGGGATTACTATCGGCGTCCATGATGGCCGGAGGCACGTGCCCATCTACATCACCGAAAATATGGTCGGGCACAAGCTGGGCGAGTTTGCCCCGACGCGGACCTTCAGGGGACACATGACCAAGGTTGAGAAAACTACTACCTAAGGAAGTAAGGCGGAAATGGAAGTGATGGCAGTAGCTAAAAATATCGGCATATCACCACGCAAGGTGCGCTCGGTGATAGAGCTGGTGCGGGGAAAGAGGATAGATGAGGCGCTAGACTTGCTTAAGTTTACCCCTACCCCCACGGCTAAGGCAGTGGCTAAGGTGGTGAAATCAGCGGCGGCTAATGCCGAGAACAATTTTCAGCTCACCCCTTCTGAGCTGAAGATTGTCAAGATATTTGCTGACGAAGCGAGAACCACGAAGCGGTATCGCCCCGGGACGCGGGGGCGGGCCAACCCCATCCTTAAGCGTTCCAGCCATATAACAGTTATCGTTGCTGAGGAGGCAGAGTAATTGGGTCATAAGGTTCATCCTTTCGGCTTTAGAATTGGAGTCATACGCGATTGGCAAGCCAGGTGGTATGCCGAGAAGAACTACTCGGAATTTTTACATGAAGACCTGAAGCTTCGCCAGGCTATCCAGTCCACAGGTCCTGAAGCCGCTATCTCTGATGTGGAGATTGAGCGCCAGGCAAATAAGGTGGCGGTCACCATTCACACCGCCCGACCTGGCGTGGTCATCGGGCGGGGAGGGCAAAGGGTTGACGAACTGAGGCTCCACCTTGAGAGCCTTATTGGGAAGAGGATTCAACTCAACATCCTTGAGATTCAGCAGCCCGAGCTTGATGCCTATCTGGTAGCCAGAGCAATAGCCGAGCAGATTGAGCATCGCATTGCCTTCCGCAGGGCAATGAAGCAAGCAATGTTCCGCACCACCCAGGCCGGGGCTAAGGGGATAAGACTGAGCTGTGCCGGCAGACTTGGTGGTACTGAGATAGCTCGCCGCGAGGTTATGCATCAGGGACAGGTGCCACTGCACACGCTGCGGGCTGATATTGATTATGGCTTTACCGAGGCACATACCACCCTGGGTCGGATTGGGGTGAAGGTCTGGATTTACCGGGGTGATATTCTGCCCAAGCCAGTTAAGCTGGAGGCTGAGGAGACTCCGGCTGAGCCATAGCTAGGGGAAAGGGATGTTACAGCCAAAACGGGTAAAATATCGCAAGAGTCACCGGGGACGGCGTAAGGGTATAGCCACCGCCGGGAACGAGGTCGAGTTTGGCGATTTTGGTTTGCAGGCGCTGGAGCCGGCCTGGGTTACCAGCCAGCAGATTGAAGCGGCTCGGCGTGCCATCACCCGCCATATCCGCCGTGGTGGCAATGTCTGGGTCCGCATCTTCCCCGATAAGCCGGCGACCAAGAAGCCGGCGGAAACCCGCCAGGGTGGAGGCAAGGGTGCCCCAGACCACTGGGTGGCGGTAGTCAAACCGGGGAGAGTCATGTTTGAAATGGGTGGGGTGAGTGAGGCAATAGCCAAAGAGGCAATGCGCCTGGCGGCGCATAAGCTGCCCATAAACAGCCGATTTGTAGCCAGAGAAACGGCAGTAGCCGTTAGCAGCAGAGAGGGGTTGACTCAAGGTGAAGGTTAAGGAAATTCGGGCTCTTACCACTGATGAACTTAAGAAACAACTGGGGGAGGCTCACCAAGAGCTGTTTAACCTTCGCTTCCGGTTAGCAACCAAGCAACTGGTAAACCATCGTGAGCTCCCCAGGGTTAAAAAGAGGATTGCTACCCTCAAGACAATAATAAGGGAAAGAGAACTGGCGATAAGGTAGTGTCTATGGAAACGAAGCGAAAGAGTAGGCTTGGTCTCGTTGTAAGCGACAAGATGAATAAGACGGTGGTGGTGGCGGTGGAAACCCCCAAGCGCCACCCCCTATATAAGAAGACCCTCAGGAGGGTGGTCAAGTATAAAGCTCATGACGAGGAAAATAAGTGCAAGATGGGGGACAAGGTAAGAATTGTAGAAACCCGTCCCCTCTCCAGAGATAAGCGGTGGCGGGTAGTTGAGATAGTAAGTAGAGGAGAGGTGGTGGAACTTCCACCTGAGGAAATAGCATGATTCAAGCCTATACCAGAGTTAAAGCCGCCGATAATACCGGTGCCAAAGAGCTTATGTGCATCAATGTTTTAGGTGGTAGCGGCCGGAGATATGCCCGAATCGGCGATGTTATCGTGGCCTCGGTGAAAAAGGCAACCCCCCGCGGGCTGGTAAAGAAGGGGGAGGTGGTCAGGGCGGTTATTATTCGCTGTGCCCGCCAGCAGCAGCGCAATGACGGCTCTTATATCAGGTTTGATGAGAATGCCGCCGTGATTTTAACCGATAAGAATAACCCTAAAGGGACCAGAATATTTGGACCGGTAGCCAGGGAGCTGAGGGACAAGAATTTTACCAAGATTATGTCTCTGGCACCTGAGGTGGTGTGAGAGGGATGAATATCAGAAAGAACGATACCGTGCTGGTTATTGCCGGTAAGGACAGAGGGAAAAGGGGCAAGGTGCGCTTCGCCTACCCCAAGAGTGAGCGACTGCTGGTGGAAGGCATCAACTTTATCAAGAGGCATAGCCAGGCGAGGGGGGCAGTTAGGCAGGCAGGCATAATTGAGCGTGAGGCGCCAATTCATGTCTCCAATGTTATGCTGCTGTGTAATAAGTGCAACCATCCGGCCCGGGTTGGCTCCCGCTTCCTGGCTGATGGTAAAAAGGTCCGGGTTTGTCGCTCCTGCGGTGAGGTGATTGACTAAATGTCAGCTCTTAAGGAAAAATATAAAAAAGAGGTCGTCCCCCGAATGATAGAGGTTTTCGGCTACAAGAATGTAATGGAGGTGCCGCGCCTGAAAAAGATTGCCCTTAACATCGGCCTGGGTGAGGCAATCCAGAACGCCAAGGCCATGGAAGCGGCAGAGAAGGATTTAGCTACTATCTCGGGGCAACACCCGGTTATCACCCGCTCCAAGAAGTCCATCGCCGCCTTCAAGCTGAGAGCGGGGATGTCCATCGGGCTGAAGGTAACACTGCGGGGAGAGCGCATGTACCACTTCTTCGAGCGGCTGGTTAATGTTACCCTGCCCCGGATGCGCGAGTTTCGCGGGGTTTCCCGCAACTCCTTTGACGGGCGGGGTAATTATACCCTTGGCTTTAAGGAGCAGACCATCTTCCCCGAGATAGAGTATGATAAGGTAGACAAGGTGCGGGGGCTGGAGGTATCAATTATGACCTCGGCTAAGACCAACGATGAAGGCAGACAACTGCTGGAATTGTTGGGCGTGCCCTTCGCCAAGGAGTAAGCGAGAATAGTATGGCTAAACTATCGCAAGTCTTAAGATCGCAGCGGCCGCCCAAATACCGGGTGCAGCAGCATAACCGCTGCTACCTCTGTGGGCGGCCTAGAGCCTATATTCGCAAGTTTGGCTTGTGCCGGATTTGTTTTCGCAAGTTAGCTTTAGCCGGGCAAATACCCGGGGTAAGGAAAGCAAGCTGGTGAGGTGGATATGAGCGTCTCTGACCCAATAGCCGATATGCTAACCAGAATACGCAACGCCGTTATCGTGAGGCATGATTTTGTGCTCATTCCGTCATCAAGGACGAAGCTGGCTATTGCCAAAATCCTCAAAGAGGAGGGGTTCATCGTTGATTACGAGGTGCTCAAGAGTAAGCCACACCGGGAAATTAAGCTCCACCTCAAGTATGATGAGCAAAAGCAGCCATTCATCTCCGGGCTGGAACGAGTTAGTAAGCCGGGGCTGAGGGTATATGCGGGGCAGAAGGAAATCCCCAGGGTCTATGGCGGTCTGGGGGTGGCTATCCTTTCCACGGCTAAGGGGGTAATGACCGGGCAACAGGCCTGGCGCCACAAGATTGGCGGTGAACTTCTATGCTATGTATGGTAAAAGGTTTCGGGGTGAGAAATGTCTAGGATAGGGCAGATGCCAATACCGGTACCACCGGAGGTAAAGGTGAACATTGAAAAGGACCTGGTCACGGTAAGCGGTCCTAAAGGGGAACTTCGTCGCCGCTTCAACCCGGATATGGCTATTACCCTGGATAATAATAACCTGATAGTATCACGCCCCAGTGACGGCAAGACGCACCGCTCACTACATGGGCTGACGCGAACCCTCTTAGCTAACATGGTGGAGGGGGTAACTAAAGGCTTTAACAAGAGCCTTGAGATAGTGGGGGTGGGCTATCGGGCGGAAAAGACCGGGGATAAGCTGGTACTTCGTATTGGCTTTTCCCAGCTGGTGGAGGTATCACCGCTACCCGGCGTTTCCCTGGATGTAGAGGGAGCAACCCGCATCAAGGTATCGGGTATTGATAAGGAGGTAGTGGGTGAGATGGCCGCCGAAATTCGGGCGCTTCGTCCCCCTGATACCTATAAGGGCAAGGGGATTAGATATCTCGGTGAGCCAGTCCGTCTCAAGGCGGGCAAGGCAGGTAAGGCTATAGGTAAGAGGGAATAATGGCAACACTTGAGCCAAGGCTGGCACGTAAAAGGAGACACCTCCGCGTCAGGGCCAGGGTAACGGGCACGGCGCTGAGACCGCGGCTTTGCCTCTTCCGTAGCCTGAACCATATTTACGCGCAGGTGATTGATGATGCTAAAGGCCACACCCTGACCTCGGCTTCAACCCTTGACCCGGAGATTGCGGGTGATGCCCAGGGCAAGGCAAAGACAGCCCGGGCTGAGCTGGTTGGTTCGTTGCTGGCGAAGCGGGCAATAGACAAAGGGATTAGCCAGGTGGTCTTCGACCGTGGCGGCTACAAATATCATGGCCGGATTAAAGCCTTCGCCGAGGCAGCTCGGCAGGGGGGACTAGAGTTTTAGGAGACTGGAGCAAGTGAAAGCGCCAATAAGTAAAATAGACCCAACGGAACTGGCACTGAATGACAAGCTGATCTATATCAACCGGGTGACCAAGGTGGTGAAGGGAGGCAAACGCCTCAGTTTCAGCGCCCTGGTGGTAACCGGCGACGGCAATGGACACGTTGGCATCGGAGTGGGTAAGGCTAACAGTGTCCCCGAGGCGATTAGCAAGGCTTCAGCCTTCGCCAAAAAGGGCCTGATTAAGGTTCCCTTACTCAGGACGACCATCCCTCATGAAATAAGGGTCAAATTCGGAGCGGCCAATGTCCTGCTAAAGCCGGCGGCACCGGGCACCGGTATTATTGCCGGTGGCAGCATTAGAGCCGTGGTTGAGGCCGCCGGAATCAAGGACATCCTGACCAAGTCGCTGGGCAGTTCAAACCGGATTAATACGGCTAAGGCGGCAATGCTCGCCCTTAGCCAGCTCAAGGAGCTAAAAGAGGAGTTAGCCCGACGCCGGCTAGCCCCGACTAAGGTTAAGGAGGAGGTAAGTGGCTAAGTTGCGTATCACCTGGGTCAAAAGTGGCATCGGCTATACCAAGACTCAGAAGAAAACACTGGAGGCTCTGGGGTTTAATCGGCTCAACCAGAGTGTGAGCCATGATGACTCCCTCCCCATCCGGGGTATGATTAATAAGGTGAGGCATCTAGTCAAGGTGGAGGAGGAAGGCCGATGATGCTGGAAAAACTCTCCCCAGCCCTTGGCGCTAAAAAGAAGAGGAAGAGGGTGGGGCGGGGGGATGGTAGCGGTCATGGCACCTATTCCGGGCGTGGTTGCAAAGGGCAAAAGTCCCGCTCCGGAGGCAACAAGATGCGCCCTGGCTTTGAAGGCGGGCAGATGCCCCT
>Ga0315280_10009119_pt1 | contig 12832 bp, 11 predicted proteins | sample YL17G06_40_MG_FD_203697 | JGI IMG/M metagenome (GOLD analysis project Ga0315280, IMG submission 203697) | Sediment microbial communities from Yellowstone Lake, YNP, Wyoming, USA - YL17G06_40 | ecosystem: Environmental > Aquatic > Freshwater > Lake > Sediment | place: USA: Wyoming | collected... | reverse complement strand
GGTGCTGACGCAGATGCAGTGGAAGGGGTCGAGAGGCTAGGATGCTGATTGTTGAGACGCGAAGTCTTGCCAAGAAGTTCGGTGAGAAGATCGCGTTGAGGGACATCAACCTGAGAATCGAGCGCGGGGATTTCTTCGCGGTTGTTGGGCCAAGTGGAAGTGGCAAGACCACGCTTCTCCGGTTGCTGGATCTCCTAGACGAGCCGAGCCACGGCCAAATGCTATTTGATGGAGTGGATACATCCAGCTCAGAGAGAGATCGGTTGGCCCTCCGCCGACGAATCGGGATCGTCTTTCAGCAAAGCGTCATGTTCACCGCTTCGGTATTCGACAACGTCGCATATCCCCTCAAGGTCAGAGGAGCAAATACAGATCTCCCCCGCAAGGTAAGCGAAATTCTAAACCTTGTAGGATTGACGGGCTTCAAGGAGAGAAAGGCGACAACGCTTTCTGGTGGCGAGATGCAGAGAGTCTCTCTGGCTCAAGCCATGGTCTTTGAGCCTGAACTGCTTCTGCTGGATGAGCCTACGGCAAACCTTGATCCAGAAAACACGGCCATAATCGAAGAAATAGTCTCCAAGATCAATCGCGAACGCAAGGTAACCGTCATAATGGCAACTCATAACATGCTTCAAGCGGAGCATCTGGCTTCGACAGCGGCGGTTCTTCGTCAGGGAGAACTCACTGAGATCGGAAGTGTTGACGAAATATTCAAGAAACCTTCTGACTTCCTAGCCAGCTTCGCGAGGCTTCAAAACGTCTACGCTGGTCAGGCTAGGCCAATCGACCAAGGCCTCGTTCTGGTAGACTTAGGCAACAATGTCAAGATCGAGGTAGCCACACAGAAAACTGGAAACGTGATGGTCTTCGTCCGACCTGAGGAAATCATAGTTTCAACCGGCCCCATAGTGAGCAGCGCAAGAAACATGCTGAAAGGAAAGGTGATTGAAGTCTTGGATCTGAACCGTCAGGTTCAGATTAAGGTAGACGCCGGAAAGGAGTTCACGGCAATAGTGACGAGGAGATCATTTGAAGACATGCGGCTGAATTTAGGGTCACAGGTATATCTTAACTTCAAAGCGTCAGCTGTGCATGTCATGTGAAGTAGACCGCTCGGTCACACACACAGAGACAGAATGAAGAGATCTGCCGTCCACTACAAGAACTCAAGGTCGCTGCTATGTAGTCACTATTAGTCTAGGAGGGTAGGCGCTAGGCATGGTCCACTTCCCATGAATGAGGCCGAAGTCGATCTCTATGAAATACCCTCGCATATCTCCCGCAGATGATCGATCAGGCCTGAAATCCAACCTAAACTCTTTCTCTTCACCGGGTTTAAGAGACACCTGAAGTCTCTGCGTAACTATGTCCTTATCGAACCAAAACCTGATGTCCACTCTTATTCGCAACACAATCTCCCCCTCGAATTTGCCTAATGATTGCAGTGTGACGTGTCCTGTCACCAGCTCTCCCAGTTTCACTCGCTCAACCTTGACTCCTGAAGTGGACCAGTAACCATTCAGTACTTCCACTGGTCGAAACAAGCCAACACGACTTACAGACATTCCGGCGGTGGCTACGAGTAAGGCGAAGAACAAGATTACTAGGAATGCCAGAGGGCCGATTCCCTTCTTTGCTTCTTCTAGATCTCGGAAGCCGTGTCTTCCCAATTCCTCAGCCGACCACTCATCCTGAGCCAACCCTTCACGACCGATAAAAACCTGTACCATTCCCCTTGCGTAGCTTCATGACGTAAGAACTCACAAATAGATCCGCTTCACATCTCTGCGACAGCGGATTCAGAGGCGATCGCTTGAGACTCACTCCTGATCAGATAGTCCGGAAGCTGAGAGGCATGGTGTATGGACGCAATTCCGCCGGAACAACGCTCCAAAGAGTAGCCAGAACAGAGAAGAGAGATCCGTTCAAGGTCCTCATCGCGACCATTCTCTCCCAGAGAACAAGAGACGAGAACACAGATCGCGCATCCAAACAGCTCTTCGCCAAGTTCCCTTCTGCCAAAGCCCTAGCGCACGCTCCGTTGAGAACCGTGGAACATCTGGTACGACCCTCAGGTTTCTATCGGGTCAAAGCGAGAGCGATCAAGCAAGTTGCACAAATTGTCGTGAACAAACACGGAGGAAAGGTGCCTGGAGACCTAGAAAGCCTCATGGAGCTTCCGATGGTCGGAAGGAAAACCGCAAACTGTGTTCTTGTATACGGGTTCGGTGAACCAGCGATTCCTGTCGACACGCATGTTCATAGAATCTCGAATCGGGTGGGTATAGTCAAAAGCAAGGATCCTGAACGCACCGAGGAAAGACTTTTGCAGTACTTCAGGCGAGAACACTGGATAGAAGTCAATGAGCTCATGGTCAGATTTGGGAGAACGATCTGTAGACCAATTGGGCCTCGATGTTCTGTATGCGAGCTAAGGTCGTACTGTGAGCATTTTTCGAAGTATCGGTGCAACAGAATCGACTCCAAGCCGTGAGCGCGCGCAAAGGATGGAGCGGTGGCAGCTCATCGACTAGTCCAGCATCCACCATCGTGATGGACGGCCCAAAGAGGGTGACTGCCATTTGGTCTACTGACTACACCATGGTAATAGTGATAGTCGTAGCAGTTGTTGCCATCGGGGGTATAGCAGGGTTCATGTTGACGAAACAGAGGAAGAAGAACCCATAGCCTACCCGCCAGCTTGACCGGCGATAGACCAGGCTCGGCACGAGAGGCCTCTCTATCGGTGATTGTTGTTCTCCAGAGCGAGCTTCAGCACGTGCCATGAGGAGGATTAGCGCATGAGAAGCGTTTGGCCTTTCGTGCTTGCAGCCATGCTTCCTATACTCTTGTCAACTTCACGGTGCGTTGCGCAAGTGAGTCCTGTCGTACCTAACGATCCCTTTTTCGAGAACCAATGGGGAATGAAGAAGATCAAGACTCCGGAAGCTTGGAACATCGAGAAGGGAAACAACTCAGTTATCGTGGCTATTGTTGACACAGGAGTAGACTACACTCATCCGGACCTGAAGGCAAACATGTGGATATCGCCGGATGGAAGCTATGGTTATGATTTCGTGGACAATGACAACAATCCAATGGATACTCATGGGCATGGAACTCAGGTTGCTGGAGTTGTTGGCGCAGTAGCCGACAATGGCATAGGCATATGCGGAGTTGCCTGGAAAGTGGGAATCATGGCTGTTAGAGTCCGAGCCACCTTGGAAATGAGGTACGATATGGTCGCCCGGGGAATCAGATACGCCGTGGACAATGGTGCACGAATCATCAACCTGAGCCTGCTTCATGGCTCAGGGAACTATGGGGACATGAGGAGGGCGATTGACTACGCCTATGGCAAGGGAGCACTCATCGTTGAGAGCGCTGGAAACTCAAACATAGAACTGGAGAGCGAGCCACAGATTTTGCATGACAAGGTCACGTATGTCGCAGGCGCGGATAGAAACGACTTGAAAGCCACAAGTTCGAGTTACGGCACTAGGGTCGACGTATGCGCTCCCTTCTATGCCACCACCGTGGGCCTCAACGGCACCTATGTGAGAGAAAGAGGGGGCACATCGTACTCTGCTCCTTATGTTGCAGGGCTCGCAGGGTTGCTGCTCTCACATTACCCCGCCCTCACTAATGATCAACTCAGGCAGTGCGTAAGGGCAGCTGCGGACAACATCGATGCCCTTAATCCAAGATACTCTGGGAAGCTTGGGGCGGGACGAATCAACGTCTACAGAGCACTTACGGAAGCTGTGCCTGTTACCGTGACGACCACAATCACCGAATCAGGAACAACCCGCGTGACGACAATCACAACCTCGATTCCAGAGTTCTCGAATGTGAAGGTGACTGCATCATTCACTGTGCTCACAATTCTGATTGTGATGAGTAAGAGAGCAATGAAGTAGCAAATCAAGACTCCTTTAGCTTGTCCAGCCTAGTTCGGAAGAAACCCCCAGATGCTCGAGTCTCATATCGGCTAGATTGCCAAAGTGTGCGCTACGTACGGAGCGTGCAGAGCTCTGACGGCTGTTTGGGCCCTGAATCCGGCGAGCTGCCGATTCGTGCTGGTTCCAATCGGAATATCATGCTTAAGTTCTACGAGCACTAGGTGTTAACGCGAAAAAGTATGCAGCTTTCTTCGTTCTCTTTGGTCATCTGCGGAGGCAGGACTTGGCTTTGAATCAACAGCAGATTTTGAGATGTGCAGACTTCACGACTACTTTCTCAAATCCACTCATTTCTGAGATAGTTGCGGACCAATTCATCAAGATTGATCTCAATCAACCTCGCCCAAAGCTATCGTCAGAACTCAAAGACGGATCAACCGAATTCGCATCAACGTCTTGTTGGCGTAAGGCTTTTCTACAGACATCTGAGGTTAACTAGTTCCAACTTCGATGCGTGGTTGAGTCGGATTGAAGGCGAGACTATACAGGATCTCACGATTCTGGCTTGCCTGTGTGACACTTGTTTTGATTCTCATATTGTCCGAAGGGCTACCTATTGTCAAGGCGAATGATTCCTTCTCCTCACCTGAATCGACGCGCAGATTTGAGATACAGTTCGATCAGAGTTTTCCTTCCGAATGGGTTAGTTATGTCAGAGATCTCTACCATCTGGCCTATTCGGAACTGGAGAACTTCTGCGGTTATCCGATCCGATCTGGGACCTTGTTAGTAAGGTTCGATACAGATCGGCCGTACCTCTACTGTGACTGGAAGAGAAAGGCTGTCATCTGTGGTCGATTACCTAAGCCTCCGCAGGGACAGCAGAGAGACATGTGGTGGGATCTCAACTTCCTTGAAGTAGTTTCGCAGCTATTTTGTGTTCCTTTGGATCTGTTCGCAAACTGGGCTTGGGGGATCCACCGCGCTGTCGCCAACCTAGTTGTGATGTCACTAGTGCAGAAAGGGAAGCTTTCTGTGGAGTTTCCCAACTGGATCTATTCCGTAACCACGTATGATGCCTTTAGCTATCTTGGGGGAGATGTTGTGGCCGGAAGTACGTGGGGAAGCAAGGCGAGTGGAAGCCCGTTCTGGAGCCTCAGAGAAGGCATGTTTCTTATGCTTACATTCTCTTTTCCGTCAAAGAAGACTGGGCAGTTTGACTACTTGGCAAGGGTCTTTGCATCCATTCGTGACAACATACTCTATCACAAGAGACTTGATTTAGGTGTGGAATCGTACTTCTACGTGAGCCGAGACTTTTTCGATACAGCTCTTGGCGAGGCTGCTGAGGGCCAACGGATTGACGGTTTGACTCCTTCGGAATGGGTCAGAAGGCAACCCGTGACTTTGGAAAAAGGAACCTCTGGTCCTCACATCGGAGTCTACATCGACGATGTCGACAATCCTTGGCGAGTCAGTGTCTTTGCCTTCAATCGGCGCTTCAATCCGAAGAACCCAAGGGAGGGATTCGAGGACCCACTCAAGAATTCGTTCGTTTGGGTTAAGGTGGTCGATTGGAAGGGTGAGCTGGTCTACTTTGGTAATGTCACCACCGGGGATGATGGACGGGCTTATGTCAGACCGAAGTGGAAGCTCGCAGAAGGAGGTTACGCCATTACCGCCGAAGCCAATTATGAGGGCGCTCGGCTCTCTAGCAAAGGGTATGCGATTGGTCTGGGTCAACAAGCCGGCATTCGAGAACCTTCCAAGAAAATGGTAGGCATAGTACTGGACGAAGAGGGGGAACCGATCTCTGGATCTATCAAGACAAGTTCTGGACGAGTAGAGTTTTGCAGGAACGGGATTTTCTCAATTGACGTTAACGATGTCTCAAATGCGTTTGAAATTTCGTGCAGCAGTAACAATGACGAGAAGCGATTCACGAAGCCTGCTGTTTGTTTGCGTGTTGTTTCAATCACAGGGTTGGGAGTGGGTAGCGATCTTCGCTGCACGTTCTATGGTAAAGTAACTGATGCTGATACAGGTCTACCGCTTCTGGGAGCCGAGGTGAAGATATACCGGAATGAAACGCAGAAAGATCTGACGACCACAGACTCTGAAGGAAAATACAGGGTGGGTGTTAGGGGCGAAGGCAAGTATACGATATTTGTCTTTCACTCCGCGGGTACCAATGATGCAGGGTACGTTCCGGGCGCGTATGCTGTTGAGGCCAAAGCTAGAACCAATTCGGTCAACTTCCGCCTCTATAGAGGAGCACTCATCATTCTTAACAAGCAGCTTGATCTGTTTGATATGACACGCACCCGTTCGATGAACTTCACAGTCTTGGATGAGCGATCAGGACGAGCCCTAGATCTGAATGGCACACTATGCACATATGGTGATGCTGTTCGATTTCTTGGCCTAAATGTGCGACATATTAAGGTTCCAGCTGGCAGAGGAATCAGGCTCAAAGTGGATGTTGTTGGAACTTTCGAAGAAATGCGTATGCCAGGCGTAAGAATCACACAAGTCGTCAGCAAAAGCTTCGAGACAGAGGAGACTTTCTACCTGAGAAGTGGCGAAGAGATGCGGTTGGATTTGCGCAGACTCTCCATGGTATTCAATCTTCGTTCTCTGAGCACCGTTGTTACGAAGGTGACCGAGCTTCTACAACAGGCAGAGAACTACGGGTTCTACGTGGTTTCCGAGAAGAAGGATCTCTCAGCCGTCAACAAGCTCGGTTCGTCAGCGATTGAGAAGCTGAGAGAAGGAAAGTTCGACGAGGGATTCTCAGACGCAAAGGAAGGCTACATCAAAGCATCGTATTTGCTGAACTCTGTCTTGATGACTTTCTCTGAGTCATATTGGTCCGCAGAAGCACTTGTATTCTTTCTCGCCTTCTGTTCATCAGCACTGGCTGCATTCATCTTTGATAGGAGTGCGACGAAATTAGTTGGATTCATAGGCGCATATCTTGCGATGTGGCTTTGGTTCTATTCTGTCTTCCCTGGCTGCAAAGTAGTACCTCTACCGATGCTCCTGAGCTCGAGCGCTATGGCATTTGCCGGTTCAGCAGTGCTTACTTTGGCACTGCCTGCCACACTTGGAAGAGCGAGAGGATCAATTGCCCACATAAGCACTTTGTTCTCCTTGGCTAAGCGTAATCTTCGCAGAAGGAGACTCAGAACCGCACTCCTAACCTCGACAATGATGACCTTGGTGCTCGCATTCGTGGCCCTAACCTCCTTCTCCGTGGAGTATGGCTTGGAAATCAAGACGGTCTCTGGAGCCTCATCATCAGATGGGGTTTTGATAAGGGAAAACCCATCCTTTGATGCGAGATTTGGGACTCTGGCAGAGCTGAAAGGCGATGTACGACAGTGGATCTCAGAAAAGGAAGGAGTTGTAGAGGTCATTCCCAAACTGGAAAGCATGCCTGAGATTCGGATATATCAAGTCAAAGGCTACTACTCCTACAACTACTTGGGAAGACTCATAAATCATGCGACAAACACATCAATGTCCCTCTTGGGGGCACTTGCATTTCAACCGACGAAGGAACCTTTGATCTCTCAAATTCAAGCAGCCGTGGCCGATGGAAGAGTATTCAGCGAGAACGAGAAAGCTGTGATGATAAGTCTTGATGCCGCTCGAAAGAATAGCTTCCAAGTTGGAGAAGAACTGACTCTGACACTTGTGGCAAATGATGGTAGTGCCCACAATACCCGAGTCATCTTGGTAGGGCTTCTTGATGACAGTAGATTACGAGCGATAAATGACCTAGATGGCCACCCAATTCTGCCTCAAGTCGTAAAACGCGTAATCGAGGAGAATATCGTTGTCGACGACCTGAACTACTGCGAGCCCACAGCAATAGTTCTGATGAGTACAACTACAGCTAACTACTTCCCGGGGGCTCTGTCAACGAGTCGGTTGAGTGTGATGCTAGACCGTGTCGAGAGAGTTCCGGTTCTGGCTCGCGCAATTGCTCTTGCCAGAGACATGTGGACTTGGGCCTCGGCAGGAGGTAGAATACAGTCGATGCACCTAGCGTCGTACGTGGAGACGCGGGGCGGGTTCCTAGTTGTTCCGCTCGTTCTCGTGGCGCTAAATCTTGGTGCGGCCATATACATGGCTATTTCTGAGCGGAAACATGAAACCAGTACTCTCTCAACACTCGGAGTAAGCCCAGCGGATATCACAAGATTGTTCATTGGCGAAGCAGTCTTCATTGCACTTCTCGGTGCTGGAATTGGATATCTGTCAGGTCTGAGCTTCTACAAACTCGTATCCCTGTTCCTACTGAATCCTGAGGTCAGACAGAAAGTATCCGCGGCTTGGAGTATTGTGGTCGTTGTCTTGGCGATAGCCGTGTCTCTGGTCGGAGCTCATGTTCCTTCCAAGAGAGCTGCGCTGTTCTCCACCCCAATGGGCCTGGCGCGATGGAAGATGGATGAGACTTACCTCGAAAACGAAGGGTGGAGAATTAGACTTCCGCTCAAAGTGGAAACAAGAGAACTAAACGGGTTTGTGGGATACATATTCGGCCGGCTTGAGAAACTCAGAGACGGGACGGCAGACCATGTCGAGAGGCTCGAGATGAAAGAAGAGGACTCGGACAGCATTATTAGCCGTGGAATAGCGTTCAGGTTCTTGTTCTTGGGAAGAGGAGAGCTGCGTTCTAGCTTTGGCACTTCCGGATTCTTCATCGCGCCAAGCATACTCACAGTTGCAGGAAGACACAAGGGGCCACTCGATGTTGAGCTGAGTTGCAGAGTGCCCAGAGAGTCTAAAGCCGTTGCGTATCAGGTGGCTGATCTTATACGGAAAATGGCCCTAGACTGGACCACGCAGAAGGAAAAGATGAATTCTTCAGGCTCGCATTAACCGAGGGAGACACCTTTTGGACTCTGTGGTTGAGTGTCCGTGCGGAACCAAAATCGAGAACCCCTCAAAATACTCACTTCTGTTCCTGAAGAAAGAACTCTTTGAGATAGACATACTATGTCCCAATGAAACATGCTACTTGCGAGAGTTAGGGTACATCAGGTTTCACATGTCAGGCGAGGAAGCGATGTTCAGAGAGGCGTCTTTCTATCCTCCTTTCGTTACGTGGAACGCTACTCAAATGGGCAAAGACGCGGCTCAGAGAGTCCTGAAAGAACATCTGAGAGACATTGTGACGAAGCGCATTAGTTGGAGAGAAATCGTTCAAACAATGAAACCGGGTTCATCTGGAGCCGAGGTTCAGGAGATAAGCACGAGATTCGCCACAACTAAGGTGGACGCTGTGGGAGACCTCCGGTCAGTTGGCAATCTGAGATCGAATACTGTGCTCTGGTATGGAGTTGACGGAAGGCGGAGGCATTGAGTTCAACGGTAGTAGACGTCACCAATGTTGCGAAGGAATATGTCCTGAAGACTGAGCGTATCGAGGCGCTCCGTGGAATCAACCTCAAGGTGAGAAGAGGAGAGTACACTTCCATTCTTGGACCGAGCGGAAGCGGAAAGACCACTCTGCTTAATGTGATTGGTGGTCTGGATACTCCGACGCGTGGAGCGGTGTTAATCGATAGCGAGGACATATTCCAGTTAAGCGCAACAGAAAGAGCCTTGGTGCGCTGCAGAAAGATTGGATACATATTTCAAACATTCAACCTAATTCCATTTCTTTCGGCGGTTGACAATGTCGCGCTCCCAATGGTGTTTGCGGGTAAGAGTAAGGGCGACCGGATCGGACGAGCAAGAGAGCTACTGGAACTCGTGGGTCTCGGCGATAGATACAATCATAAACCAGCTGAACTAAGTGGAGGACAACAGCAGAGAGTTGCTATTGCACGAGCATTAGCTAACTCACCGTCAATCATTCTGGCTGATGAGCCCACTGGTAACTTAGATCTGAGTACTGGACTAGCAATCGTGCAACTGCTGTACAGGCTGAGAAGCGAAATGGGCACGACTGTCATTTGCACTACACACGACCTGAAGATGATTGAGGTGAGTGACAGGATCGCTTGGCTGGAAGACGGAGTGATCAAGCAGATAGAGGATAAGCAGGGGGTAACGCTGACGGCAACAGATCTTCAAGCCATGACTCAGGAAGAGCGAAGAGATCCATGACGCAAGTCTCAACGAGTCAAACAAGGACTACAACGCTTCCAGTCACTCAGGCTCTAAAATTCGGCCTGGAGGATATGAGGGCGAGAGGGACCCGATCTAAGATTACAGCTCTCTCAATCATGCTCTCCGTTGCGTTCATGGTCTTCCTTTCGACGATGGCGTCGATCTTTGCCGCTATGACCGGACAGATGGCCACAGTCCAGACTCACTACTATCTAATGGAGATCATTGCGCTCATGGTATGCTTTGTGGGGGTCACCAATACAATGCTCATGTCAGTGACCGAGAGGTTCAAGGAGATAGGCGTGATGAAGTGTCTTGGAGCCAGAGACAAGCACGTTGTTGTAATCTTCCTTTTCGAGGCCCTTATCTTAGGAATCTTGGGCGGCGTGGGAGGGGCTCTTGTTGGGCTGGGCATTGGAGTGTTGGCATTCGGCCTCCAATTCGGATTGGACCTTGTGATGCAGGTTTCCTTGCAGGAGTACGCTAGGCATGCTATTGCTGGAGTCGTCACGGCGGTACTACTAAGCGAAGCAGGATCTCTTTATCCCGCATATTATGTGGCTCGATTGAAGCCCGTGGATGCGTTGAGACATGAGCTATGAATACCTTGTCGAGGCAGAAGGCGTAGCAAAGGACTACTTGCTAGGATCTGCGCGGATCAAAGCTCTGGAGGGCGTCGACCTGAACATAGGTCGCGGAGAATACGTTTCAATTATGGGGCCGTCTGGCTCGGGGAAGACGACTCTTTTCAACATGATAGGAGCGATTGACAAGCCTACAAAAGGAAGAATCTATGTCGACAGTGTCGATATCACAAAGCTTGACGCCTTTGAGTTGGCTTGGCTGCGCTGTAGAAAAATCGGATACATCTTTCAGACCTTCAATCTAATACCAGTACTGACTGCTGTGGAGAACGTAGCATTACCGGCAGTCTTCGCTGAACATTCGCAAAGCGAATCTGCGAAGAAGGCTGTCGAGCTGTTGACAATTGTCGGATTGAAAGAGCGATTGAACCACAAACCTGCTGATCTTAGCGGGGGACAACAACAGCGTGTGGCAATAGCACGAGCGCTGATCAATGATCCGCAGATTGTCTTGGCTGATGAACCCACCGGGAACCTCGATCTTCGCACTGGGCAGTCCATCATAAGTCTCCTAAGAACCATGAACAAGGAAAGGGGGGTGACCGTGATAACAGCCACCCACGATCTCAAAATGATGGGCATAAGCGACCGGATAGTGTATCTTCGAGATGGGAAGATTGAGAGGGAAGAAACCTTAGCAGACATCGAACTGAAAGGAACCACGATATCAAGTAGACCCGTCTAAATGAAGAGATTATTGATTCTTCTTCGTACTCCACTCCAGCGCAAGTTTCCTCAGGAAATTGGCAGTAATGTAAACTAGTGACTCTCTCTTCTGTTCCGTCGACGAATAACTCTACTCTTAGTGGGCCTTGGTTCTCTCCCCGAGCAATCAACGCGCAATTTGATATGAAGAAACCGAAACTTGTCGAGTCGCGGAACACGTGTCTGAACTTCAATCGCTTTTCAATTCCATCATTGACTACTTCGTCTCTCCTGACAATTCTCTCGATGTGATCTGAATCCGGATCATCTAGCCTAGAGAATCTCTCTTGGACGAACGCCATGAATTCGTCAGCTTCATCTGGCTGGAGTCTCATCGGTATCGGTATTGTCCACTGTTCATCCAGACGAGTCGGTGTCTTGAAGACCTTTCCTGTGGACTTGACTTGCTTCGTCAATTTTCACCTTATGAGTCCGAGGGGAGTTGAAATTAGGGAGGCCTGTTTCGAGGGAAGTAAAGCGCCCGTCATGGACACCATGATGGCAAGTATGGCCGCCACAGCGCTCCAAGACACTTCCACCTTCTCCCGGACTTCCAATCCTATCGAAAGGAAGGTTAGGACTCTAGAAGCTCAGACCCACAAGATAGCGGCCGGCCGACGGCCACGTAGAACCAATAGAGGATGGCGAAATATGTGAACGCAAACCCAACCATCTTCAATGCCATTCGCTCGAAAAGGAAGAATGTCAGGGTGATCGCGGAGAATGCAAAGAAGAAGACGAAGAAAATCGCGGACCAATACGCTTCTGAGAAAAGAAGATCAACCCTTTCACTTAGTCGATGTGCTCTCAGATAGGCCTCGCGTAGTTCGACGAAGCTCTCCTCATGGTGTGAATTGCGTGCTTTCTCTTCTCCTGCCGAGATCAGCTTGTTGACTGCTGACAGGTCGTTCTTCTCGACGACAACGTAGAATCCTAAGTATTCGGCCTCTCTCAGCTTTTCCCTCAGTTTTCCGGAAAGAGACTCTGTCACGTTGATGTTGTATGGCGAAGCATATCCTGGTAGATCAACTCGTAAGCTGTCTCCCGTCTGCATATTAGGGATGTTGTCGATGAAGAAGGATCGTGTAATGTTGATCCAGCCGAATCTTCCTAGAATCGTTCTCCCGCAATCAACCCTCACTTTGACGTCTTGCTTTACGGGAATTAGCACTAGGTTTGGGTTGAATCCTAAGAACGAGCTTTGATTGCCGTACTTGTTTAGGAAAAATCCTCGATCTAGAGGTCTCTCTGTGAACTCGTCGAGTACTGTGAAATTGACCGAAGTAGGTGAAGCATCCATGTCAACGAGATCAATGTCGCCCTGAAGAATCAATGAAAAGACGGGAAAAAGTCGCAAAGTCAGGTTGGCAACGGTTCGTCCATCAAGATCAAGCTCCTCTACCGCTGGGCCATACTCTATCAACGATACTGCATGGCTCCTTTTCCAAGGTAGAG
>Ga0315280_10009117_pt1 | contig 12834 bp, 7 predicted proteins | sample YL17G06_40_MG_FD_203697 | JGI IMG/M metagenome (GOLD analysis project Ga0315280, IMG submission 203697) | Sediment microbial communities from Yellowstone Lake, YNP, Wyoming, USA - YL17G06_40 | ecosystem: Environmental > Aquatic > Freshwater > Lake > Sediment | place: USA: Wyoming | collected... | reverse complement strand
ACCGAGGAGAAGCCGCCCATAAGAGAATCGATACTGAAATGGGTGAAGCTACTCGATTGCCCGCCGGAACCCAATTCTCTCTACGACAAGAACGGTGTAAAAGCCATCTCATATGGTCCAGGCAAGGAAGGCTCTGAAGTACTCTTCTACACAATCGAAGGCGTAAGGCACACTTGGCCGGGCGGAAAGAGTCTCCTGCCGGAACGCATAGTGAGAAAAACGACAGACAAGATCAAAGCAACTGATGTCATCTGGGAATTCTTCAAATCTCATGCGATGAAATGAACTCGCTAACGGATGCATACATCACGCAAGTATGACAAAGCTTTGCGTGCGTTCGTCGGCACGACCTGATGTCGCTTCATATCAATTCCAGAGTAACCTTGGAAATGCATGCCTAAGACCGCAAGGGGCGGACCTGACTAGATCCGCTTAAATCAGTGTCAGAGACATGAGGAGTCTCACGGATGATTGCTGAATGAAAAGCGTGGCATTGAAGCCCGACGGTAGAGCGATCGTCGAAGACATTCCTCAACCCAAGCTGAAGTCGGGCGACATCTTGGTGGAGATGAAGGCATGCGGCCTATGTGGAACAGACATCGAGAAGATGCACGGGCGATACACTGCTTCTCAGCCAGTGCTGGGACACGAGGCTTCGGGAGTGATTGCTGACGTAGGTGACAATACTGAAAGCTTCAGAGTTGGAGACAGAGTCTTTCCTCACCATCACGTACCCTGCTACCAATGCCACTTTTGCAGACATGGAAGCGAAACCATGTGCTCCCACTACCGCGCCAGCAACTACGACCCAGGGGGGTTCGCCGAATACTTCAGAGTCCCGGCGTGGAACGTGGAACACGGAGGAGTGCTGAAGCTTCCGGACCATGTGAGCTTTGAGGAGGCCAGTCTCATAGAGCCCGTCGCTTGCTGCATAAGAAGCCTAGAGCGATGCGGCATCTCTGGAGATGAGACCGTCCTAGTGGTGGGAGCTGGGCCCATTGGACTCACACATCTTCGGCTCTTGTCAATGCGGGGAGCAAGGGTCTTGGTAAGCGACATCAATGCCACGAGGCTCAAGTTTGCAGAGAGATTTGGCGCAGACGCCGTCTACGACGCCTCAAAGATCGATGTTCCTTCGAAGGTCAAGGGGGAGACCGGTGGATTGGGGGCTGATCTGGTTATCGTGGCGTCTGGGAGTTCGAAGGCGATTGCGCAAGCACTGGGTACCGTGCGGAAGGGAGGCAAGGTTTGCGTGTTTGGAGTGCCCGCGAAAGGTTCCAGACTGGACTACGACTTTAGCGACGTATTCAACTCTGAGATTTCCATCATAACCAGCAATGCCGCCACGGAGGCTGAGACCACGACCGCCCTGAGAATGATGGAAGAACGCAGATTGAATCTGAACCCCATCATAACACACCGTTTCCCGGTCGAAGAATTCAACTCGGCAGTAGAGACCGCGATGAAAGGAGACTGTGAGAAGACTATCATCACCTCGTAGTGTACGAACAATTGCATTGCGCCCGTTCGGTACTGGTGTCTTGCCAAGCTCGCAGTTGTAACTTCTGGAGAAACAGGCCGGACGCTATTAGCATGTTCTTCCGTAGGGCACGTGTCCCTCGAGGTGGATACTTGGGATGTGTGATCACAGACGTAGAAGGTTCTTGGTCAACCAAATTACGTACAAGATCTTCCGATGCACGGAGTGCGGGCTGATCATCAAGGAAACTGAGTAGCCCTCTTTCCTTCTTCAGCCTTGGAATTCATTGATTTCTTTGATTCGCCACGAATCTGCTTATACATCTCTCGTGTCATGTATCGTCCTGCCATTGTTACGGATTTGCTAAGCCTTAGCGGGATTGGATACCTCTTTGCATCCTCCAGCGCGAGTACAAGCATTTTCTTGTCGCTTCTATTTCCAACATAATCTTCGAACTCGGATCGAGTTAGAAACAGGCAATCATCAAAGACCGACAGAATGTCAGAAGCTCGAAGTGTATCTATTCGGGTTATTCTTGCCTCTCCCACGATCTCCTTGTTGCGCCTAGATTCGTACAGAAACAATCTACTTCCAGGTTGCAGCCTCAGAGGAATTCTCTCTTTTCCAAAAAACTTCACGAATACTGTCTTACCTTCGTTGAAAAACCGTTCCGCGTGCTGAGGGAGAAACGGAAAAATGATTCCAACTGTTTGATGTGAATTACCTTTGCTCAAGAGAACTCTCATCGCCTAGGAGATAGGATGGGGATCATGATATGAAGTCGATTGCCACGAGCCTCAATCGCCCCGGGTCAAATGGTTCAATTGGTTCTCTTTGTTGCAACCCTTTCTGTGCCAAGAATTGATCAAGTTCATCTATCAGCTTCTTCCAATCCTTTCCATTTTTGTAACGCCTCCAGACGCGTCGAAGATCTCGTACTCGCCTTTTTGTGAGAGGGATGCCGAGCATCTTAGTCCTGATTACTTCCCATCTCGACTCTAAGTGCTTCTCCGCAGGAAACTCGTTGAGATATTCTTCCAGTTGAAGCTCGATTTCCGTTAAGAGGTCTTTCACAAACTTCGTGCTCTGTTCCTTGCTGTACTCCACAAGAGTCGTGTCTACGCCCTGTACTTGTTCCATCTTCTTGTATGCAATCTGTATGTCCTCAAGCACTTTTTTATTGGCTTCATACACGGCCTTGAAGAAGTCAGGTATGATACGAGGTTCGTTGGTAGGACACGCCAAGTAGTCGATAATCTCGCTCTTGTTTCGGCTTATTATTTTTGCAGATTCCGGGTCGACGAGACACCAGAAATGCGAGTCTTGTCCATACTTGTAATAGAAGAATATCGCTCGGATCTTTTCGCTTTGAAGTCCACTGTGAATGCCTAGCGGTATCTGATCGAGTTCCTCGATGGCTCTTTGTCTTTGAAAGTCTTTCAGCGGCTGGTAGAATTTCTCGCCGCCTCCGAATGCATTCGTTTCAAGTTCTTCGAAAATTGTGGCGTCCTTTTTCAAAATGCGTCTGATTACGCCGAATACTTTGGGGTGGATTGTCTCTCCCAAAATCGTTTGGTCAAGTCCCACGGACTCATCGATATCGATAATCTTGTTCTGTAGTATCTGGACAAGCCTGAGAAGTTCCTCAAGCTCGTCTTCTGGGAAGAAGTTGTAGACAAAGATCTGCTTGTAAGGCGAGCCAATCCTGTCTATTCTTCCGGCCCGCTGGATCATACGTGTCGGATTCCAGTGCAAATCGTAGTTGATGACGAATTGCGCTGACTGAAGGTTCATACCTTCGGATAGCACGTCTGTGCTCATGAGGATGTCAATCTTTTTCGCGAGGAAATCGTTGACGATGGCCTCTCGTTTAGATGGCGGGGTGGCGCCAGAGATTTTCTCTATCTTGAGACCAGCAAAACCATTTGATTTGGCGATTTGCTCGTGGATGTAGTCAAGAGTGTCCACATAATAGGTGAAGATGATTACTTGGCCCTTCGGTGATAATTCGCGAAGCCTTTTCTTGAACTCCGTCAGCTTGGCGTCGTCTTCTGGCTTGACAGCATTGACCTTGGTCAAGATTCCAGTGAAAACAGAAATGTCCTTGTCGATGTCAGCGAACAGTTTGTCCATATCGTATTCGTCTGGATTGAAATCAGAGAGGGTCTCGATGTATTCCTCTAGCTCCTCGTCCACGCTCATGAGATAGCGATTGAATGCCTCCTTGGTGAGGAGCTTGCCTTGCTTCAGATGCTTCTCAAGTTCGTGCAGGAAATCAATGTGTTTGGAAACACTCTTCCTGAATGCCTCGACGCTGCTCTCAAGCCGCTTGAGCATGATTGTTCTGAAGATGCCTTCAAGGGCAATCATTCGCCCGAGAGCGAGTTCCTCTTCTTTGCTGAGTTTCTCAGTCTTCTTGTATTCGAGAAGACGATAATATGCCATTGTGAGTTCTTCAGTCAATGCATGCGATATGGACCTGTACGTGCCTTTGTATGCGGAAGCGAGTTTGTAGCTCATGTTTTCCAAGCGTCGTTCCGGAAAAATCACCTTCTTTCCGTTTACTGTGGCGTTAGGATAGTTTCGTCTGATGTAGTCACGCGTCCTCCGAATCGAGATTTCATTAAGAAGATCGTTGAGGAGCGATGGGTTGCCCTTCTTCTCAACTTCCTTGAAGAATTGGAACAGGTCGCTGATGTTTTCCTTTACGAACGTCTGCCTGTCCATCGTTACAAGAAGCATGATTTGCCAATACAGATCCCAGATTGTGTTGTTGATTGGCGTGGCCGTGAGAAACAGCACGTAGGGCCTTTTCCCTCCTTTTGAGATGTGGTCTTTGATTAGCGTAAACATGTTTTCCCATCGATTGGAGAGCGGGTTTCGGAAGTTGTGGCTTTCATCGACCACAATCAGCTCAATGTCATGAAGGTCGCCACCGATAGTCTCCTTCGCCTTTTTCAGGAAATCTTCGGAGGCCAGCTCTTCCTGTGAGAGGACACTCTCAGTCAAAATCAGATTCTTGGTTTCCTTTGACCACATGCCCCGCAATTGCGCAGGACAAATGACAAGGAATCGCTTTCGTCGGTAAAATCCAAACTCTTCGATTACTTTCTTTGCTATCCAGGTCTTTCCCAGCCCTACCGAATCAGCGACAAGAATGCAACGGTATTTCTGGAGTCTGGAAAAGACCCTTCCTACGGCGTCTTCCTGAAACTCGGTGAGTTCGACCTTTGATTCAGGGAGACCCTTCGTCTTCTCCTCTTCCTTTCGAATATCTTGCTTCTGAAGTTCGTAGAGTACCTTGATGTATAGCTGGTATGGCGTATACTGCGTCGTACCGAAACGCGAATCCTCTAGGAGTTTGACAAGCTGGTCCTTGAAGTCAGAGGCATCAACCCAGAACTTCTCGAACCATTCTTTTCTTGTATAGATGGCTTCGGATTCCAACCCTACAGAATTTAGTTCTGTGTTGTGTGTCAATCCGGCTGCCGTAAAGTTCGACGACCCGATGATGACTATGTTGTCGAAGATGTACGCTTTGCCATGAAGAAAGTCTCTCTCATAGAGCTTCACTTCAACGCTTTTTCGGCGGAGAAATTCAATGAGGCTCTTGACATCATCTTCTTTCTCTTTGGATAACTCAAATCCTTCCACCTCTTTCTGAAGTTCCTCTAGCAATGCGTCGCCTAGGGTGCGCTCGTTACCAATTTCGGGAGCCTTGCCTAACAGCAGCCTGAAATGAGGAACTCCGTTTAGCTCGTCCTTGACCATAGTGTAAGCTTGGATGTTGAAGAAAGCGGTTGCAATGTCCAGCTTAGATTCAGGTGCCGCCTTCAGAATCTGTTTGAGAAATACTACCAGTTTCTTTCCTTCGCTGTTGTCAATGATTTTGTGTGGAATCAACATCATACGAATCTACTCCTTTGACTTCTTGAGGCTTTTGGCCTTGTCAAGCCTTGCTTTGACGAGCTCGCACACGGACCAATACACTTCCTTGCGTGCTTCAACCTCCAGTCCTAGAATGTCAAAGACAACATCGTCGAGTTTCTTTCTGTCCTTCAGAGGAGCCGGTGCCTGATCACGAATTGGCCTAGTGGGGTCGATTCCGCTTTCTCCGAATACGTCACCTATTTGCCTATTGCAGAATCCTTTCCATTCATCAGAATCCTTGTACTCCGTGAGCCTTTTCTTATCTTTGGAGGTCAACTTCTGTAAGTTAATGACCAAAAGTTTCTTGCAATCGTTGACTGAGGTCTCAAGCAAGCCTTCTCCGAAATTTGTTCTACCCATGAGTTCTCTCTCCATCGTCAAAAAGGTCGAGTTCAGAATTATGCAATACTCATCAATTAGCGCGTTGTCCCTTATTGTAATGCATACCAAGTGCTTGTCGACAATGAATCCCATCGGATTCTTTGCACAAAAATGTCTTATCCAATTGTCATATGGGTGAACAAGATGTGGAACAGTGCTAGACTGATAGTACCAACTTTCAGCTGGTCGATTCTTGAAAAAAGGTGCTTTATGAATGCCGTTCTTCTCCCCAGAAATGATGTATCTGAGCCCATTGGTTCCTTTGATAGCCGATTTTTGTTTGTCAACGCAAAAAAGCCAGAGTTCTACTTTATCGGCTCCCCGAACCGTCTGGATTTCCTTAGGCCCTTTCAAAAGGGGAAGAAGAAAACGTTTCTCTATTCGGAGTTCCTCGATTCTCTCAGTTGTGAGGTAAAAGAAGGAGTTATTCCCACTAGTGGTCCCAAGCTCAACCTTGGCTACGGATTCGAGAGGATCAAGAATGTCTTGCCTGTCTATGATCGTGCTGAGATAGATATCAGGTGCCTTTAGGTACTTTCCTCCCCACTTACCGACCGAGTAACTTCCCGACCCGAACCTTAGAGCTTTGGAACCGTTAGAATACTCCCAGCCTTCTTCCAATAGTATCTCTTGCTTAACAGGGCATGCACGATACTGGTCAGTGGTTACTATGTGGTCAGTCCTTTCGATGTCAGCCAGATTTCTTGCTGATAGGACTTCTTCAATTGGTCCCTTGAACATGATAAACCGTGAGATGTTCGATAACGCCGGCCACTTAGCCGTGAGATTCTCTCGCTTCAGTGCAAAGTCAAGCAGAGTAGATCCTGAATGCATTAGCGGGGCTCCTATCAAGACAATTACAGTGTTGACATCTGCATGAGCGAAGCTTCTCTTGGCGCTGTTATCGTATATCCCAATTATTGGAGCATACTTTAGCAGAAATTCTTGGAGATTTTTCCCATACCCTACATCCAACCACGAATTTGATGTTATAAAAGAGAGTACTCCCTTTGAACCGAGAAGAGAGAGTCCGTGAAAATAGAAGTAAACATAGAGGTCGCTAATCTTGTCGACCTCCAGGTCTTCACCAAAGTGCGCTCGTATAGACGCTAGCAATTTCGTTTTGTAGAGCTGTCTTGCCTGTAGTGTGGCACTGCTCTTTTCGATGTTTGGCGGGGCGATTCCGTGAGACCTCACATAGGGTGGGTTCCCGATTACTATGTCAAATCCGCCTTTCTCGCCAAATATCTCAGCGAAACCAATCTCCCATACGAAGGGTTTCTTTTCCCGGTCGTGGAGGGTTTTCGCAACCTTGTCCAGTGTCGTAATTTCGTTTTCGATTTCCAAGAGACGATTCTTGATTGGCTCAAGTTCCTGGGGAGGTGTCTTGGCTATATTTCCGTAGAGATCCTTCTGGACACCCCGTTCGAGTTCTTGTAATTTCTTCGAGAGCTTCGCTTGTTCATCGGATAAGCCAGTAACCCGATCTTTCATTACATCGGCAAATATCCGAATTTCCTCAGCCTCCAGATCTTCTTTGCTTTTGAATTTCGCAGTGGGGTCATTGTTGAAATATCTCTCTTTCTCAGTCTTGAGTTCTAGGAGCCGTTGCTTCAATTTCGTGCCTATTGCCGGATCACGAACATGGAGGTTGATTCCACCGATTTCCTGAACAAGTGAGTCTCCGACTCTCAGGTTCATGTTCAGGTTCGGCAACAGCGGATGTGCCTTCAAATCATCAGGTTTCAGATCGGACTCTACGATAAGCTGGAGCCATAATCGCAACTCCGCTGCATGGACGGCCCATGGCATTACGTCGACCCCATAGAGCGACCGCATGATGATTTTGTTCTTGAGCTCGAAGTCAGTAAGATCACGCTTCATGTGTCGGTAGATGACGCGATACAGTTCCGATAGCACATTCCCCATTCCAACGAGGAATGCCCCGCTCCCACAAGCGGGATCGACAACTGAGAGATTGTCTAAGAGGTCCTCAAGGTCATACCATAGACCCTCCTTCTCAAAGAAGGCCTCGGCTTTCTCCTTGTCTTCGTCGAACACAAATTGGTACAACTTCTCTTTGGAAACCTCAGACAAATGGTTAGCAAGATATTCCACCAGCGCTCGCTTGCACATGAATTCCACCTCGATTCGAGGTGTGTAGAAGATTCCCCAAGCGCCACGTAGGTCCTCTTCACGTTCATAGGATGATTCCGCCACATTAGCGAGCGATTCGTAGACATAACCAATCATTTGTGGATCTACGGCCACCTCGGCATCGAGCAAGTCTTCCCGGATTGTGAAGTTGTAACCCTGAAAGAACTCGAAGATTCCTTTGAAGAGCTCGTCACTAATTCGAATAGAGATGTTGTCCAAGTCGCCCTTCCTGAACAGTCCACCGTTTAGGTACGGGGCTTCTCGCAGAACCTTCTTTACGTCATCTGGAAGCGTCGTGCTATTCCTGAATTTGTTGTTGAATGCTTCGAAGAAGACAACCGTCAGCCAGTCGTGGTAGAAAGAATCTTTGGCGGCGTTTCCTTTGTTCCTTTCAAGAAGGTATCGATTCCACAGCCACCGCATGAACTTAGGGTCGTTATTCAACCATCGTTTCTTGGAAACAAAATAGATGAACATTATTCGGTTGAGTAATTGCAGTGTGAACTCGTGAGCGTCCTTTGTTGCAATCTTCTGTTTGACGACTGCGCTTCGCACCTTGAAGAAAACCTCTTGGTAGTCGAGGAAGAATCGCTCAGTGACCTTCTCGACGTCAAATGCCTCGCGCCACTTTTTCCACAGGTCCCTCCACGACGTTTCACCGTGAAACGCCATGTTCACGATGGTTTCAAGGTCGGTATGATAGAGGTCGTCTTTGTCAATGACGAGTTTTGAGATTCTCAGCTTGTGTTTTCCAGTCTCGACTCGCTCGTAGTCTGGAAGCACGAAGACGATTTCCTGATAATTGGCGGTCACAATCAGAAGGAAGCGTAGGTAGCGATCCGCGAGGACTTTCGTCAAATACTTTAGAAAGGAGTGAGAGGTCGTCGTGGTCTCTACCAAGAAGATGGGAATGTCCTTGTCATAGCTGAAGACGGTATAGATCGCTTTGATTTTCTCGCGCTCATCTTTCTTGAAATCAAATTCCACGATATCTCTCTTGTATGATGAGTCATACAGTCTGTCTTCTGGATACATGAGGAGTTGGAAAAGTTTGTATACGTCGTTGGCGGAGGCTATCTTTGGGATGAACGCCTTGGTCTCCTCTCGCACATTCACATGGACAGTCGTGGAAGGTGTCTCCATCTATTTCACCAGCGAGTCTCTCTTTAGCTCCTTAGGGAGTCCGTTCTTGATGTAGAAGTCCATCAGACGGCGAATTACATCCTCGTACGTCTCGTTTTTCTTTCCAAGCTGCGCAAGTTCGTCGCGCGTCTTCTTACTCATCTTAACAGTGGTGACCGCGCCCATGAAATATACTTGGTATGCGTAGGTATAAATTGATGACTACGGATGCCGAGTCACACTTCCCGCACGATACCTGTCAAAGGGCTTTCTAGAAGAGTGTGCACACACTGCCTCAGGAGAGATTCGCGCCGCAAAGACTACTTCCAGAGCTGAAAAAGATTGCAGAGTGCAGAGACTCAAACTTCCTCACGTCGCAACAATATCGGGTCTTGTAGATCAACAGACGAAGACACTTTCATCCTACTATAAGGATAAATCTTTCAAAGACAACTACTAATTTGTCCTGTTTCGTCCCACAGACGGTACTAGTTCGATGAGTGGCAACAGGGGGAATGTTGTAGTCAGAGGGCGATATTGTGAGAACGGAACTAACATCGGATCTTGCGGAAGAGTTGATTGGCAGAGGCTTCGAATCTCCTGATCTCGACTACAAGCAAGATTTCGATGATTCCACTGAGGCATGGATGGAACTCGCCAAAGATATCTTCGGTATGTCGAACTTCGGGGGCGGGTACGTTGTGTTCGGGGTCAAAGATGGCACCTTCGAGCCGGTGGGACTTGACGAGAGTTTTCAGAAGGATACACAGGACTGGATAGATCGGATTTCAAAATGGATCACAGGAAGAGTCAGTATCTCCTACCTTGAGCACGTGACGAAAATAAGCGGTGTGAATAGGAAATTCCCGATTCTACGCGTTCATGGTTCCGTTGGCTCTCTTGTTGTCCCCAAGGTGGACGGACGTTACGTGACAAGAAGTGGTAGTGACAAAATCGCGTTCAGACAAGGGGTAATCTACACGCGCAGAGGAACGAGCACAGTCTCGGCTACAGGAGAAGAGTTCTGGCACCTGTTCTGGGCATTGATGAGCAGGACTGCAGGCAAGGAAGGAGCATCAGGTACTCCACTCGAAGTGATTTCGGCACTCAGTAAAAAAGCCGAGCCTGACATAGTTGAAGAAACACTATGGTTCAACCTATTCCCTGTTATCGAACTTCCTGATTTCATTTATGTGGCAAATACGGAATACAGGGACCCTAAGGAAATCTATGACCAGATCAACAGCGAGTTGAAAGACCAAGACATCGACACGCCTTCCTTTTTCTTGGGTGACAGGAAGATTTACTCGTTCTCACCTTTTGACGAAAACAATCCCTTGAGTCTTTGCATCACTTCGAAAGATGCAGCAATTCCCACCAAGAAGTGGCTTGATGATAAGACGCAACAGCAGAGACTTGTCATGCTAATGAACTACAACCTGAAAGACTTGTGCAGAAGGAAAGGCTTCTTTCATGACAGAAGGCGCGACAGATTTTTCATGAAATACTACGGAGGACCAGTGCCAGAAATCACTTGGAAACCCTACCAAAAGACGAGCACCAGACAACTTGTGTATCTAAGACTCAACCCTCAGGGGCAACTTCTATATTGCGAGCATTTCGCCGGGAGAATGCGATTCATTATTCTTGGCAACGGTATCTATCTTGTCATAGAGCCGATTCGCGTTCTGACTGAGGATGGGCAGCGTGCACTTGACCAACGTAGGAACGTCCGCATCAGTACAAAGAGGAATTTCTTCTATCACAATAACAACTACTTGTACGACATGAAGCTCTGGTTGCATATTCTAGCGGGCAACAGAAAGGAAATAATCCTGGGAAATAACTCCGGCAGAATCTTGGTCTCTGTGCTTCCGATAACCTCGAAAACCAATTTCGGAGTGCTGGACGACCAATACACCAGTGAAGACTTCCTTGATTCCCTGAAGTCTGAACCTTTCGAATATACGATAAGCTACGAGGAAACGGAAGAGGACAATCCTCTCACGGAGACTCCTTTGGAGGAATGAGTTATGCAGCTGTCAAGATTCCAACCGACATTGAAGCATCTGCAAGAGCCCCACATAGAGGTGGGAGAGGGTATAGCCATACCTGAACCCAAGATGGGATGGACACTCGTCGGACCGCTAGGAGATCAGTCTGCTACTCACGAAATTACTTTGGGACTGATTGGCGACTCCGAATCATTGGAAAAAACAAAGGACCTCTTGCAGAGACTGAATGTAACGACATACGGCAAGGACGAGAGTTTTCTCCATGTTAATTTTCCTGGTCTAGACAAGATGCGCATCAAACTTACCGTGAAATGGGTGGCTCAAATCGATGGAGATGAGATGAAGAGACAATTGGAGAACACCGGCTCATTTTCTGAGCGGGTGGAAATTGCAGCACGCGTAATTAGAGACAAGATCAAGGCACTCATGGATAGAGAGCCGCAGCCTGACGTACTGATTTTGGCCTATCCCAAAGCAGTGGACTACTATTGTATCGAAGGAGCGATAGGACGCAGAGGAATACCTCGTAAGACAGGATTAGAGAAGTTTATCGAAAGAATGAGGGCACAGCATATTACTCTTGATCATTTCTTTGGCACGAAGTTACCTGTGAAACCATACAAACCAGTGGATCTTCGAGCTTTAGTGAAAGCGATTTGCATGGAATACAACGTACCGATCCAGATTTTGCGTCCACACACAACTGAACCTTATGACCCAGATCAACCAAAGAGAGAAGACGATGCAACAACATTCTGGAATCTTGTGGTCGCTTTATTCTACAAATCAAACAGGCTACCGTGGCGAGTCCGAGATCTGATGGAGGACGCGTGTTATCTTGGCATTTCGTTCTTCCGCGATAGAGGTGACAGTGCCAACGTCAAAACAGCACTGGCGCAAGTTTTCTCGTTGGATGTGGAAGGTTATGTATTCAAAGGTGAAAAGGCCATGATCGACGAAAGCAATTCTCCACACGTCTCCAAGAATGAAGCAACAAAGCTGATGCAATATGCGATAGAAGTCTACAAGAGAAATAAAGGACATCCGCCGAATCGCATTGTAGTTCACAAGACATCACGATTCAATGATAATGAGATAAGTGGCTTCAAAGCCGGCGCTTCAAGCATATCAAAAGTGGACCTTGTGGCATTCGGAACGAGAAGCATCAAGCTTGTTAGGTGGGGACAACAGCCTCCGATACGAGGGACATTTGTCAGACTCCCAGACGATAGTGTCCTACTCTATACCTTTGGATACATTCCCTATCTTGGCGTATATCCTGGACCGCATGTTCCGTCGCCACTTGAGATACTGGAACATCACGGCGATACTTCCATCGAGGCTATATGTAGTGAGATACTTGCTCTTACAAAGTTGAATTGGAACAACGCCAAGTTCTGTACCAAAGCGCCAATTACAATTGGTTTTGCGAGACGCGTCGGGAACATACTCAGAGAGGCACCGCCTGACACAAAGATCGGAGACAGGTTCAAATTCTATATGTAATCATTCAGAAAGAAACTTCTTGAGTTCTTCAGGTGGATGTTCAATTGGTTGACTGATACCCGTTGAGGCGTGCTATGGGATGGCGCTGCAAAGCTTATGTCTAACTTAAAATCTGATCGCTCTTAATGTGGAATGTTGTTGCTGAGGCATATTTCTACGGTCTTCCAGAATTTGTCTCGATTGGAAAGGTTTCTCATGTCGTACATGGTTTGGAAGGTTGCGGTGTACAGGTGAAGGTTCCTT
>Ga0315280_10009116_pt1 | contig 12835 bp, 13 predicted proteins | sample YL17G06_40_MG_FD_203697 | JGI IMG/M metagenome (GOLD analysis project Ga0315280, IMG submission 203697) | Sediment microbial communities from Yellowstone Lake, YNP, Wyoming, USA - YL17G06_40 | ecosystem: Environmental > Aquatic > Freshwater > Lake > Sediment | place: USA: Wyoming | collected... | reverse complement strand
CTTATTATAGTCGTCAAGCCTCCTCAGAGAGTGCCGGGAAAACCTCTGCTAAACAGGATTCTTCTTCCTCTAGATGGTTCTGAAGCCGGTGAGGCCGCTGTGCCCTATATTCAGGAGCTCGTTAACCGACTGGAGTCAGAGGTTATCCTGTTCGGGGTGGTGCTGGCGGGGCAGCATGCTCGTACCGTGGGTGGTTTGGACTTTATTCTTTACCCGGAACAGTATCTGGAAGTGGTCAAGGCGGAAGCCAGGGAGTACCTTGACAGGGTTTACCACCGGCTAAGCGGCGGGAAAGCTACGGTAAGGGTTGAGCTCAAGGTAGGCGATGTTGCCCGGGAGATTATTAAGTTTGCTGAGGAAACGAATGTCAGTTTGATTGCTATATCAGCCCACGGGCACTCAGGTATTGAGAAATGGGTTTTTGGCAGTATCGCCCATAAGGTTCTGCAAGCCACTAATACATCTATTCTATTGGTAAGGGCACCAAGGGGGAAAGGTATAGAGATTGTCTAGCAACCTATCCCCCTACCAATGGGAGAGATAGTTTCTTAAAAATGCTGGCTAATAACTCCCTGATTACTCCTATGGAATTTAAGGAGAGTCAAAGAGAGGCGAAGCCTCTCTTATATAACCATTCCCCCTTCCCCTTTGATAATGAGCCTAACTTAACAGGGTGTTTAAGAGGGGCGTTAGCCCCTCTTCTAAAAATACCTTCCCCCTTCCCTTTCCAAGGGAAGGGGGATACAGGGGGATGGGTTAATAAACAATCTCAAGGTATAGCTATTTGCATCATCCCGCACTATCGGCTATTATAGTAAATTGTATTTGCCCCTGTAGCTCAGGTGGATAGAGCACCAGCCTCCGGAGCTGGGCGCGAGCGTTCGAGTCGCTCCAGGGGTACTTTGTGTATCAGCTGGAGGCTGAGGTGATAGACACAAACCGGCTTGTTGAAATTAGATGGCATGGTCGTGGTGGGCAGGGTGCAGTTACCTCGGCAGAACTGGTGGCACAGGCGGCGATAAGCGAAGAGAAGTATGCCCATGCCTTCCCCAGCTTTGGTCCGGAGAGAAGAGGCGCACCAGTATTGGCTTTTGTCAGAATAAGCAGTCAGAAACCCATCAGGTTAAGGGCGGAAATAACCCAGCCTGATATAGTGGTGGTGCTTGACCCACGGCTACTTGGCATTGTTAATGTTACCTCAGGGCTTAAGGAAAACGGGATGCTGGTAATTAATACCAGAAGGTCGTTTGAGGACATTGAGGCTAAGTTCAAGACCAAATGTAAACTGGCTAAGGTTGATGCCACAAGTATCGCTAAGCATATTTTAGGCATTCCGATTACTAATACTACTATGATTGGAGCTCTGGTTAGAGCCAGCGGCGTGGTTAAACTAGAATCCATGCTTGAACCCTTGAGGCATCGGTTTGGCCGCCTGGCAGAAAGAAATATTGAGGCCATGCAGAAGGCCTACGATGAGACCCAGGTAAAGGGGTGAGACCAATGACTAAGCCGGAGGGAATGCTAACCTGGAAAGACCTGGAAATTGGCTCAATAGTCACCGAGCCAGGAAATGCTAGCCAGTACCAGACCGGCGATTGGCGGTCGGAAAGACCAATCTTTGATAATACCAAATGTATAAAGTGTGGTATTTGCTATATCTTCTGCCCTGAGGGATGTGTTGAACAGAATGCTGAGGGTTATTTTGAAGCCAATCTATTCTATTGTAAGGGGTGTGGCATTTGCGCCCGGGAATGCTGGGCTAAAGCCATTACCATAGTGCCAGAGGAGGAGTGATGACAAAAAGGGTAGGCATTGAGGTTTCGCTGGCAGTCGCTGAAGCCGCCAAACTGGCTAATGTTGATGTTGTGGCTGCCTATCCCATTACCCCACAGACCCACATTGTGGAGCATCTGGCTGAGCTGGTGGCTGATGGTGAGCTAGACGCCCAGTATATTCCGGTGGAATCGGAGCACTCAGCTATGAGCGCTTGCCTTGGCGCCTCAGCCGCCGGGGCTCGTACCTTCACCGCTACTGCCGGTCAAGGGCTGGAGTTGATGCATGAAGTGCTGTATGTTGCCTCATCAATGCGGCTGCCGGTGGTTATGGTGGTGGCAAACCGAGCCCTGTCAGCGCCACTAAGCGTCTGGGGTGACCACTCTGATGTTATGGCAGTGCGTGATACCGGCTGGATTCAGCTCTTTGTGGAGAACGGGCAGGAGGTGGTGGATAATATGCTTTGCGCCTTCCGCATTGGCGAAGACCCCAGGGTATTGCTTCCGGTGATGATTCATCTTGATGGATTCTACCTGTCACATATGATTGAACCGGTGGTTTTTCCGGCGCAGAGTCAAGTTGATAAATTTATCCCACCATATCAGCACCCTATGCCGCTGCACCCGGATAGACCGGTAACTATGGGGGCTTTCGCTCCGCCTATCATATATTCCGAGACCAAGAAGGCACAGGAGGTAAATCTGGAGGCAGCTAAAGAGGTAATCCTCCAGTGCTGGGCTGAGTTTGGCAAGACCTTCCACCGATATTACTATCCAGTAGAACGCTACCGCAGTGAAGATGCCAAGGTGCTGTTATTAACCATGGGTAGCTTCAGTGAAACGGCAATGACAGCCGTAGATAAAATGAAGGAGGAGGGCAGGGCGGTGGGGCTGATAAGGCTTCGCTTATGGCGTCCCTTCCCGTTTGAGGAAATTCGTCAGGCGGTTAGAAGTGCCGAGGTTCTCATCGTCGTGGATAGAGCGCTGTCCTTTGGTGGTCCCGGGGGTCCGGTTTGCTCTGAGGTCAGGTCAGCCTTATATGGTCAGGACAGGAAGCCAAAGGTCATAGGCTTCGTCGGCGGGTTGGGGGGCAGGGATATTACCCCGGCTGGATTTGAGGAGATAGTCAATAGGGGCATAGAAATCTCGCAGAAAGGCAGCGACAAAGAGTTTGAGATATACGGGGTGAGGGAATAATGGAGAAGTATGCCGTTTTCGTCCCCAGGCTGGTAACCAAAAGGGAGAATTTTGCCCCCGGTCATCGGGCGTGTATCGGCTGTGGTGAGGCTCTGGCAGTGAGGCTTGCCTGCAAGGCGCTGGGGCAGAATGTCATCATTGCTAATGCTACCGGTTGTATGGAGATAGTTTCGTCGCCGCTACCTTATACTTCCTGGCGTGTTCCCTGGATTCATACCCTGTTTGAGAATACCGCCGCTGTAGCTTCAGGCATAGAAGCTGGGCTGAAGATACTGATGAAGAAGGGCAGGATAGCCCAGCAGGAAATAAAGGTAGTAGCCATGGCTGGAGACGGTGGAACCAGCGATATCGGGCTCCAGGCGCTATCAGGGGCTCTGGAGCGGGGGCATAACTTCCTTTATATCTGCTTTGACAATGAAGCCTACATGAATACCGGGATTCAACGCTCCTCAGCCACCCCTTATGGTGCCTCCACCACCACCACCCCCGCCGGCAAGGTGAGCATCGGGCAGGTTACCTGGAAGAAGAATATGCCGGCTATTGTTGCTGCTCATGACATCCCTTATGTAGCCACCGCCTGCCCCAGCTATCCCTTTGACCTGATGGCTAAGGTGGGGAAAGGAGCGGCGACCCCTGGTCCAGCCTATGTCCATATCCTATCCCCTTGTCCCACCGGGTGGAGATATGCCCCTGATTTAACCATCAGGCTCGGTCGCCTGGCGGTAGAGACAGGAATATTCCCGCTGTATGAAGTGGACAATGGCACCTATAGATTAAATTTTGATTTCCCCAAACTCAGACCGGTTACCGACTATATGAAGCTGCAAGGCAGGTTCAGGCACCTGTCTGAGGGTGTAATAGGCGAGATTCAGCAGAGGGTGAATAAGGAATATGCCAAGCTTAAGGAGAAGGCAGCGTGAAGGCAAAGGAGAGCCAAACGAAACGGAAGGTAAAAGCAATACTGGACCGGCATCAGCGTGACCGAGGCATGCTGGTATCCATCTTGCAGGATATCCAGGCGGAATACAATTATCTGCCTAAGGAAGCCATAATACAGGTTAGTCAGGGTTTAGACGTTGCCTTAAGTCAGGCCTATAGTGTCGCCACCTTTTTTAAGGCTTTCAGTCTAAAACCGAGGGGACGTCACCTGATTAATGTCTGTCTGGGCACTGCCTGCCATGTTAGGGGGGCGGTTAGAATCCTTGACGGGGTTGAGCGGGAGTTAGGCATCAACTCTGGCGGAACTACCAAAGACCTTAAATACACCCTGGAGACGGTTAACTGCGTTGGAGCTTGTGCTCTGGGTCCGATAGTAATAGTTGACGGTAACTACTCGGGGCAGATGAAGAGCAACAAGGTAAAACCTTTATTAGCAAGCTACCAGTAATTATGAGAAAGGAAGGGAGATTGAATCGGCTAAGCTCGCCACAAGGGTTAGAGGCGTTAAGAGCATCAATAATCAAAAGTAGAGACCCTGGCCAGACCTGCATAACTATATGTGGTGGCACAGGTTGCCATTCTTTTGGCAGTGAGAAGGTAGCCGATGCCTGTAACCAAGAAATTAAACACCAAAAACTGGAAGCCAAAGTAGATATGAAGGTTACCGGCTGCCACGGATTTTGTGAGAGGGGACCACTGGTGGTTATCAAACCAACGAACGTCTTCTACCAGCGGGTGAGCGTTGAAGATGTTCCCCAGATAGTCTTGGAGACCGTTATTGGGGGTAGTATTATTGATAGATTGCTCTATGTTGACCCAAATACCGGGAAGAGAATAACTTATGAACCTGAGGTGCCATTCTATAAAAGGCAAAGACGGCTGGTCTTTGGCAACAATGGCAATATTGACCCCACTGAGATACAAGATTATCTGGCTGTTGGTGGCTATGCTGCCTTGGTTAAGGCTCTTTTTGAGATGTCCCCTGAGGAGATAATTGCGGGGGTCAAAAAATCTGGCTTGCGCGGGCGGGGTGGCGGGGGATTCCCCACCGGCGTCAAGTGGGAAACCTGCCGCCGGGCACCTGGCGACACCAGATATATCATATGTAATTGTGACGAGGGAGACCCTGGTGCCTTTATGGATAGGAGTTTGATGGAAGGAAATCCTCATAGCGTTCTGGAGGGGATGCTCATTGGCGCCTATGCCATCGGAGGTCATGAGGGCTATATCTATGTCCGCAACGAGTACCCGTTGGCAGTGAGAAATGTCCAGATAGCTATCAAACAGGCTGAGGAGTATGGACTCTTGGGTGATAATATCCTGGGCTCCGGATTTGATTTCAGGATTAAGGTAAACAGGGGTGGTGGGGCTTTTGTCTGCGGTGAGTCAACGGCACTGATGGCTTCGCTGGAAGGTAAGCCCGGTGAGCCCAGGGCAAAGTATGTTCACACCGTGGAGAAGGGCTTATGGGAGCAGCCCACCAATCTTAACAATGTGGAAACCTGGGCTAATGTCCCGCTAATAATCAACAACGGCGCTGATTGGTATTCAGCAATAGGCAGTGAGGGTAGCAAGGGAACCAAGATTTTCTCACTGGTGGGTAAGATTAACAACACCGGCTTGGTAGAAGTTCCCATGGGAATAAGCTTGAGGGACATTATCTATGATATTGGTGGTGGTATTCCTGAGGGGAAGAAATTCAAGGCAGTGCAGACCGGTGGCCCCTCAGGTGGTTGCATTCCGGAAAGTCTGCTTAGCCTGCTGGTGGATTTTGACCAGCTCACCAAGGTTGGCTCGATGATGGGGTCTGGCGGGATGATTGTCATGGATGAGAATACCTGTATGGTGGATATAGCCAAATACTTTGTCAGTTTCCTTGAGGGCGAGTCATGTGGCAAATGTGTCCCCTGCCGCGAGGGGTTAAAAAGGATGAGCCAGATATTAACTGACATCACTCAGGGTAAAGGGAAGGATGGCGATATTGGCTTACTTGAGCGCCTGTCTGCCACGCTTATTGATAGCTCCCTATGTGCTTTGGGCAGCACTGCTCCCAATCCCGTATTAACTACTATACGCTATTTCAGGGATGAGTATGAAGCCCACATTAGGGATAAGCGATGTCCCGCCGGCGTCTGCAAGGAGCTGGTCACCTATCTCATTGATGAGGAAAAGTGCCCCGGTTGTGGGCTATGTGTGAAGGCTTGCCCTGTGGAGGCGCTAACCTTTATGGGGAAGAGAAAGCCGGTGGTCTTAGACCAGGAGAAGTGTATAAAGTGTGGCTCTTGCTACGATGTCTGCAAGCTTGATGCTATAAAAATAACTTGACATAACATTGGAAACAATTCCTATCTGGCTAGATAGGAATTGTTTCCCTAAAAAATAAATTGAAATTTTATAGCTAATCAGATAGTATTTGTTTCCCAAAACAAAGGGAAATGTCAAATGGTAAAATTAACCATTGATGGACGAGAGCTAAAGGCAGAAGAGAAAGCAACGATATTGGATGTTGCTAGGGATAATAACATCTATATCCCAACCCTATGCTTTAATGAAGCAGTGGCGCCCTATGGTGCCTGCCGCCTGTGTTTGGTTGAGATTGCCAAGGGTAGAAGGAAAAGGCTGGTAGCCTCTTGCCTTTATGAGGTAGAGGAAGGGCTTCAGGTGAAGACCAACTCGGAGAGAATTGCCAATAACCGCAGACTGGTAATGGAGTTGTTGCTCGCCAGGTGTCCTAACAATAAAACAGTGCAGGATTTAGCCAGGCAGCTCGGTGTTGAGAAGACAAGCTTTAAGCTTGAGGATAACCAATGTATTCTCTGTGCCCTATGTGTCAGGGTATGTCAAGAGGTTGTAGGTGTTTCAGCAATTAGCTTGGTTAATCGGGGCGTTGATAGGCAGATGGCTACCCCGTTTTATGAGCCCTCAGATGTTTGCATTGGTTGTGGTTCTTGTGCTTACGTCTGCCCAACCCAGGCGATAAAGTTTGAGGATGTTGGCGATACTAGGCTGATAACCATGCCCAATAATAAAATGGAATTCAAATTAAAAAGATGTAAGACCTGCGGTAAATACTGGGCTCCAAAAAAGCAGCTAGACTATATAATCAAAAAGGTAGATTTGGCCTCTGACGCATTTGATAATTGCCCTGACTGTAGGGAGTGAAGTCTAGCCACCCCTCATCTTGATTGGTAGTAGGTATTTTGCTAGACTCTGGTGGTACGGGGTGTAGCGCAGCTGGTAGCGCGCATGGTTTGGGACCATGAGGTCGGAGGTTCAAATCCTCTCACCCCGACCAATATTTCATTGCCAAAATACAGGATGCTTCTCATCAGGGGCTTTAATTGCATCTGGTATGTTTCTTTCATATACTCAATGGGCATTTTGCTTTCTCCTTACCCTAGTCGGCTAACGTTCAATCTGCTTAATCTGATAGCGCAGCTTACCCACCGGTGCTGTTATCTCTACTATTTCCCCCTGGGCTCGACCGATAATGGCTTTACCTATGGGTGAATGGCTTGAAATCTTGCCCTTGGTCGGGTCTACTTCCCTGGGACTGACTACGGTGTAGCGTAGCTCCTCGCCAGAAACTGTATTGCTCAGGACAACACTAGCACCTATATTTACCTTAAGAGCTGCTTTTTTTGTTTCTTCAATGATAGTGGCTGATTTCAGAGTTTCTTCTAGCTGTCTAATCCGCCCCTCCAGGTGCCCCCGTTCCTCCCTAGCTGCGTCCAGAGGGGCATTCTCGCTGAAGTCCTTGTCTGCCGCTGCTCTGCGCATCTCATCGATAGCCTGAGGCCGCCGGCTCTTAAGTTCAGCGAGCTCAGCTTCCAGTTCAGCATACCCTTGCTTGGTTAGAGAGGTCGCCGGTAGCAGTTCTCGCCTTGCTGGAGAGAGTAATCTGGTTTTTGCCTTCTTGCTTTTGAGGTGAACCGCCAGGTTGGTCTTGCTCCAACCCTGCTTCCTGGCATAAACCAAAAAGGCTCGTATTAGCTCAACATTCTTTAAATAGTTGGCTTGTGATAATGATAACTGCTCGGCGTAGTTAGCCACCTCATGGGCGGTAAGTTCAGCAACGGGACGCTCCCAGCCATACCAGCGAACAAATCCATATACTGTCTGCTGGCTTTTCCCCCCTTCTTCGCCTGGCAGGCTGGCAAGAAAACTACTAGCTACCTCACCTAGACTTGGATTCTGACTGTCACTCATCTCTGCCTCCTGAATTTCAGCAGTCTACATCCCGAGCTCAGCGCGGGTGCGAAGAAACCTTATCAGGTTATCGTGGGTAATGAGACCAATAACCCTACCTTCATCGACTACTGGCATCTGATTTATATCATTCTCGTCCATCTGCTCCATTACGCTCAACGCATCCTGGTTAGGACTTGCCACCTTTAGCTGGTCAGCGGGGACCATTATTTTCTCTACCTGGGTCATGTCCCAGTCTGACTGAGGGACAGTCTTAATATTATGCAGTGTCAAAATCCCCTTAAACCGGCCTTCATCAGTTACCAGGAAGATGTGGTGCCCTGTAGGCAGGACATATCCCCAAACCAGCTGGTTAACGGTAATATTTGATGGGACTATCATGAAGTTGGAAGCCATTACCTGTGATGCGGTCAGCCCACGGAGGGCTTCACGCCATTCAGCCTGACGATAGCTAGCTGAGGCTGCGCTTTGTAAGAACCAGCCGATAAACGCTATCCACAGACCACTCAACCACTCACCAAGGAAGAACATCATCAAAACACCACCCAGAATAAAGGCATAGGCTACCCCTTGCCCCAGCCAGGTGGCAATTCGTGTCGAACGCTTGTAGTTGCCGGTAAAATGCCACATTAAAGAACGGAAGACACGCCCGCCGTCTAGAGGGAAGCCTGGAATCAGGTTGAACGCAGCTAGAATCACATTTATCTGAGCCAGATAAAAAGCCATAGCAGCTAGAGGTTCAATTATGCCTTGGGTTAACATCCACAGCAGGGCAAATATGCCACCAATAGCCAGACTACAGGCAGGTCCAGCGGCAGCCATTTTTAGCTCGGCGCTGGCTTTGGTTGCTTCCTTAGTCATCTGAGCTATACCGCCGAAGATAAATAGGGTTATGCTTTTTATCGGGACACCATTGACCCTACCCACCAGGCTGTGAGCTAACTCATGGGCGAGCACTGAGGCGAAAAATAGTAGGCTGGTAACTATACCCACAACCCAGTAAGTCCACGGCTTCCAGCTGTAGTAGAGAGGGAAGATTTGCCAGGAAAGCGACACGGTTACCAGCAAGAATATTATGAACCAGGTAAAATGCAGTCTCACCTCAATGCCAAATATCTTACCTAGACTAAAGCTGCCACCCACTTTTTGATTGTCCTTTTAATATAATTCAGGCATTAAGAAACTGCTGACCTTTGCACAATCTGTATTGCGACCTCAGCGGCTCGTTTCCCCGAGAGAAGCATGCCGCCGAAGGTAGGACCCATGCGGGGGAGCCCGAAAACACTGGCTACCGCCATACCAGTAACGATTAATCCGGGATAGACCTCACCAGTGTGCTCGACTACAGCATCCTCCGATTTATTAATCCATAATGCTCCTTCCCCCGCCATCTTGAGCGCCCCCCGCTGCACCAGTTTCTTAGCCACGCTGGCATCATGACCGGTAGCGTCAATCACCACCTTTGTTTCCAGGGGTATTGGGTCGAGGGCGGAAACCTCCTTGGGGAGGTGGATGATAGGGCTCCAGTTGACCACCACCCCGACTACCCTGTTATCTTCACGAACCACCAGGTCTTCGACGATGGTCAGGCTGAGGAACTTAACCCCGGCGTCGCAGGTAGCAGCAATGAGCTTGGAGCAGGCGTGGGGGGCATCAGCCACATATAGACCTTCGCCAGCCGGGGAATAGGGCACCCCCAGCTCATCAAGAATCTCCTGGGCTGGTGCTCTCAGGGTAACTTTATTCATAAAATAGCCACCAATCCAGAAGCCGCCGCCCAGATAATTATTCCGTTCTATAATTAAAACCTTAAGCCCAGCCTTACCCAGCTCCCTCCCGGCTATCAGTCCACTGGGACCACCACCAACAATGATGACATCGCTGTTAATATACTCCTCAAACTGGCGTAGAAAGCTACTGACAATAGCTTTGGTCACTTCTCCTTCCGTTACCGGGTGAAATAGTGTCATTTCGCTCCTCCTTCCGTTATGGCTAGCACCTTGGTGCTGTTGTGCCCAGGAACTTTCCCATTAATTCCATAGCACAGTACTTTCCGCACATACTGCAGGCGGCGCCGGCAGAAGCATACTTACTATGAACCTGGCGAGAGCGCTCCGGGTCTAAGGAGAGTCTGGCTTGCTCCGCCCAATCGAGCTTCTTTCTCGCCACGGCCATCTTCCTGTCCCAGTCTTGAGCCCCCTTTACTCCTTTAACTATATCAGCGGCGTGGGCAGCAATGCGTGAGGCGATGACCCCCTGCCTTACGTCCTCAGGGTCGGGCAGGGAGAGGTGCTCTGCTGGCGTTACATAGCACAGAAAATCAGTGCCAGCAGCGGCAGCGATAGCCCCACCTATAGCTCCGGTGATATGGTCATAGCCGGCAGCAATATCGGTTACCAGGGGACCTAAGACATAGAAAGGGGCTCCCTTGCAGATGGCCTTCTCTAACTGAACATTGGCCTCAATCTGATTCAAAGGCAGATGCCCTGGGCCCTCAACTATTACCTGGACCCCGGCTTGCTGAGCCCGGTTAACCAGCTCGCCGATAACCAGGAGTTCCTCTATCTGAGCCCCGTCGGTAGCATCGGCTAGGCAACCGGGACGCATGCCGTCACCAAGGCTGAGGGTAACATCAAACTGCCTGGCTATCTCCAGTAAGCGGTCATAATACTCGTAAAGGGGATTTTCTTGCTCATTATGGAGCATCCAGCCGATGAGAAAAGCTCCGCCTCGGGATACCACATCAGCCACTCTCCCCTGTTGCCTGAGCCGGTCAACGGCTGACTGGGTGACACCACAGTGCACGGTCATGAAATCAACCCCATCCCTGGCATGCTTCTCAATGGCTGAGAATAAGTCATCAACAGTCATCTTGACAATAGCGCCGTGTCTGGCTATAGCTTCAATGCCTGCCTGGTAAATAGGCACCGTGCCTATTGGTAACGGGCTTGAGGTAATAATAGCCCGCCGAATAGCCGATATATCGCCACCGGTGCTTAAGTCCATAACCGTGTCGGCACCACAGGCGATAGCCACTCGCAGCTTTTCCAGCTCGGTGTCTATAGTGCCAAAATCGGGGGAGGTGCCAATATTGGCATTGACCTTGGTCTTAAGTCCGTGACCTATTCCGCAAGGGACGAGGTTGGTGTGCTTAATATTGGCTGGGATGACTATTGTCCCCTCAGCCACACCCTGGCGAACAAACTCCACCTCTACCCCCTCATTCTGTGCCACCAGGCTCATCTGTGGTGAAATAGTTCCTTCTCTTGCCAATTCCAGTTGCGTCATCTCTGCCTCCATAAAAATAAAACCAAGGGCTTTGGCTGTCAGCCTAAACCCTTGGTCTAAATTCTTCCGCTTCCCTACGCTCGAATTACCGAGATCAGGTTCCAAGGGTTGGCACTAAACCGCCTCTCAGCCGTTGAGCACCCCTAGCGGGTAAGCTATTAAGTTCTCTTTAAAATATAACATAGGCTGGGCTAAAATGCAACGCGCTTGTTTAGAGATTGTTTTTTAACCTCACCCCCCTTAATCCCCCTCTCCGTAATAGGGAGATATATTCTTAGAATGAGGGGGATGGGTTGCTAAACGACTTTTTGTTATCGTCTAGCCATAACCTTTCCTGGCTAGAAGGGCAATGATATAATTGAGAAAGGTAAGCTAGGAGAGAATTATGGGAAGAAGGGGGAAGATTTTCTGGTATTGCCAGCGATGTGGGTATGAATATAAAGGCGTAAGACCTTCGGATAGGGCGTATGATAGGCGTGGGAAATATCAGTGTCCAAAGTGTGGAGGGCATGTTACCCCCGGATTACCTGATAAAAAGTGGACGGAGATTAGGGGCGAGATATATAAACGGGATAGCTTTCAGTGTTTGAAATGTGGGAGACATCGGTCAAAGGAGACCCCGTTGGTGGTTCATCATATTAGACCAGTAGCGGAGAGAGGGGAGAGCTATTCGGGAAATTTAGTCACTTTGTGCTTGGATTGTCACGGGAAAGTGCATTCCACCGAGAGGTGGATAAGATTGGGGCTAATATTTCCAATAGTTGGTTGGATTTTAGTTCCTCTTTTCATTCAGCAGAGAAGACGAAAACTTAGAGAGCTAATAGAAGAAAAACCTAATTATGGAGGAGCTTAAAGCCGGAGCTAAAAAATTGGGGCTGGAGCTTGAGCCAAGGCAGCTTGAGCAATTTGACATTTATTATCACCAGCTCGTTGATTGGAATAAGCGGGTGAACCTCACCGCTATAACCGGTTATGAAGAGGTGCAAATAAAGCACTTCCTTGATTCTCTCACCGTGACTTTAGCCTGGCAGCGAGCGGTAAGTAAAAGGGATTTCCGCCTTATTGATGTCGGCACCGGGGCTGGCATACCTGGAATCCCACTCAAGATTGTCTTCCCTGAGATAAAGCTGGTTTTGCTTGAGGCTAGAGCTAAAAAAGCCGCCTTCCTGCATCATATTACCGATAAACTTGGGCTGGATAATGTTGAAATTCTGGTCGGTCGGGCTGAGGATGTTACCCACCTCAGCCAATACCGGGAAAGGTTTGACGTGGTGCTTTCCCGGGCGGTTGCCCCGCTACCTATCCTGGTTGAATTAGCCTTACCCTTTTGTGCCCTTGGCGGCAGCTTTATCGCTCAGAAAAAGGGAGATACTGGTGAGGAAATAAATCAGGCCGTCAAGGCAATTAGTCTCCTCGGCGGTAACCTCCGG
>Ga0315280_10009115_pt1 | contig 12837 bp, 14 predicted proteins | sample YL17G06_40_MG_FD_203697 | JGI IMG/M metagenome (GOLD analysis project Ga0315280, IMG submission 203697) | Sediment microbial communities from Yellowstone Lake, YNP, Wyoming, USA - YL17G06_40 | ecosystem: Environmental > Aquatic > Freshwater > Lake > Sediment | place: USA: Wyoming | collected... | reverse complement strand
TGAGATCGCCCTCTTCAAATCCTGTGGCCTCGCAGTCCAGGACATCTCAACCGCCAAGAGAATCTATGAACTAGCGTCCAAGCGGAAAATCGGTATGACTGTGGCGCTGTGAGATCCCCGAATCAGGGTAGAAGCCATCCAGTTATCGCTGCCACTACGAGAACTCCAGTTTGGCTGATCAAGGCTGCAGCCTAGTCGCATATTTTGCATGGCACGCTGCGCCCGCGCGGGCGTATGCTCCGCGGCTCGGGCGGTATCTCTTTGACTTCGTTCAGACAGGTGGGGTTTGGATGCTACATCGATGTTCCGAGTCTAGGCTTAGAACCCTCTAATCTCGTCATATATGGTTCTCGCTATGGAGCGGAGAGAGGTAGGCAAGTATCTTCCTGCGGTCGAGATGAGTCGGGGCGGTTTGTGAAACTTCTTCGCGACAGACTCCACCCTTTCGCCAAGGGGCTCTGGATCAAGCCCTCCTAGTCCTGCATCCCGCGACAGCCTGAGGTGCTCTATCTTCTTGGGCTCAAACTTCATGACCCTTGCCATCATGGCGTCAGTTGAAGCAGCATTCCGTCCAGCGATCATGACCCCGAGGTCGACTGTGTTGCCCGTGGTAACCCCTTCCAGCCCCACTCTTCCGTCGATAATGCAAAGGTCTGGTCGAATCAGACGGTTTACGTCGACGATCACCCTGTTGATGCTGGGGTGGTAGAAGGTCTTGTCCTTGCGGGGAAGACATCCAAACTGGTTTTTCAGAACTCCGGTGATCTCAGTCAGCTCATGAACTTTCGGTACTGCCAGAGAGACGAAGAACTTTGGCTCGAGTAAGATCTTAGGGAATTGCAGTTTCTGGAAGTAGAGGCCGTTCACCTCGACGGTTTCCTCCGGTTCATGGCTTAGGTTGATCAGCGAGATGTCGTAGCCCTTGTTGCGAAGTTTCCTCTCCAGCCTCCTGTATCCCAGTCTCTCGAAGGCTCTGTCTGCGTCCTTTCCATCGCTGTCTGCCTCCACTATTGTGACCCTGGCACTTTGATCGACCCGAACCACCTCCTCCACAAGAGCCTCCACCGTTTCTGCCTTCGTGGTCGCAGCTCTAGTTCTGTCGACTCCTGTGCAGAGGTTTGGTTTGATGATCACAGGTAGACCCCTGGTATCGACACCATGGATTAGCTCTAACGCCTCCCTCAGCGAGCCCTCGGTCCTCGGCTGACAGCGCACTAGCGAAACGGTCGTGGACATATCAGAGCTCCTCACTATGGATCCTTTCTCAAGCGGTTGGTAGCCTCGTCTGTTTGCGCTTGGACGATCCTTTGGTTTCTAGGGTACTTCATAAAGGGCGCTAGCACCCTAATAACGCGTGTCCTCGAAGTGCGTCTTTTCCGTCTTATTTAGAATGCTTTCTTCCTCAAGCCTGATCTTGAGCGGCCATGTGAATTCTGTTGAAGGGGACGGGTGGCATGTGTATACCCGGCTTGTTTTAAGCTCTGTTTGACGGAGCTGAGGGTCCCACGACTAGAAAGGGGTAGCCGCGTATTTCTTGGGGCTTCGTGTTCCTTGTATTCGAAACAGTATCTGTCTCGACCTAGGGTGTGTCATGCTCAGGTGCTTCGTGAAGCTTGTAGGACTCTGTAATGCGGATCAAGAAAGCCGGGGGAAAACTGTCATGGTTTGAAAGCGAAATCTAAGCGACTTTAAGAATCGCGAGTATAGCTACTTTGCAAGTTTCCCGCACTTCTTGCAGACCCACGCGTCAACCTTGTCCATGTACTCTCCACAGGTCGGACAGTTTGGAGTTGTTATGCCCTTCTTGGCCATCCGGTTCACCTCCTGCCATTTGGTCTGCTCCTGTAACTAATAAAACCTTAGATTTGTTGGGTTGGACTCCGTTAGGTGTACAGGTGTTTCTGGTCTTGCATTTCGTTTATGAAGTCAACAACCAGTCTATCTAATGGGTAGGAGAGCTTCCAGCCTAGTTCTTGGCGAGCCCTCTTGTCGTCAAGGGTGGCTGGCCAGCTGTCGACGATGGCCACTATTTCTGGCTGTGGTGCAAACTTTAGTGGGGCGTCGGGGATGTGCCTTCTCACCTCCTCGACTATTTCTAGGGCGGTTGGCGATACTCCGGCGATGTTGTAAATTCTTGATCTTGGGTCTGCTGAGTCATGAAGTGTTATGAGGGCGTCTACGGCATCCTTGCAGTACAGTATGGGCATTCTGGCGTCTTCGTCGACATCAATCTCGTAGGGCTGCTTCAAGGCCGCCATTTGAATGATCAGTGTTGAGTAGGCGGAGGCTCCTCCAACTCCTCTCCCTGGGCCTACCACCGAAGGGAACCTGATCGCTCGGAAATCTATCTCATACCTGCGCCAGTAGTACAGTCCCAGGAGCTCGCTGAAAACCTTTGAGATGCCGTAGATGGTCCTCGGCTCCTGGCGTGCGCCCTCGGCAACGGGTTCAGGGAGGCCTGGACCGTAGGACGCCACCGAGCTGGAGTACAGGACCTTCTGAACACCGAGTATTCTGGCTGCCTCAAGGACGTTCAGCGTGCCTAGGAAGTTGACCCCGAAAGCTGTCATGGGACTTGACTCGGCCGCGGCGGACAGGACAGCGCCCAAGTGGAAGATGTCCTCCACCTCGCACTTTTTCACTGAATCCACGACGTCCGCCCAAACCGCAAGGTCGCCCCGAACAACCTGCACATCGTCCCTGATGTCGTCGATCAACCTGAAGTTCGGTGCGATGTCAAAGAGTATCACGTCTTTCCCCTCTTTGACGAGCCTTCTTGCAAGATGCGACCCGATGAAGCCAGTGCCACCTGTTACTAGAACGCTCATGAACGCCACTCCTCGATTACAATCCTTACAGGGTCTGTTTTATAAGATCCTTAACTGTTCCTGTATTGAAGACTCGCAAGAGGCACCTCTCTAGCGATTGTCATGGCAAAGCTGTATCTCAGTGACAGCGAAAAATCGATGCCAAAACTCTGGTATTGGGGAAAGAAAGGTAAGTCAGGTTTTCTTCTTTCTCAGCTCGTCCAGTAGCTCCTTCGCCCTATCCATCCGTACTCTCTTCTCCTCGACCATCTTGGCAGCTATGATGTCTATCTCATCTCCCACGGCGCCGACAGAAGCTGCAACGTTCCGTGAGTGAAGACCGAGGTGCCCCTGCTGAATTCCAACCGTCGCGAGGGCCAGTAGCGCCGCCAGATTCTGGGCGAGCCCGACCGCCGCCATAACCTCCGCCAACTCCTGAGCGGTCTTAACCCCCAGGATCTTCACCGCGATCTGTGCGATCGGATGAGTTCGCGTGGCACCTCCGATCAGACCGACGGCCATCGGCATCTCTAGAGTGCCGATCAGGTCGCCGTTCGCGTCTCGTTCCCAGGTCGAGAGAGGGCCGTACCTGCCCGACCTAGCTGCGTAGGAGTGAGCTCCGGATTCGAGGGCCCGCGTGTCGTTACCCGTGGCTAGGGCAATCGCTACGATGGCGTTTTGGATGCCCTTGTTGTGCGTTGTAGCCCTGTAGGTGTCCGCGACCGCGAAGGCGTACGCCTGCAGAACTCCTTCCACGGCTTCGGGTCCGCCGAGAGCTTCTTTCGCGAAGATTGCTCGGGCCCGGGAGATGCGCTGGTCGGCGAGGTTAGTTAGGATTCGGAGATAGACCTTTCCGCCAGTTATCTGCTCGATGAGTGGGGCTGTCTTTTCAGCCATCGTGTTGACGGCGTTGGCCCCCATCGCGTCTCGGCAGTCGACGTGTAGGTGAGTGATGACCATGGGTCCGCTCTGTGTGTCTATGACACGCACGGTGACGTCTCTGGCGCCACCTCCGGCTTTGACCAGCATCGGGTCTTGTTGATTGGCGAGGTCGAGGATCCTCTGCTTGTTTTCGAGTATCTGCATCTTTGCCCTGTTTGGGTCGGGTACACCGACGAGCTGGATCTGTGACATCATGATTGGTCCGGTGCTGCTAGTCCAGAAGCCTCCTTTGGCCCGCGCCATCTTAGCCGCGTTCGAAGCCGCTGCAACGACTGAAGGCTCTTCAATAGCCATCGGAATCAGCCTGTCGACCCCGTTGATTCGGAAGTTTGTGGCGATTCCGAGGGGTACGGGGATGGCGCCGATCACGTTTTCGATCATTCTATTGGCGAGGTCTAGGGGGAGACTGCCGGTGCTTTGCAGCAATTCTACTTCTTGGTCGGTGAGTCCGGCGAAGTCCTTGACGAACTTGGCGCGTTCTTTCGGGGTGAGCTTGTAGAAGCCTGATATTTGAGAGGTTTTCTCCACGTTCTTTCGCCACCGATGAAATTGTTCAGATGTCTTTTCGGGTGGCTGTTCATAAGAGTTTGGTGTTCTTGGAGGTGTCGATGCTTGGATTTCTCGTTTAGAGACTTTGGCTAGGTCTTTCCCGGGTCTGATGGAGGTTTAGTAGCGGCTATTGGAGTTGGCGTCGATTGCTCAAAAGGTTAATGGGTACGCGGGGTAGAGATGAAGGCTAAGACGTGGAGGGAGGCTAGATGACGGTGATAGATGCCCACGTACACATAGGACGAAACCAGAACACGAAGTATTACACGCTGACAGAGTTGAGGAGGGACCAGGCTGAAGCTGGTGTCGAGGGCGCATTTGTCTTCGCGTTTCCGGAGGACATGTACCGCACCATCGATACCCGAGAGTCACGAATCGATGCTAACGAGTACGTGCTCAATGTCGCCAGGTCGACGACGCGCGTCTACCCGTTCTACTTTGTCTGGAACGACTACATCATGCCCGACAACTTGGACCAGTATGCTGGGATCAAGTGGCACAGGCATTCTGACGAGCCCAGGTACGACTACGACGACCCGAGGTGTGAGAGGATTCTGAAGGAGATTAGAAAGCTCAACCTGCCGGTCACTCTCGAAGAGGAGTATGATAACACGGTCCGCTTCGTTGAGATGAACCCAACGCTGACGGTGATAATCCCGCACATCGGGCGCGCGAACGGCGGTTACGAGAAGATGGAGGCGTTCTACCCGAACAGGAGGGTCTACTTCGACACGAGCGTCGCGGACGCCAAGGCGATCAGGACCGCCATCGAGAAGGCTGGGGCGGAGCGAGTGCTGTTCGGCACAGACGTGTCAGGCACCAAGATGCCTTTCTTCAACTTCCCGAAGGTTGAACTCGCCAAGCTGAGGAGCCTGAACCTCGACGACGGAGTGATGAAGCTGATTCTCGGGGGGAACGCCGAGCGATTGATGGAGCGCTGGCGTCGACGCGTAGGGTAGACTCTTCTCTCTCTTTTTGTGAAGCAGAAGGTGCTTCGCTTTTCCGCTATGATCTCAGGAGGTTCAGGGTTTAAACCCCAGGTTCTACGCGATGTCTGCAGACATCTCCTTGCCTAGAATGCCCAAACGAGATGGAGTGGGTCCTAGTGTTTTCCGGATGGGCTTGCTGGGTCTGCCTTAGGCTGTGAAGCCCTTGGAGAAACCTGTGGATGGCGATGAGTGGGCGATCTAGGACTAGGTAATGCTTTCAGCTATTTCTTCGTCGATTCTTTAACCTTCGTCTCTCCCGGTCTCAGTATGGATATGTGGGTGAAGCTGCTGTCGTCGGTGGCGCCGTGCCAGTGGTTTTCTCCTGCCGGTATGAAGAAGACCATTCCCGGAACCGCTGTGACCTTCTCCTTCTCCGACGCGACTATGCCTTTTCCCTCAAGGATGTATAGTGCCTGGTCATAGGTGTGGTTGTGAAAGATGTTCTTGACGCCCTTTGGGAAGTGTACGATGGAGACGCTGAGGTCTTTTGATCCGATCGCTTCGCTGACGAGACTCTTGATCTTCACTGTGCCTGTGAATATCCCTCCGGATCTCTCCTGCTCTGGGGTGCCTTCAATCTTGATTATCTTCAACTTCTTCACTCTCCATCAATGATGATCTGAGTTTAGACGATAAAGACCTTTGGGACAGGAACTGATCCAACCCCTAGACCTTCGAATCTGAGCTTCGACAACGCCTAAATCAGCAAGTTCTGAGATGTCAATTGGGATTCTGCCGAGAAGAAGCAGGTGGAGGGGAAGACTGGTGGTAGAAGAGACGAAGGTTGTGATAGTTGGAGCCGCAGGTCGTGACTTCCACAACTTCAATGTCTTCTACCGGGACAATCCCGGATACAAGGTGGTAGCCTTCACCGCGGCTCAGATACCTGGAATCGAGGACAGGATCTATCCGAGGAGGCTTGCTGGTGGACAGTACCCCCACGGCATATCCATCCGCCCTGAGGCTGAGCTGGCTGATCTAATTCGCAGGTATGCGGTAGACCAGGTTGTGTTCTCGTACAGCGATGTGTCCCACGAGGAGGTCATGCGCAAGGCGTCCATCGCTCTCGCGGCTGGGGCTGACTTCATCCTTCTCGGCCCGAGGAGCACGATGCTAAAGGCGAAGAGGCCCGTGGTGGCGGTCTGCGCTGTCAGGACGGGCGCGGGTAAGAGTCCCGTTTCGAGGAGAGTCTGTGTCATTCTGAAGAAGTTGGGTCAGAGGGTAGTTGTTGTGAGGCATCCGATGCCATACGGGAACCTAGTGAAGGAACTTTGTCAGCGTGTTGCGAACTATCAAGATCTGAGCAGGTATGGCTACACGATCGAGGAGAGGGAGGAGTTCGAGCCCCACCTCGCCATCGGGTGCGTCGTCTACGACGGGGTGGACTACGGGGTTGTCCTTGAGAAGGCTGAGGCGGAAGCTGACGTCATCGTCTGGGACGGAGGTAACAACGACTTTCCCTTCATCAAGCCGGACCTTCTCTTAGTCGTTGCGGACGCGCTCCGACCAGGGCACGAACTGAAGTACCATCCTGGAGAGACCAACATGAGGATGGCGGATGTCGTGATAATCAACAAGGTTGGGGAGTCAAGGGAGGAAGACGTTCAACTTATCATAAGAAACGTTAGGGAGAGCAACCCGGACGCGTCGATAATCCTAGCAAGATCTGTGATCAGCGTGGACAAGCCCGAGTTAATCAAGGGTCGGAGGGTTCTGGTTGTGGAGGATGGTCCGACCGTCACCCACGGCGGGATGAGCTTCGGCGCGGGATTCGTCGCTGCCAGGAGATTCGGGGCTGATGAGATTGTGGACGCTAGGCCCGCCGCCGTTGGCTCGATCAAGGAGACCTTCGAGAAGTACAAACACTTGGAGAAAGTGCTACCCGCGATGGGCTACAGCAAGAGACAGATCGAGGAGCTTGAGATGACGATCAACGCATGCGACTGCGACTCGGTTGTCGTGGGAACACCCGTTGATTTGGGGAGGTTGCTTAGGATAGACAAGCCGACGGTCAGGGTTAGGTACGAGATCGAGGAGATTGGGCGACCCACTCTCGAAGAGATGCTGAGAGAACATCTTGGATTGTCTTGATCGAGAAGTCTCTGAGAATTGGTGAGGGGCTGGTGTTTGGCTTTCGCAAAGTCGATTTGAACAGTCTTAGTCTGAACCTTCTTGCTTGGTCTAACGCGAAAAAGATTTTAGGTTGGCAAGATTCACAAGCCTTCCCCATGGCGCTTACAGACGACGGTAAGAAGGCTGTTGCCGAGATTCTGGGCACGTTCGTGCTCGTCTTGATGGGCTGTGGGAGCGCGGTTCTCGCAGGCAAGTACATCGGTTTCGTTGGGATCTCCTTCGCCTTCGGACTAGCAGTGCTAGGATTGGTCTACGCTATCGGCGGTATTTCGGGTTGTCATGTAAACCCGGCGATCACGGTGGCGATGCTCGCCGCTGGGAAGATGAGGGCATTGGAGGCGGCAGTTTATGTGGTGTCTCAGTGCGTCGGAGCCCTGCTTGGGGCTGGGGTGCTGCTGGCTATCGCCCAGGGGTTTCCTAACTACAACATCGCTGTCAACGGGCTTGGGCAGAACGGGTATGGCGACCTATCACCCGCGGGGTACTCGATGACATCATGTTTTCTTGCTGAGGTTGTCCTCACCTTCGTATTCCTAATCGTGATCTTCGGTGCTACTAGCGAGGAGGCTTCCAAGGGTTTTGCTGGAATAGCCATTGGGCTTACGCTGACCCTAATCCATCTTGTCGGTATACCAATAACAGGAACGTCTGTCAATCCCGCGAGGAGTCTAGGTCCAGCAATCTTCGTCGGAGGAGCGGCGTTCGGTCAGGTCTGGCTCTTCTGGGTAGCTCCGATTATCGGAGCGTTGCTCGCCACGGCTGTGTGGAAGACCCTCTTGAGAAAGTAGCCGATCCGAGGGGCTCACACCCGAATTTCTTCATCATTGTGTAAACGCTGAATCTGCTAGAAAGGTATGTGCAGGAGAAGTCTAGTCGGTCGGTTCCCTCTTCTCCTGGGGCTTCTTCTGCTTCTTCCTAGGCATCATGGATACCTTCTCCTCTGCATTCTTCGTGTTAAAAAGTGTTTATCACTTCTTGCCCCGTTCCTTCGTGGTCTTGAGCCAGTACTCTGCAACATCGGCGCACTTTGCGAACCAGACATCCGGTCGTGCCTTGATGTGTCTTATCAGCTTCTCCAGCATGCGAGTTCTGGATGGTCTTCCGGTGAGTTGCGGGTGCATGGTCAAGTTGAAGAGTTTTCCATCAGCGTACAAGCCGTCGAACTCAGATGCGAACAGACGATATGTCTTCATTGGCGTCGCGATGACCCTGTTGATAGGCTGTCTGGCGGATCCGAACATGAAGTTCGGTGCGTCGTCAAGCAGCCACTGGACCGGTAGCTCCACCAGGTCGGTGGGCTTATCATCTACCGTGTGTAGGTAGGGGATCTCGTCGTCCATCATGTTGCTCGAGTAGAGAAAACCTCTCTCAACGAGTAATCTTAGAGTGTTGACGCTGAACTCCCAGGCAGGCGATCTATAGCCCTTGGGTTTCTGTCCGGTCAGGTCTCTTATTATCTCGATGCCCTTGTCCAGGATCTTTTTCTCATCATCCAAGCTCAGCGTATCGGGCCACTCGTGAAGGTAGCCGTGGTGTGCGATCTCGTGTCCGTTCGACAGGATCTCCTCGACTACGCTTCTATGGTTCTCGATCACCCATCCCGGGGTGAAGAATGTTGCTGGCACCTTGTACTTGCGGAGTAGTCTGAGTATTCGTGGCACGGCGATCTTTGCTCCGTACTTCCCTTGGGACAGGGTTACTGGTCGGTTCTTGTTGGCGGGGTCTCGAGAGAGCCAGACTGTTTCGGCGTCAAAATCAAACGTTAGGGTTACAGCGCACCTCTTGTCTCTCGGCCAGGCCGGGCGTGGGGATGCCAACAGTATCACCTATCCTTCCAGTTCTCCGGCTAGGCTATTTGTGTGTAACGTCGAGTCGTCGAAGATTCTTGAATCGGATCGGGGGTGTTCCGTTGGCGAATGTGTGTTCACACTTGCGGTAGTGAACTGCGATGATTGAAGGTATTTTAGAGGGCCGTCACAACAGGGGTGTGGTGTCTTTCTTGAAGGTGCTTGTGTGCGGCTCGATCGGTTACGGGGGAGTCTCCAGGATGAAGGAGGTTCAGTCCTTCTTGACACGTCAAGGCTTCTCTGTGATCGACCAGACCGCGGCTTGGATGGACTACAGCGAGGTCAAGGATTTCAGGGGTAGACGAGACCTTGCGGAACGAATAGTAAGGCGGGACCTGGACGCTGTTGAGGAGGCGGATGTAGTCGTGGCAGTTTGTGAGGCGCCAAGCTTTGGCACCGCGGTGGAGATGTTCGTTGCGAAACAGCAGGGAAAGAAGGTCGTCCTGTTCAGCGAGAAGGAGGTTCGAAGCCCCTGGCCTGTCAGATTCTCCGATCGTGCAGCGACGAGCGTTAGAGACCTACTTGAGGTTTTGCGTGAGCTTACCGCGAGCATTAAAGGGTAAGCTGGCGGTCCATAACCTAAGAAGGCTCCTCTGGCTTTTCCTGTGGAGAAGTGTTTTGAGGGGGGCGTCTGGGGAAGTCTTTTAGCCGATCTCGGGAGAACTGGTCATAGGAGTGATCTTTTTGTCGAAAGCTACTGGCTTGGTACGGAATGTCGGAAAGGTCTACGACCTGGAGCAGGTTCGATACTCCGGGATGCCCACCCATCCGGCGCATAGGCCAGGGTACCTCTATGTACTCTACAGACACCACAAGACCACGTATGACCAAAAGGCTCATGGAGGCCGAAGTAGCGCGTCGGGCTTACTTGTCACGATGGAGCACGCGGGGACACACTTCGACGCGCTGTGCCACCAAGCTCTGAACCTTAAGCTTCATGGTGGGGTTCCCGTGTCAGATGTGGAGACACCATCTGGTTTCACAAAGCTCGGCGTAGAGACGGTCCAGCCAACAGTAGCCCGAGGAGTGCTCTTAGACGTTCCAAGGAGTAAGGGCGTGAGCCTGCTTCCGACCCGCTACGAGATCTCGCTCGACGATCTGAGATCCACCATGGCGGCGGAGAAAGTGGACTTCGGCAAGGGAGACGTTGTTCTTGTAAGGACCGGTTACGGCAAGTTTTGGTCCGACGAGGCAAAGTACGACCCGGGAGCTGGTGTCTCCTTGGAGGCTACAAGATGGATAGCTAAAAGGGCGGTTCGGGCCGTCGGGAGCGACAACGCCTCATGGGAGCTGTCCGATGCAAAGGACTCCAAGAGCGGAATCACTATACCTGGGCACGTTGTTCTTCTTGTCGAGAATGGCATACACCTGATTGAGCACATGTATCTGGAAGAGCTGTCCCGTGACAGGTGCTACGAGTTCCTATTCGTTTGCACTCCCCTGAAGCTGAAGGGCGCCACTGGGTCGCCTGTCCGACCGATCGCCATCGCCCCAAAAAGCTAGATCGATCTGATCCAAGAGCTTCGGATCGAATCCCTCCTCTTTTCTTATGAACTTAGGGAATCGTCCGGGTTATCCGCGGATTGTCTCTGAATCGAGTGCTCCCGAACGAGCTTAAATTAGGCTTGAGAGAAAATGCTTTGCTAGGGTGAATTTGTTTGGTCAGGATTTTTAGGCTAAAGGAGGCCCCGGTGAGCGATCTTCCATTGGGGAGAGGGAAGCTATTCACTCTCACAGATGAGAAGTCTGGAGCGCGAAATGTCGGGGTAATGGTGGTGGAGACGAAGCCCGGCTCAAAGCCCGGACAATACCATTACCACAACAAGAGGGAGACCGTTTACATCGTTTTGCGGGGGAGGGCGAGGGCGCTGATCGACGGCAAGGAGTACCTCTTCACGCCGGGAACGGTGGCATATGTGGCTCCAGGTGAGAAGCACAGAACGGTGAACGTAGGTAAGACTCCCTTCAGGATGATCGAAATCTATTCTCCGCTAGAGCCTGACAGGGTCGACGTCGCCGAGGAGAAGAGCTGAGGGCTAGAGTCTAGCGCTGCTTCCCCACCCTCTGCTCCCCAACTTCCTTCAGTTTTCTGAGCTTGTCCGGATTCGTCATAAGGATTCTCTTAACTGGGACGCCGTTGCATAGGCTCACATCAAACCCCGATGAACCCATTTATATTACGTTCTCCCGACGTAGTTCTTCCATTTCTGTGTCAGTCAATCCCAGTAGAGCGCCGTAGACCTCCCTGTTGTCGCAGCCGGGGGGGCATCCAGGTCTCGTGACTTTTCCAGGAGTCTCGGAGAGCTTGAGCGGTGAACCAACCACCTTTATCTTACCGAGGGTTGGGTGCTCCGCCTCTACGAGCATCTCCCTCGCCAAGGTTTGTGGGTCTTCCATAGCTTGGTCCACGGTCCGGACAAGAGCGCTGGGTATTCCCGCCTTCTTCATAACCTCGTAAGCCTCTGCGACGGTTCTCGTCCCAACCCACTCTTGAACTATCTTGTCCAGCTCGTCCTGACGGTCGATCCTGTCTTGACCGGATTGGTATAGGGGGTTCGCTGCCAGATCTGGTCCACCTATGGCTTGCGCGAACCTCTCCCAGGGGGTTCCTATGATGTAGATCTGCCCATCTTTCGCCTTGTAGATGTTGCAGGGAGAGGTGAGCCAATCGCGGTTGCCGATTCTAGCTGTTTTCCCTCCTACGAGGTGCTGGGCGATATAAGTGTGGATGAACGAGACGGCCACATCATACATGGCTATGTCTATCCTCTGCCCCCGCCCTGTCTTCTCTCGGTTGTACAAGGCGGCTAGGATCGCGGTGGCCGTTGTGAGGGCTGCGCCAAGGTCCACCCACCAGACCTTGCTGAGGGTGGGTGGGCACTCGGGGTAGCCTGTGAAGCTCATTGCCCCAGACATCGCTTGGAGGATGTAGTCGAAGGCGGGGAGATCCCGATTGGGACCGGTGTACCCATAGCCGGTGCTGGAAGCGTATATTATCCTCGGGTTCACCTTCCTGAGGTCCTCGTACCCCGCGCCAAGCCTCTGCATTGCGCCCGGGGAGTAGTTCTCCAAGAAGACGTCTGACCGCTTCACCAGCTCCATCAGGATGCGCTTGCCTTTCTCGTGCTTCAGGTTGAGGGTAACGAACTTCTTGCTCGTGTTTGTCATGATGAAGTAGTAGCTCTCGCCCCCGATGAATGGTCCAACTCGTCTTAACAGCTCTCCTCCGGGGGGTTCGATCTTTAGGACCTCTGCTCCTAGCTGCCCTAGGATGCCGCCGCAATAAGGTCCGTTCAACACCGTTGTAACATCCAAAATCCTTACTCCATTCAGCGCTCCCTGCATGTGGTCCACCTCTATCCTTGACGTGTGTTCGACCTGAGGTATAAACGGATGAATTGCTTAAAGGGCATCCCTCTACTGTAGTCTTACAAACTTGGTGTTTGCCCCTCAGGGCCATTGTTCCCTCCTCTTGAAGCATCCTATGAGACTTGGGGTTGATTGCTGCGGCAGGTTGTGGGCACCAGCTATTTTTAAGAACATGGCATCGCGATAATGATCGTTGCGAGG
>Ga0315280_10009113_pt1 | contig 12840 bp, 14 predicted proteins | sample YL17G06_40_MG_FD_203697 | JGI IMG/M metagenome (GOLD analysis project Ga0315280, IMG submission 203697) | Sediment microbial communities from Yellowstone Lake, YNP, Wyoming, USA - YL17G06_40 | ecosystem: Environmental > Aquatic > Freshwater > Lake > Sediment | place: USA: Wyoming | collected... | reverse complement strand
GCTACCCAAAGAGTGGGTCTTGAAGAACGGACTTGAGGGCGGGGCCGTGCTCAGGCTGGTGGAGGGGGAGGGCGGAGTTCTTACGATCAAGGCAGAGGGTGTGGCGGAGGCTGAGAAGGGCGTTACCACCTTGATAAGTGAGCCGGAGGGGTTGGAGAGGCAGATCAGGGCGAACTATCTCGCCGGAACGGACACCATGGTTATCGACCTTGGGAGGAGGATGACGCCTGCCATGAGGGACCAGGTGAAGACCGCCATACACAAGCTGATAGGGCTTGAGATAGTGGAGGAGGAGGCAAACAGCATGACCATCCAGTGCCTACTTCAGCCGGCGTCGATGCCCGTAAAGAGCACGCTCAAGAGGGCGTATACCCTTGCCGCCAGCATGCATAAGGAGGCGGAGCAGGCCCTCGCCAACGTGGACGTTGAGCTGGCGGAGGCTGTTAGTAGAAGGGATGATGAGGTGGACAGGCTCTACTTCCTCATGGTGAGGCAGCTGAGGCTCGCACTCCGAAACCCAAGCGTCGCGGAGAAGCTCGGGGTCGGGCCCGCAGAGTGCCTCGACTTAAGGATGGCGGCAAAGTACGTGGAGACTATTGCGGACTACTCCGGGGCGGTTGCGGATTCGGTGCCGAAGCTGAGCCGAAAAGAGGTCGACAGGGACATAATGGAGGCGCTCTCCGAGTTGAGCGGGGAGGCGTACAGGATCCACGAAGAGGCGGCGCAGGCACTATTCAAGCAGGATGTCAAGCTCGCCGAGAGCGTGATGATGAAGAGCGCCAAGCTCACGAAGGGGCTGGTCTCGGTCAATGAACTTCTGATGAGCAAGCAGCCCAGGATAGCCGCTCTGCTGGACTCCATAGCCATGTACTTCTACCAGATAGGGTCGCACGGGATAGACCTGGCGGAGCTGGTTAGCGGGACAAAGGTTTAGTGTTGAGGGAAATGAGAGCGGAGCAGAAACAGAAAAAGGAATAAGCGACGCAAGGTTACGGTAGATTTCGGAAGAGGTTTTGACTTATGAGGGAGTTGGGGAGGCACTTCGTATTCGAGATGTTCGGCTGCGACGGGAAGGCACTTAACGACCTGAAGGCGATAGAGGACGCCATGGAGAAGGGGGCGGTGGACGCGGGGGCGACAGTCGTCGGCAAGGTCTTTCACAAGTTTGCTCCCCAAGGGGTAACGGGCGTCGTCATAATCGCGGAGTCCCACCTCTCGATCCACACGTGGCCCGAGCTGGGTTATGCCGCGGTGGACATCTTCACGTGCAACACCGCCACGGATCCCATGAAGGCGTACGACAGGATCGCCAGGCTGCTCAAGCCCAAGTCCTCCTCGGTAATGGAGCTGAAGCGCGGGCTCCTAACGGAGGGTAAGGATTGAGCCTAGGCTGGAAGTGGTTTATAGAGTACCAGACGCCGCACAGCGCACACATGCACGGCATAAAGAGGACGATCCACAGCAGGAGGACAAAGTTCCAGCAGATCGATATAGTGGAGACGTACGAGTACGGGAGGATGCTGGTGCTCGACGGCAAGGTCCAGTCCACGGTGAGGGACGAGTACATCTACCACGAGTCTCTGGTCCACCCAGTCATGTTTGCGCACCCCAACCCGAGGGACGTGCTGATAGTGGGGGGCGGCGAGGGCGGGACCCTGAGGGAGGTCCTGAGGCACCCCGGCGTCAGGAGGGCGGTGATGGTGGACATCGACGAGGGGGTTGTCGAGAGCTCTAAGAAGTACATGCCAGAACTCTCTGACGGCGCCTTCGAGAGTGAGATGGTGGAGCTTGCTATTGGGGACGGAAGGAAGTATGTTGAGGACTGCGGAAGAAAGTTCGACGTAATCATCATGGACGTTACAGACCCGCTGGAAGGTGGACCGGGCCAACTACTTTACACGAAGGAGTTCTACGAGGCGGCGCGTAAGATTTTGAAGGGGGATGGAATCTTGGTGACGCAGGCCACTTCCACATATTATAGCACTTACTGCTTCGCGACCATTTGTAGGACAATAAAGAAAGTATTCGGGAAGGCTGGAGGGTACCATGTCTGGGTGCCGGCGTACGACTCGATGTGGGGGTTCGTCTACGGGACGAAGGGGCCGGACCCTAAGGAGATGCAGGCAGAGCACTTGGAGACGGAGATAAGGGAGAGAGGAGTGAAGGGGCTCAAGTATTACGGCGGCGAGATCCATGGCGCACTCTTTACGCTCCCCAAGGAAGTTGTGAAGAGCATGAAAGAAAAGGGCGAGATCGCCACGGACGCGAAGCCGACTTTTATGCCCATATGAATATGAAAAAGATTTAGAGGGCGTTTGCGTATAATCTCCTTTGAGCCGGGGTGGCTGAGTGGTTAAGGCGCCGGCCTTGAGATGACAACAAGAGAGCCGGTTCCCTTTCGGGGGAGCAAGGGTTCGAATCCCTTCCCCGGCGCCATGTTGAGAGACGGAATCCTCAAAGTCGCTTTGCTTGTTAGACCAGTTCTCTTGGCACTCTGTTCGGCTCATAAGCCACCCTCGGATTTATCCCTGCTCTTCTCAGCCGGTCAACAACGTGGGGATACATGAACACGTACTCTTCCTCCACCCCTTCTGCCAATCTCGAATCAATTTCACGAAGTTTATCTTCGAGCTTGTGAAGGTTCTCCTCAGGACTGAAGGAAAGCATGACGGCCGGATGACAGGATACGCCAGCATTGAGAAGGTTCTCCAACGCTTTGAGCTGCAGGTCAAAGGTTTCTGGCAAGGCTCCTGTTAGCTTGGAGAATTCCTGTTGACTTGTTCCCTTTATCGATACCCTCACGTGGAGGGACTTGAACCTTGAGAACTGTCTCGCATAGTTTGCATCGTGCCCGATCAGTATTCCGTTGGTTTCGAGGATGAACTTGTACCGTGTTTGGTCGATGAGCTCGAGTAACTTCAACAGATGGTCTTTGCCTATGGTTGGCTCGTTGCCGCTGACCCTCAACTGTTCGTAACCAAATTTCTTCGCACAGGTTGTGAGGGTATTGAATATGTGCTTAGGCGAGTAAAACTCACCCATGCGTTCAGGGTTATCCCGGGGGGCTCCGCTCCAGCAGAAGACACACCTCAGATTACATCCGCAGCAGTCGGCGCTCGCTATTCCACCGTACCACCTTCCCGATCTGGCTGTGCGGTAGTATTTTCTGAGCATATCTTGGGCTACTATCCTCTCCGTTTGTTCTGCTAGTTGCACCGGGTGGTACGGCATCGGTCTTCAATAAGTAATATGTTATGTGACAATATTATCTTTTGACATGGTGTAATGAATGCTACCCTGCAGAAGCTCTTCTATCCCTGTCCCTTTTGTGATGGAGAAACCGGAGATCCACCAACTCTGAAGCGATACTCTTTTATTAAATCGTTGAGTTATCAATAACGGGAAAAATCTATGGTTTCAGCCTGCGTCTTAATTAGTTGCGAGCCTGGGAAGCATCCCGACGTTGCTAAGAAGGTCAAAGAAATAAAGGGCGTGGCGAGGGCTTTCTCCGCCAGTGGCAGGTGGGACGTGATCGCTGAGGTTGGAGTGGCAGACATGAAGGCTTTGACGAAGGTTGCACTGAGCATAAATGGCTTGTCCGGCGTCAAGGCGACGGAGACGCTTGTGGAGTCTGTGCTTTAGGAGGGAGGATCATGCGCGCATGTGTTTTAATCAGGGGCATGCCCGGCAAGGTAGCGGAGTCGCTTAAAGATGTCAAGAAAATTAAGGGCGTCGTTAAGGCCTTCCCGGTATTCGGAAGATACGACATCGTCGCCTTTGCCCAGGCACCCGACTTCAACTCAGTGCTCAAGATCTCAAAGCAAATCAACGCAATAAAGGGTGTAAGAAGCACAGAGAGTGCTATTGAAGGATAACCCCCAATATCCCCCTTTTTTCTCTCTACAGTAACAAGCATGTTTAGAGCTTTTATCCCAGTTTTTCTTTGAGCTTCACAAATTCTTTGTCGGTGAATGCTTTTAGGTGGTATTGAAGGACTTGCTTTGAGCGATTAACGCAAAAATAATAACATTTTGGTTACAATGTGTTATTGGTGAAGCAGGGGGAATGTGATGAAGAGAAGCAGCCATATCAAGGGGATACCGCACATTACCATCGTTGTGTCGGATCTAAAGAAGTCTGTGCCCTTCTACCAGGACATTCTTGGTCTTGAGAAAATAGGTGAGTGGCCCAATTATGCACAATTTGACATCGCCGGAATGGGGCTTGGCATAGAGCAAAGAGCGAAACCGGAATTCTGTCTGCTCGTTGACGATGTTGACAAAGCCTATCAGGATCTTAAAGATAAAGGGGTCAAATTTGTAACCGAGCCAAAGGATCAGCCTTGGGGAGTTCGAGCCGCCACCTTCAATGATCCCGACGGAAACACGCTCGTCATCGAGTCGTTCCAATGCAAGGTCTGCGGCAAAGTTTGTCAGAGTTATCGCGAGCTTCTTGAAGAACACTTGAGAAAGCACAAATGATATATCAAAGAGCAAGAAAATTACGCATCTAGGATCTTTGGACCAAAAGGACAGGAGGCATCCGTTCCTAGCCAGTCCCCATTAATGGCGTATGCCGTGTATCTGCAGCCGCCGCAAATGCTGCTATATGCACACGTTTTGCATGAGCCCTTCATTGCTTTCCGGTTTCTGACGTAGTTTAGCAGCTCGTTCTTGGTCCAGATCTCCTCTAGACTCTGTTCGAGGAGGTTGCCCAATATTATTGGGGCAGGGACGCACGGCGTGAGATCCCCGGAGGCGGTGAGCCCCGCATAGGTCAAGCCGACGGAGCATCCTCCAAACTGTGTTCCAAGCCTGTTCACGATATCGGCGATTTTGAGTCCAAATTCCCCTTTAAACATCTTCTCGTACCCTGACAGAGATTCGCTCACCGTGAAGACTCTGCCATTTGAATGCTCGTAGCCCAACCTAGAGTAGTAGGTCATCCCTCTGGCATAGCACTGCATACCTACCCCTGCTGCCACGCTCCTGTAGAACTTGTTATACAATGTTTTTAGAGCCCTGATCTTCTCTTCGGGTTTCACGTCGAGATATATTGCGTCTTTCCCGCGACCGGCTGGTATGAGCCGGTTCAGGTAGAACCTTGTCGCCCCGAGCCTCTCGGCCAGATCCATGGTCTCCTCCAGTTCGTTGATGTTCTTTGAGTGCAGGGTCATAGTAACGGCAAGCTCGTCAAAGCCCAAGGCGGCGCAGTTCTTTATGCCCTCAACCGTCGCCTCGAAGCTCCCGGGCTTGTTTCTCAGGAAGTCGTGGGTCTCCGCGCTTGCGCCGTCCAGACCTATCTCCACCCGCTTAATGCCCACCTCGGCGAGCTTCTTCGCTACCTCGGCGGTTAGGAGGGTCCCATTGGATGCAATCGTGCAGAGCATGCCGCTGTCGTCGGCCCTCTTGATTACGTCATGGAGGTCACTGCGCAGCAGCGGTTCTCCTCCAGAAAAGGCGAGTATGGCCACCCCTGCATCGCTCATGTTGTCCACCACTTTGAAGGCTTGAGGGGTTGTCAGTTCCCCTTGGCAGGCGGCGGGGGAAGAGTCCTGGTGGCAGTGCAGGCAGTTGAGGTTGCACCTGTTGGTGACGTTCCAGACGATGGCTATTGGGGCGCCGGCGGGCTGGGGGTACCTTATCCCGAAGTGGGCGATCCCCTTCACCACGCTGAGCATGCACTTGCGGGTAAGCCGGTCTTTCATCAGCCGCTTTACCGTGCCGCCGTCAACTCTCATACCAAAGAACAGCAGGCGGGTCAAGGACATAAGAGCCGCCGATGTAAGAAGGCAACTCTTACAGGGAGAGCGCCAGCTCGCAGAATGGAAGTCGAAGACCGAGAGTAGCCGCTCTTGCCCGCATTTTTCGCACTTGCTCGCCAGGTGACGTGCAAGGGATTTCCAGAGAGGGTTAAAGACCAGGGCTGAAGAGGGGCCACCCTCAGGCGTAGTTGCTTGCATAACGATCTTTTCCTGCAGTCTCAATTTCGCAGGACTTAAGGGGGGTAGGTGATAAAAAGCTTGTGCAGACGTAGTGTGCTGAGGAGGACCTACGTTAAATCGGTGAATAAAATGGTCAACGAAATTCGAGTGAAATCGATCCTGAACAAACATAAAAAGCGGGACGAGTGGTTTCTGGACGATTACTCCATAAACCCTTATTCGGGTTGCTCCTTCAACTGCATTTACTGCTATACGCTGGGGAGCAAATACGGAACGCATTTGGCAAAGACCCTGTCGGTGAAGGCAAATGCCCCAGAACTTTTAACTAAAGCGCTCTCGAGAAGGGCAAGAAAAAGGGAGTATGGAATCATATGCATCGCCTCGCAGGAGGCGTACATCCCGATCGAAAAAGAAATTAAACTAACGAGAAGACTGCTTCAGATAATTCTGAAGTATAGGTTTCCCATTCACATCGGAACAAAATCCACACTGATACTGAGAGACCTAGACATATTGAAAGAGATTGACAGGAGCGCAATTTTGCCAGAAGATTTAAAACAAAAATTGGGACGCGGCGTGATAATTTCGTTTTCCTTCTCAACATTGGATGAAAGATTGGCAAAGATCTTCGAGCCAGGGGCACCAACGCCAAGGGAGAGATTGGAGACGATGAAGGAATGCAAAAGGGAAGGATTTCTGGTTGGGATGAACCTCATTCCCGTTCTGCCTTTCCTGTCAGATTCGGAGGAACGACTTAGAGATGATTAAGGCTGGAAAAGATTATGGAGCCGAGTTTGTCTTGGTTGGCGGTTTAACCTTATATGGCGAAGGAAAGGAGCTTTACTACAGGACACTAGGGAGGCACCTTCCGGAGCTTGTGCCGAAGTATAAGAGTCTATTTAGGATCTTCTTTGCACCACCAAGAGAATATCAAAAAGGACTGGAAGAAAGGTCAAAGAGGTTATGTGAGAAATACGGAATCAGACATAGGATTCTACAGTCATAAAAATCGGCATTATTTATGAGAGCAGATGTATGTTCCCTATTCTAACGTTCTCTAAATGCTTCTTTGCCGCTTTTTGGCACTCCGTTGCTTGTGTTCGGCTGGTATTTGGCAGATCGTACATGACATAGCAGGAGTAAAACGCCAGTAAGGTGTAAGGAATGGTCGGGTCTATCTCGCTTACGAACCGAGCGATGCTTTCAACTTCTTCAGCGTCAATGTAGCCCGGGACGAGCAATGTGCTGGCTGTCAGGACAGGGAGTTCCGACCGCTTCTTGTAGAATTTATCGCCTATCATCTTGAAGTTGGCCAGTGTGGGCCTGTTAGAGACTCCACACAGGGCAATGTTGATGTTCTCGCTCCAAGTCTTCAGATCAAATTTTATGTTGCCCCCGCTCTCCAGGGCATACTCTGCAGCCCTCTCGGCAAATTTCGGGTTCATATAACCGTTAGTCTCCCAGCAGACACGGAGGATGCGCCCCTCAGCCTTAGCCTTCTCCAAGGCTATCCGGCTCACCGCAAGGCTGTGCGGCATCTGGGGCGAGGGGTCGCCGCCAAAGAAGCAGATACAGGAGACGCGCCTATCGTCAGCCTTGGACACTAAAGCCTCGGCGCTCAGTACGGGCTTGTGTAGAACGGACAGGTTTCGATAGCGCCAATTCTGACAGAAGAGGCAGTCATAAGAGCATGCACCGTAGAAGACGGCCAGATTCGAGTGGCCGCGCTCTGCCCCTGACCTGTAGGCATATCTCGGATAGCCACTTCCAGTACAGCCGGGGCAGAACCACCAACTCACGCAGTTGGTTGGCAGACCATCATAATACCATTCTAAAATGCCTTTGTCGGCGGTTCCACCATAACGGTTCAGGCGCCCATCAATATTCCAGACAAGACCACAGAAACCGCAATCGCCCAAGCCAATGACACAATTGTTTGCACAGACCTCACAAGGCAGCCCATCAGCATCCCTGGGTGGCTTTGGAGGAAGACCAAAGCCGGCACGACTCTTCGCATGCACCTGTCTTGTAATCCCAAGGGCCTTTTCAGGCGCTTCCCTTATGCACCTCAAACAGACGCCGAGACCATCGGAGATTGTGGGGGCGCTCTCGCCGCAGACTATACATTTCCCCATAAGCCGTTCTCAATAAGAACTTACAGCCTGTGGGATATAACTCTTCCAAGCCCCTAGCAACACCTTCCATAATAGCTTTTATCGGAAATTTGCCATAAATTAAGCGAGTGGTATGCCCGCCAGAAGTATCACCGCCGTGGTCATTTTGCTATTCTTAGCGGTCTTCATATCGCAGGCACAGCTAGTACTCGGAGACGTGTACCTTGGGCAGCCCTCAGAGAGGCACGCGGTGATATGCAATACCGGGAACGACTTCCCTGATTATTACTTGGAGAACGTTGATTCCTTTCCTGCGCAGTCAATCCAGGCCTATCTGGCGTTGAAGAAGCTGGGTTACCAAGACGATGAGATAACGCTGATGGTGTATCACACGGGGGACGACTTCGTAGACCTTTATGGAGATAATAGTAACGCCCTTAGCAAGGCGGTAATCGATTACGAGAATGATGCAGTCACTAAGGACAACCTGAGAAAGGAACTGATAAAATTGGCGAGCACCGCGGGCAGCGACTTCGAGGTCGTGATATACATCATAGGGCACGGCGGTTATGTCGAGGGAACCCCAGTCTTCGTTTTTGAGGAGGGCACCTATGTTTCTTATGATGAGTTGATAGGTTGGTTGGAAGGACTGAAGTCCAATAGGGTAATACTGCTTTTGGACTTCTGCTACAGTGGAAGTTTTTTGGGTTCCAGATTTCCCTTTACTGGGACCTATATCACTTCAGCCAGTGACGGTAATGTCGCCCTATTCCATTGGAATTGGGTCAATTTGACTGCTGCGGATACAGCGATATTTGGCGCCTCCGGGTCGGTATTCTTCCACCCATTTTGGAATAAGGTTGCAGAGGGGAAAAGTTTGAGGGAGGCGTATGACTACGCAAGGGGGCAGCTCCTGCACTGGGCAGATATCGACCCCACCATGTACAGGGACTTTAGAGTTGCCAGAGACGTGGTTAAGCGCCAGCAGCCCCTCATGTACGTAGAAGAGGCGGGCGTTATTGATCTCGCACCGATAGTTGGGGCCTTATCCACGGCGGTGGCATTATTGATAGTTGCGGTTGTTGTGTTTTACGCCGCGGTCCTAGTCTTTGCGTTGAGGAGGCAGGCTAAAGGACAGATCTCATCCTGCGGAGTAGCCAGTCCCGGTCCAAGGCCATCAGGAGCGGGGCGAGCCTCGGTCCCCTCTCAGAGCCGAGGAGGATCCTGTACATCGCGCTGAAAGCCTCTCCGATCTCCATTCCGAGTGACCTGGCGGTATTGAATATCTCGTTCTGGAGGTCGCCCTCCGGAAGATCCTTCTCAAGCAGGGCGATTACCGCGGTGACAAAGGACCTCTCTGCCTCGGTTTTGGGCTTGTAAGACGGAGCCTCGGTCGATATCTGGAACTTCAGGCTCTGCGGCGCGTAGGAAGCCACCCAGTTCTTTGCCATGGATAGGCGCTCCTTCAGATCATCGAGCTCAGCATTGGTGAGGGACTTTCTGCCTGCCAGCTTGGAGAGGTACTCGATGGACTTTGAGATCACCTTCTCTGGACCGAAAAGGGTCTCGAGCTGGACCATGTAAACGCAGAAACGGTACGGTAGGCGGGCTGGCAGTTTCTTTAATGGAGGACCCACGGTGCAGATCTCGTAAAGGTCGTGCAGGTACTCCTTGTCCTCGTTCCCCGAGGGCGCCTCGGCACCGAAGTAGATCCGCTCGACCCTGTCGAAGTTATCCACGATGTCCGGGATCCTGTCCGGGAGAAATGCGATGTGGCGCATGGGGTCTACGCTCAGGATCATGTACCTGAGGGGCTCCGGCGGGGCGATCCTCAGCCACTCCATTGGAGTAAATGTAATGCCCTTGTGGGTCTTCATGGCGTGCGCCCCGAGCGTCAGCCACTCGTAAGGGACGCGTAGCGGCCCGCGGTAACCGAAGATCTTTGAGCAGACCACAAGACCCATGTCGTAGGCACCATCCTTTACGCAGTGGTCCTTGCCGGCGGGCTCGCATGTCACCTTGAAGACTGCCCATTTCGCCGCCCAGTCAACGCGCCAGCTGAGCTTCAGCCTCGTGTCGGCGATCTTACCTTTACCCTCGTAGCCACAGCTCGTGCAGGTGTAGCTCACCTCGTCCTTGCTGAGGTCCCAGGAGGTGACCCTGTTCGGCGCCACCTCCTTCTTCTTTGAGGCGATCTTGCCGCACCTGTCGCAGATGACCATTACCGGGTTCCAGTCGTCCGTGCCCTCCTCCTCATCCTCTTGGATGTACCTCTTCCTGATCGCCCTCAGATCGTCCAGGCGGCGGAGAACTGTCCTGATGGCATCCTTCATCTCCTTCCGCTGGTAGAGCTCATGTGAATAGATAATTTTGGGCGAGAGACCTAGCCTCTCCTGGCAACCCACGAACTCCTCGGCGAAGTGGACGGCGTAACTCACGTGGCATCCGAAGGGGTCCGGCACGTCCGAGAGGGGCTTCCCTATGTGCTCCTCGAAGCCCTTCGGTACCTCGAGACCGGCGGGCACAGACTTGATGGGATCATAAGAGTCGATGATGAAGTTGAAGGTGGAGTCCACGCCCCGCCTCTTCAGCTCCCTCTGGATGGCGCTGCAGATGAACTGCTCACGCTCGGCGCCGATGTGTATGGGACCGGAGGGGGTCTTGCCGGTGTGGATCACTATGCGGTTGTCCTTTCTGGCTAGGATCTCGTCGGCTATCCCCCTTATCCAGTGCCCCTCAGCCATTTTAACACCTCACAGCAGGGAGGCGAAGCGCCTCCTGACCGCGTCGCAGCCGCCCTCCTTCTTTGCGAGTATTATCTGGAAGGGCGAGACATCCTTGGGGAGCGTCAGGACCTCCTTGAGGAGGCACTCCCTTATTATGTCCTTTGCCGCGAAGAACGCCTTGTCGTTGATCTCGGCGTCGGTTCTGTCCGCCATGTGAACCAGCAGTGCCTCTATGGTCCGGGGTTCTATTGGGCTCCCATCGCCATGGTGGGCAACTACGGCGTGGATGACATCGAGAGGGAACTTTCTGGTATAGAGCTCCCCTGTGATAAGGGAGAGGTGGTCGAGCCTCTCGCCGAGCTTCGAGCGTCCGTACTTTCCGGGGTATATCTCGGTGTAGGTGATGTACTTGAAGAGGTCGTGAAGGAGCGAGGCTGCGATTACCACATCCCGGTCCACCTTTACCCCGTAGATCTCCTCCAGTATATCGGAGAGGTTGAGGGCGAGCTTGGTCATGGCCACTGTATGGATGATGAGCCCCTTCTCGTAGGAGTGGTGCCGCCTCTTGCTGGCCGGCGACTCCTTGAACCCGGTGGACTTTTCTGGAGCCTCGAGCATGGAGAGCTTCGGTTCCTTGATTAACGAGATTACCTTCTCTCTAAGAGTTTGGTCCTTGATATCGTTGGCGATCTTCAACAGGGCGTCTTCCTTCATGATCGGTACCCGCTTAAATGGAATGGGGCGGAGAAGTATTTAAATATAAAATGGAAGGCGGAGGTATATTTGTGACCTCCTCTCCCGGCTTTCGCAGGGAGCTTCCACTTTTCCTTCCTGTTACTCCCACATCGCCTCTGCTCGGGGAGCGTTTCGCGAAAGTATTTCCCTCCTTTCCCTCTCGGAGGTACTCTGGGTTCCTGCCTCATCCACCCGGCTCGATCCCCCTTTTGCAGGGTTACGGAGGGCATAGTGTCATACCTGCCCCCTCTCTGAAGGTCATCGGTAACAGACAGGCGTAAATTCGGGGTGGTCCCTCCCTATCCACCATAAGGGAGGGCATATAAAACAACAAAATGAACCCTCTAATTCATCCCAGTTATCCAAAGAATTCACGCCGATGAAGTTAAAAGTAGGCGTAATAAAAGTTAGTGCGAGCGGGGATTCCCAAGCCAGGTCAAAGGGGTAGGACTGAGTGGTTGAGGTCGAATGCCTCCGCCCAGTAAGCTCCTATGTCGAAGGACTTCGTGGGTTCGAATCCCACTCCCCGCACTCAATCAATTTCGTTCAGAGCAACCATCGGCTGAGGCTTCTCGCAAATTCGACTTTTATCTTAATGAGAATAAAGAGACTATGATATAGTACAACGCGTGATATTCGCACGGTTCTTTTACTATTGAACTTTTAGTGTTTCTTTGATTTTATGCAAGAATTCCTCTGCGTCGTCCACAACCGCTTTGGCGTTCGATTCGGAGAACGTCAAGCCATAGTCGGCCTCCTCCCTGAGTGCCATTGCATCCTTAAACCTTCGGATGGTTGCAGCGTCAATTCTGCCAGATTTGACAAACAGCTCATCTAAAGCCGTCAGCAGTGCCCGGTGGCTCTTCTCCCGGTACCCTGCGCCGTACAGCAGAGCTCTGGCGGCATGGAACATGGAGTAGTATGCCTGGACGATCGTCCACTTGAATTTTCCTCGGGATAGCGAATCCTTTGCGTCCTCAAGGTCGGATACGGCACCCTCCAACTCCTTGACGACGAGGGCCCTGTCAGGCTTTATCCTTGTCAGCTTCCTCTCATTGAGCATCTCCAGAATTCTGGTACTCACTCTAGACGCCACAGGGTGATCCCCCGCATGATTCTCTCGTAGAGAGGCTTATCCTTTAAACGCAACTCGACGGACTCGCCGGCACTCACGATTATTGGGGAGATCTTCCTACCAAGGATTTCCCCGTACCGGTTGACGGTTTTTCTTACTTCGCTTTTCCGGTCCGTGAGGATGAAGAGGTCGATGTCGCTCTCTCTGACGTCGGTACCTTCAGCACAGCTGCCGAACAGAATTATT
>Ga0315280_10009112_pt1 | contig 12840 bp, 12 predicted proteins | sample YL17G06_40_MG_FD_203697 | JGI IMG/M metagenome (GOLD analysis project Ga0315280, IMG submission 203697) | Sediment microbial communities from Yellowstone Lake, YNP, Wyoming, USA - YL17G06_40 | ecosystem: Environmental > Aquatic > Freshwater > Lake > Sediment | place: USA: Wyoming | collected... | reverse complement strand
GACTTCTCATCTCCTGAGGAGAATGTCCTCCTTGGGAGGTCTGACAATTCTTACACGCCGACAACCCCACTCTCTCCAGAGAATTACTCATGGAAAGTCATCGCCATCAACGCTTATGGAGAGACAGGGTCATCCGTTTGGACATTTGTTGTTGCCAGACCGGCTTTGGAGAACTATTCGATCGACCTCATCGCTGGCTGGAACCTTGTGAGCTCCCCTTTGGCCTCAGAGAACGACACCCCTGCGAATATCTTCGCCAGTCAGACCTACTACATCTGGAGGTGGGACGCTGTTAACAGGAAGTATGTCTCGCCATCACCAACTGCACCTGTGGAGCTCGCAGTCGGATACTGGGTCGGGGTCGACCACGATCAGACGGTGACGACAAGCGGCGTACCAGTTGATAACTTCTCGATCGACCTCATCGCTGGCTGGAACCTTGTGAGCTTCCCGGTAACAAACGAGAACACCACTCCTGACAACTCGTTCGCGGGTCAAACCTACTACATTTGGAAGTGGGATGCCATCGCTAAGAAGTACATCTCACCCTCATCAACTGCAGCTGTCGAACTTGGAGTCGGATACTGGATCTGGATCGGGTACGATCAGACGGTGACGGTACCGCTTTAGGATCAAACTCGGGTGCGCCGTCCACTGGGGCTTCCGGGCTCCACTACTCGGGCGGCGCGCAAAGGGCTTACGGTAGGGGATTCGCGCCTTTTTTTGAAATCTCAAAAAATGCGCCAGCCATTTTTATTCACTGGTGCGGCCGGCTAGCCCCATACTTGCGTTTGAACTAGCAAGTTAAACCAGAGCAGTATTAGAGCTAATTCAGCGCTAATTCAGAGCAGAGTTATTCCGTTGTTGGCGTGGCAAAAATAGGGCAAAAATCGAGCTATTTCAAAGCTACTTTAGAGCTAAACCAGAGCAAGAAGCTGCCGGTTAATCGACGAGCGACATAAAGCCCTTTGCGCGCCCGCCCGTGAGACCGAGGAAAATGCGCGCTTTAATGAGGTCACGAACAAACTACGGCGAATTCCGAAGGTTATACGACCTTTACTATCAGGACGGCGGCGATTATCACCACGATGACGACCACAGCAACAACGTATACAATTAATGATACGCCTCCAGAAGGTGCAGAAGATCCCGCGATTGTTCCGTATGAACTGGCACTGCTCGATTCATACTGTTCGCTGCCGGCATAAGATGCACTCACGATGACAAGGGTCTCATAACTTGGGGCCGTATAGACAACAGTGACTTGTCCCGCTGTGCTAGTAGTTCCACTTGATGGCGCGATGGTGCCCGCGGTGGCGCTCCAAGTTAGGGTCTCACCTTCAACTGGATTACCGTTGGAAGTTAATTTGGCGGTTAGATATTTGGACTCGTCAGGTTGCGATGTAAAGTTCTCTTCAGAAATTGTCAAAGATGTCGCGCTCTTAGCTCCAGGAGGTAGCGTTGTCGTTGTTTCAATAAGCATCCTGACCGTGGGCCTTAGCACGCCGATATCACCTGGGAGGGGCTGCCTCTCCACAGGAATCCACACCTCCCACTTCTGCCCATTGAGGTTCTCTTGGCGGGGTATGTTTAGACGGATTTGAATCACGGCAAAAGAGTTCTCTTCAATCAGTATTGACGCTGTATATGGAATGACCCAGTTCTCGTTCGGGATAGGTTCATAACCCGCAGTGGTTTTGCCTATCGGAGGAATCTCTGAGGTGATAGAGACGGTGCGAGGTACATTATCCCGATTCCAAACGACAAGAGTCTGCGGGATGGTGTACGGCGTACCCAGTGGAGGGACATCGGTTACCGTGAAAGATCCTGGCGATACGCTAAATTCTCCCTGAGCATTCGCAACAGGGCTGACGTAGAGAATTAATGAAACAATCATCAGGGCTAACAGCAAAATGCTTGTAAAGATCCTTGTCTTCAATTAGTGGCCTCCTTACGCATCTCGATTCGGCCGGACTGTATAAAGCCCTTGCGCGCCGTATGTGAGCTTGGGAAGTTGAACCCAGGGTAGTGGGCAGGCCCCTGGCTCTAGATGGTCAAAATGAAGATTTTGTTCGCACATGCGGATTATTTTGAAATTGAGATATAGTATCAAGGAGGAGACGAAGTCCTCAAGACATCAGAATAAGACTTAATTGAATGGGACTTATTTTCTCTCCCTGTAGATCCCACAGAGTTTGCAGTACATGTCAGAAATCTGAGTTCCTCGCACTTTACCCGCGGCTATGTCGTCCGAGAATTTCATCAGGGACTCCATGTAGTCACGCATCTTGATAAGGGATTTAGTGCGACTTGTCCCCCGAAGCGATCTCAAATATTGACTTACTGCTGGCTGGGTGATGCCGAGCATATTTGCTACATCCACTTGACTAAGTTTATGCCTCTCTATCAGGTCTTTGACGAGTAAGGCCCTTGTAGTCGGGATTACGTTTTTGGATATTTCTTCGCATGGAGGCCTCATCTTTACCAATAACACTGTTATAGACGTCTTATTAAAAGATTGTGCTCAGGCGGTCTGGACACCACAGGGCTTTCGCCGGTCCGATAACAGAATACAACTCATTTAGAATCCTAATTCAAACTTTACAAATTTTCTATAACGGCGTTATCATTTATAAAGCATGAAAACATTCGTGATAGGGGAGAAAAATGGTGGCATTTGAGCCTGCTGGTGAAAAGGAGGTAACGAGGGCCATAGTCGGCGAGTTCACCAAGGATTTTCAAGATTACGCCGAGACCGATGTGATCGTGATCGGAGCGGGCCCCAGCGGCCTAATGGCTGCAAAGGGGCTAGCGGAGAGGAGGATAAGAGTTCTCCTCGTGGAAGGCAACAACTACTTAGGCGGCGGATTTTGGATAGGTGGCTTTCTAATGAACAAGGTGACGGTTAGGGCTCCGGCCCAGAAGACCTTGGATGAGCTAGGCGTACCCTACACCAAGTTCAGCGAGGGGCTCTACGTTGCGGATGGTCCCCATGCATGTTCAAAGCTCATAGCGGCGACGTGCGATGCCGGGGCAAAAATCCTCAACATGACGAGATTTGAGGACATCATCTTACGGGAGAAAAACAGGATCGGCGGAGTCGTGGTAAACTGGGCACCGATCCGGGCTTTGCCAAGGGAAATCACGTGTGTCGACCCAATCGGGCTTGAGGCAAAGTTGGTCATCGACGCCTCCGGACACGACGCAGTGGTGGTGAAAAAGCTCGAGGAGCGGGGCCTGCTCAAGGCAGTTGGTTTCGGCGCGATGTGGGTCGAGAAGTCGGAAGACCTGGTCGTGGAGCATACAGGAGAGGTTCACCCCGGGCTCATAGTCACCGGCATGTCTGTGTCGACAACCTATGGGCTGCCGAGGATGGGACCAACGTTCGGCGCAATGCTTCTGTCGGGGAAAAAGGCAGCAGAGGTCGCTCATGAAAAGCTCAGCAGGCAGAAGTGATGTCTCTACCCTCCACATTCATCTCTACGACGACCCATCCGTTAAGAACCTCAAACTTTCTGAAATATCTCTGTATTTGAAGGAGAAATTGGGGCAAGTCCGTGTAGACGTGAGGAGCGCATTTATCACAGTTTCAGATGAACTGCTGGATGGCTTTTCCGAGCGATTGGCAAACTCTAAGGTAAGAGATCTGGGCAATCCAAATGTAAAGTTTGAACCTTTGCACGGAGAAATCGAGTACGAAAAAAGGATTCTTAAAGAGCCAAGCAGCAGATCTTTCGGCATTTTGTACGATGGCTTTAGGTTACAAGCAATCCTCCGAGATCTAATACCACCTGCGGAACTGGGTCCCGAGCACCTTCACATCATTTTTACGAATCGATTGTTCGGAACATGGGACGAGGACGATCGTAGATACCACGCAAGAGTGGGCGTGTATGGGTTTCCGTCCATAATATCCACGACCGGCATTGTTGAAGCGCCTGCCAAACCAAAGGAGTTCTACCTACTCAAGCGACAGTATGCCGCGATCGGGAAGACGGATGTGCCTTTCGAGGTTCTAAAGGAGAAGTTCAGGGGCAGATTTATCGATTATGGAGATAAAAGGCTCACCGAGGTCATGAAAGGGTACGTAATTCAGGCGATCTTCTTCCACCTCACACTTGAGCCGTTCTGCAGCGACAAGCGATGTAGACTCTACAACGCCCATTGGCAGGAGGAAGTGCTCGAGGCCCAGTTAAAGCCGCCTGAGTTTTGCGAAAAGCATGAACAAGCTTTGGAGCAGCTGAAGCATAGATTAAGCTAGAGATATGAGATATTCCTCAAAATTTTCCTCGAAGGTACGAGTTTCTAGGACCCTTTCAAAGCCCCATTGTAGGACGTCAGGAATTGTCGTGGACTCAACAAAGTCATCTAACAATTTCGGCTCGGCTCTGGTTCGTGGATATTTAGGAGTGGCAAAACAGCATCCGGCGTGTACTTCGTGCCAGACCCCGATTTTCTTTGAGATTTTTTCTATTTCCTCCTTATCTAAACCTAGCAGAGGTCTCAGGATAGGGAATTTTATCCCCTTCGAAGTTGCCCCAAGATTCGTCAAAGTTTGAGATGCCTTTTGCCCCATTGATTCCCCCGTAACTATGCCCACAGCACCCTCGCGCTCACAGATGATCTCGGCAACTTTGAACATGCTTTTCCTACACGCTAGACACGCATACCTCCTTTTTTCCCGATTTTTCATAATGGCGTCCATAACCTTGGCCCAAGGGTAGACAATGGCTTTATCGAACTTGACCACACTCTTAAGATCCTTCAGCACTTTCATGGTGAGTAAAAAAGTTTCCTCACATGTGTAAGGGTAGAGGCAGAAGTGCAGCGGTACGACATTGAACCTCCTGGCAGCTAATGCACATGCGACTGGAGAATCTATCCCGCCGGAAACCAAGCACACGACCAGATCTTTTTTCAAAAGCTCGCCATCCAACAAAAGGGATTTGCTATGTTCGAATCTTGGACCGATTCACATCCTCCACTCGTTCGGCCTCGCCCAACAGGACAAGTCCCAGACCAGCCTCATCCTTCCTCGGCGCCTCTATCGTAAAGAATAATGCGAGATATTTGGCGGTTTGTAAGGCTCGTTCAAACTCTTCCGGGACGCCATGTTCCGATGCCTTAACAGACTTCTCCAGATTCGAGCGACCCTCTATGAGAAGCGCTGAGTTTGGAAGCTCCTCGAACGGCACATTAGTCGCCTTTTCCTTCGAAATGCATTTTCCGCACTTTCCGGACGCGCAGTTAATGGTCGGCTCCCCACAAACATTACATATGACAGCACCCCAGACCAGCCGGGCCACGGAATTTGCCACTCTTAGGATTTCCTCTTTATCCAAAGCCCTCTGTATCTTGAGCTTGCTATTTTTGAAAATGCTTATCTCGCGCCCCTTCCACACGAGCTTCGCGACTCCTAAGTTTGGACTGCATTTGAGATGAGAGAACCTCCTTCTGTGTATTTCCAGCAACCAACAAAGGGTTGCCGGGTCTAGGGTCTGGGTATCGACTTCTTCCCTTTTGAGTTCGATGTCAGCCATCAGCTTCCCTCTTTCGGAGACGCAGGGCTGGACGTAGAGGACGGCTTCTTTTCTGAACTTCAGAATGTCCCCTACCTCGACCCCCTTAGTAAGTGAACACTCGTCCATGAACTTTGGGACCGCCATGTGTGTTGGCTTCTCAACCATAATTCTGCTCCTAGGTAGAGGTTTTTGGCGCCTCAAAACGCCCCCGGCTCTATGGGGCTTATCTTCCTAAGATTTTCGATCACCTTGGGTAAAACACCCAGCGTATAATCTATCTCCTCGGCGGTATTGTACCTGCTCAAAGTGAACCTTATTGCCCCACGCGCTATCTCCGGTTTGACCCCGATAGCCGTCAGTACGTGACTCGACTCGAGCTTCCGCGTTGCGCAGGACGATCCGGTCGCCACGGATATGTCGTTTAGGTCTAGGTGAAGCAGTATCGATTCCCCCTCCACATATTTGAAGGAATAATTAACGTTCACCGGGCTTCTCTTGTCTCCCCTTGGCCCGTGGAGCACTAGATGTTGGATTTTTTCCTCTACGCCAGCCATCAGCATATCCCTAAGCCCCCGCACGTGCTCGACCTGCTTTTCGAAGCTGTCAAACGCGAGTTCTGCCGCCTTCCCGAAGCCCGCTATGGCTGGGATGTTCTCCGTGCCAGGTTTTAACTTGAACAATGAAATGTAGCCGTATATTATCGGCTCGATAGGGGTATTCTCCCTGAGGTAGAGGGCCCCCACACCTTTAGGGCCGTGGATCTTGTGTGCGCTGATGCTCATTGCGTCGATGTTCATGCGCTCCACGTCAATCGGAACCCTTGCGTAGGAGGCTGCGGCATCTACATGGAAATAGATTTTGTGCCCTCGCTCCAGCAATATTTTCCCTATCTCCTCGATAGGTTCAATCGTGCCTATTTCATCGTTGACGTGCATCACGCTTACTAGAATCGTCTTTTCGTTTATCGAGTTCAGAAGTTGATCTAAGTCGACAAATCCTTGAGAATCGACTTTGATATAGTCCACCTTGAACCCCTCCTTTTCTAGCTCCTCAAATACTCGCAAAACGGAGGGATTCTCGACCTTCGTCGTGATAATGTGATCGCCTTTTTTTCTATTTGCATAAGCCATTCCACGAATAGCGATGTCATTTGCCTCGGTGGCGCCTGAGGTGAAAATCATTTCCTCCTGCTTCGCGTTCACCGTTCCTGCGATGATTTTTTGTGCCTTCTCAACGGCATCCGCAGCTTCCTGTCCCAGCGAGTAGACCGAAGAGGGGTGACCAAATTTATCTGTAAAATAGGGTACCATCGCGTCTAGGACTTCCTCAGCGACTCGGGTTGTGGTTCCATTGTCCAAATAAACCTTCATACAAGCCCCTGGGACTCAATAACTTATGATCCTGTTCAGGATGCTCTTGGCTCTCTTTTCAGAATCCGTGTTATGCACGATAGCTCTGCCCGAGCGAGCAATCGCGATCGAATAATTGTCGTAGTCGATGATCAATAGGTGCTCTGTTAATTTTTTTATCCGGAATTCTGGATTTTTCCTGAGCTTTCTCCCCAGCCCCTGCAAGTCCAATTTCAGGTCGACCTTTGGAGATATTTGAATGGCATTCCTGCCACACAATGTGCTGATGGTTGATTGTTTTATTTCCTGAGTTAAAAGGGGAAATTCCTTACGCACACATACGCGACAATTTGGATTCCTCTCGATTTCTATAATATCAAAATCCAGAGAGGATAGATCAAACCGTAGAAGTTTTGATTCTAGGTTATCTCCAAAACCAACAAAGTACTTGATGGTTTCTACCGCCTCGATGATACCGACCAATCCCGGCGCGGGTCCTAAAACACCAGCCACTTCACATGTTGGTAGGGATCCAGGTTCTGGCATCACCGGAATTATACACTCTAGACAGGGGGTCTTTCCGGGGATTATCCGGCTGAGTACGCCATAATCTCCTATCGCCGCGCCGTAGATGAAAGGGACGTTATTTTTGACGCAAACTTCATTGAGCAGGAACCTTGCCTCCATGTTGTCCATGCCATCTAAGACTATGTCGACATCATTCAGGAGTCTTTCTGCCGTAGTCGGATTAAAGTCCTCGAACGCCGCTTCTAAGACAATGTCGGAATTGATATTTTCCAGCTTTTCCTTGGCTGCGATCGCCTTTGGCTTATATTGTTTGGCATCCTCCTCGTTGCACAGGATTTGCCTCTGGATGTTACTCAACTCTGCATAATCCCTATCGATCAACCTTATGTGTCCAACCCCGGCTGACGCGAGGTATACCGCTGCAGGGCTTCCAATACCTCCCAGACCAAGTATCGCTGCCCTGCCCCGTTTTAGTCTTTCCTGCCCTTTCTCTCCAATTTTTGGGAAAACTATCTGCCTTGAGTACCTCTCCTTCTCCATCTTGGTGAGCACCATATCTACCGCCTTCGTACAAAATCCCATTTCAACGAATAAATATAATAATAACACCGTTATTTATCTAAGATGTACCATTGAATTGAAATATTGAGGTCTTAAAAATGAAAAGAAAGGAACTCAAAGATTTGACCCCAAATGAAATTAAAGAGGCCGTTAGAAACAAATACGCCCAAGTGGCTGTTGATCCCAAAAAAGAGCAAAATTTTCCCGTCGGAATAAGGTTTGCCGAAAGCGTTGGTTATCCCAAACGTCTTTTAGACGCGCTCCCAAAATCATTAACAGAATCCTTTTCCGGAGTTAATTATCCGCCATCGTTTGCTGAAATGAAAAAAGGTGACGTTGTACTCGATATTGGATGTGGGGCCGGTCTCGATCTGTTCATAGCCTCACAAATAGTTGGACCAGATGGTAAGGTCATCGGCATAGACATAGGTGAGGAGATGGTCAAAAAAGCGAAAGATAACATGAAAAAATTAGGAGTAACCAACGTTGACGTGAGGCAAGCACATTCAGACGACATACCAATCGAGGACAACTCTGTGGACCTAATTACTAGTAACGGCATATACAACCTTTCACCGGATAAGGAAGCCGTTTTTAGGGAGGCCTTCAGGGTCCTAAAACCTGGTGGAAAGATCGCTTTCTCGGAGATCGTTTTGAAAATGGAGTTGGATGTTGATGTCCGAAAGAGCATCGACGACTGGTTTAGGTGCATAGGTGGCGCTCTCCCAGAGAAGAGCTTTCTAAATTTAATGAAAAAAGTTGGTTTTGTAAAAGTGAAAGCGCTATCAAAGGGCAGAAATGCGCGAACCCGACACGAATTGGCAATGTTTGCTGACATAAAGGCCCTTAAGCCGATTGGCAAGTGATGAGAAATTTCTGTACCAAGCCCGAGCTCTCAAAGTCAACTTACGCCAGGACCTTTATCCCATATTTTCTAGCTATATCTTGGAACGCGTTGGCCAGATACTTGATTTGGTCCCAAGTCAGGCCATAAGTATTCAATTTCCAAGCCCTTGTTGCCCCCGCAAATTCTCCGACTATTTTCCTATCGCCTAACTCATCGCTAAAGAAGAATCCTCTCCTCTTATGGGTCTGGGCAATCTTATCGAAGCTTCCAGTTGTATCCACTTTTGTGAGCGTATGTTTCCTGGGCATCTCGCTCGGCACTTTATTTCCTTCGATCTTCAGAAATTCGTCCATGAAATAGTTTATCTTTTTGATCTCGTCGTCCCAGTGCTTCACCCTCTCCTTAACTGCGGGGAAGGATGCCATCATAGCAATTAGGTTGGCGCCCATCAACGTGCACCCTAGCATCTCGACCTCCTTGATCCCAAATTTTCTCTTCGTTACATCGCCGCACATTTGCGTCGTCCTGAATACTTTTCCTGCCCATTCGTTTGTCGTCGCCACCATTCCAGAGGGGGCCGGAGATGCGAACGATTTGTGTCCGGATCCGACCAAGAAATCGGCACCGATATCCTTCCCGTTAACCGGTAAAACGCCCACCGCATACGCCCCATTGCACAAAAATGGGATTTCGTACTCCTTTGAGACCTTTGCAATTCCACGGATCTCGTGCTCGTTCCCAAACATGTAGTCAAAATAATCTATCATTATCAATTTCGGCAGCTTTCCAGTTTCCCTTTTAACTTCCTCAATTTTTCTGGCTGTCGCCTCGGCCGTGATAATATTTTTTTCGTTCAACGGAACCTCCTTGACGATCCCGCCAGCATCTTCGACGGCCAAAAATTCCGTATAATGGGCGAGCGAGGAAACGATCACCGAGTCTCCCTTTTCAACCAGCGAAGACGCGACCGCCTGAAATCCCCTCCTGGCCCCCGGAACAACCCTGACTTGATCCATTCCCAAAAATTCTGCTAGCTCGACGTGAAATTCTTCAATTGACGGCCTTTTGATCTTATCAAGTCTGAACGGTTTCCGGCACCAATCGCATGTTGAGTAACCGTCTCCGTAAGAGATCATAGCCTTCATGGCCGCTGGAGTGAGACGACCCCCTGGCTGGATAGGATGAATATTGATGTAAAGCTCTTCTCTCGCTCTGATCTCGATGTCCTCAATTATGTTCTTCATTTTGTTAGCTCCTCCTCGATAACACCCAAGCTCCGCCTCACGCTTTTGAGGATCTCCTCCACCTTTTTCTTCTGCTCATCGTTGAGCTTGTGATCGGGCTTGGTCTCCCTAAAAATCTGCCTTAAATCAGTTAGAGCAAACAACGCCTCGAAGGTTTCTTGGACGGCTTTCTCGCTCATGACGCATCACATCGATTTGGACACCATATTTTTTCATTCGTTTGAAGCCGGGAATGGGAATTGAACCCATGTCTGCGGGTCTGCAGCCCACCGCCTATCTCCACTAGGCTATCCCGGCTGAGAACCACCCTGCTGTCATTAAATTTAAACATCTTTATCGGTGCAAGTTTTGCCCTTAATATTTATAGTATTTGCTCCTCATGTCGTTGAGATCCGGCTTCTCTCGAACGATCTTCTGTTCCTTCAACTTTTTTATCGCGTATTTTACTGTTCTCGGGGGAAGAGTAGTTTCCCCAATGATCTCTCTTTGTGTCATCCATCCATTCAATTGTAGAATCTTCAGCACCAATTTAGTAGAAGGTGAAAGCTGGGTTACCTGGGCAAAGATCATCCCTCATCATTATAGTTCCTCCAAGTTCTGCTCGATTCTCCTTCACGGTTTTCCCAAGTCTATAACGTCGTTATACTTATAAAGCTTGTGATTTATGTCTAGATTAGCACGTAACAAGGGGGAAACACGTATGAAGATGTTGCTTGTTCATTGCGATTACTTTTCGTATCTTACAACTAAACGGACTAAGGTGGCTGAGGAAATCGCCAGTGGATGTAAGAGCTGCGCTATTAAAGATGCATTAGTTATTTTTGTGACCACCGAGAAATGCGACGCGGAAAATCCGAGCAAGGTAGTTAGCAAAGGCATCGAGGAGATCGTTGCCCATGCTAAACATTTAGGTGTAAAAAACTTCGTTATTTATCCATTTGTCCATTTATCCGAGCAGATAAGTGCTCCGGAGGTTGCTTCGAGGATAATGGAAGAACTTTACGAAGGACTCAGATCCTTGGGCTATTCGGTGGATAAGGCGCCATTCGGCTGGGAAAAAGTTTTCTCCTTAACCTCAAAAGGGCATCCATTGGCAGAGTCATCAAGGACCATTCGGCCATAACGATTATCCCCAGACAACTGTGGAGCCAAATGGTTAGCAGAGCATCCATAAAGAGCGACCATGGTGATGTTAACTAAAAAATAACCTTTTTTTTTTACTTGCTCAGATTACTTCTAGAGGGAATTATGGCTAAACTACTGACACTTTCGATAGCCCTAATTATCCTTTCATTGATGGTTATTCCACACGTCTTCGGCAATAGTACGATAATAATGCCGTACAATCCGAATAGCAGGGTCGTCATCGATGGCAAAATCGGAGAAGAGGAATACGAAAACACCTTTACCGACCAGTATACCGCGATAAAAGTTGATTGGGAACACGATAACATATATATGTACATCGGATTGACGAGCCCAGGTGCTGGATGGATCGCCATAGGATTTACTGACACCTCGGCCGTTGGGCACGAGGGTCCCACGGGCGGTGTGCACATGATTTTGGCGGCCATTCAAAATGACGGTGTTCTAAATATTTATGATCTGATCGGAAAGGGGTTCGTCCATGAGAATGCCTCAGTTTTTGATGTTGTTGAGTCTGCGGGAGCTCGAGAGAATAACAAAGTGGTTGTGGAGTTCAAATACCCCCTTAAATTCTCGGAGAACGACCGTTACGAGATATCGGGACTCGAACCCAGAAAATTATACCTCTACGAATTAGCCTACAACGATAGCAGCATCGACATAAGCACACCCCATTCGAGTGTTTCCTGGGGGGAATTTTACGTGGGGGATAACATACCTCAGGGAGAAGTGCCTCCAGTAGTTCCAGCCTTGCCCAGTAATAGTTCGCGAACAATATTTGTCTTCATTCACGTCGTCGGATTGGCATTTGGATTGGGCGGAGTGACAGCAAATGTCGTGCTCATGATAAAGGCACGATTCGACAAAGAGCTTGCATCAATCATGAGCAAGGTATCAAAGACAATCGGCCCTTTGATTTTCTTAGGTCTTGTTTTATTAACTCTTTCGGGGATAGGCTTTGTTCGCCTTGGATATCCCTTAACCCGGACACTGATAGTTAAACTACATCTGGTTGCCGTATTGTGGGTGGAAAGCCTGTTAATCTCTTACCTTAGCTCAAAGCTCGGAAGATTAGCTCCTAAACTAGGCGAGCCTCCATCGCTCAAATTCCTGTCTACCAGAAGGAAAATGCAAGCGTTGGTAGCGGTCGGCGTGGTTCTCTGGTATACTACAACGGCGCTAGGTATACTTCTTCCACCATAGATCGAAAATGACCGGGTTTAAGTGAGTTTACTGTTGTACGTATTTAGCTGTCTTAAAGCGTGAAAGTTGTCTGGGTGTGCGCGTGCGGCTTTCCTGCTGGGAAACACCGTTCAGCATCACAGCTGTGACGTTAGGATCGGCACCGCGAATGTCACACCTGTGACATCGCATGCCATAATTCATCCGCTTATAAACCGCCTCCGCTCAAAGCCTCGGCGAGACATGCCCCAGTATTTGATCGTGTACGATATCAAGGAACTCGATTGTGGAACGAGACAAAGGGGTGAGCCGACACCTCCGAAAGCTGCGGGCAGTGAAACTTCAACAATCAGTCTGGGAATCCGGCAAGCTGGCTGAGCTGAAGAGCCTAGCGGATTCAATCGGCATGGCCGGCGGGAAGGCGTTGGTGCTGAAGAAACGCGTCGTCCACTTGTCACAGC
>Ga0315280_10009110_pt1 | contig 12843 bp, 15 predicted proteins | sample YL17G06_40_MG_FD_203697 | JGI IMG/M metagenome (GOLD analysis project Ga0315280, IMG submission 203697) | Sediment microbial communities from Yellowstone Lake, YNP, Wyoming, USA - YL17G06_40 | ecosystem: Environmental > Aquatic > Freshwater > Lake > Sediment | place: USA: Wyoming | collected... | reverse complement strand
CCTCGTCACCCACAAGGTGAAGTGACTCATCGGATATTGCGATAATAAACCCACCGTCTAGCGATTGTTGAACGTCGCACTAGGCGGCTGAGCCTTCTCATTTAGGAGAGTGCTCCCGCCGGGATTTTGGCCCCGAGTTTACCCCTAAGAATCACTGGATGCGAGCAAGAACTTGTGCAGTAATGATCAGAATCGTGGATTGAGCATTTGCTAGATTGACAGGCTTTGAATGTGCGAGGGCCCGAATCAAGCGGTGCTACTTGGTAGCCTTCACCCGGTCCTCCTGAGACATGCGCGCTAGCTTCCCCGGTTCCTTCACGTCAAGCCTAAGCCCCTTAGCCCCTTTTCGGCCGTAGTCGGAGTCAGCCTTGTAGAACAGGGCAGTCGTTGGGAGTTCATGATGTTGTAGACATCTACTTCGAGAAAACGCAGAATGGAACCCCGGATATCTCAATTGAGAACGGCGGCAAGAGACTGTTCTTGATTGAGGCGAAGTTCAAGAAGAAGGTTGGCAAGTTAGAGCGGGACATAGAACCGAGAGACCCCGCCGTGATAGACCAAGCTTCGGAGGGCCACTCGGCCAGTTTTTAGCGGACCAGGTCGACCTCGCCAACGCCTCTGAATCTCTTCTCCGCGGTAGGCTTCCCGAGGATTTGCTTCGACTTCACGCCCGTCGCAACAATCATGATCCTCACGGTCTTGTCCATCGCCGGGTCGATGGCCGCGCCCCAGATGATTCTGGCGTTCTCGCTAACCCTGCTCTGGATTTCCTCAGCAGCCTTCGCGGCCTCGGATATGGTCATGTCCGTGCCGCCGATGACATCGACGAGCACTCCGTTCGCTTCGCTGATGTCAACCTTGAGCAATGGTGAGTTGATCGCCTGGTCGATGGCCTCTTGGATCCTCTCGTCTCCAGGTGCGTCGGACTCTCCGAGTCCGATTATCGCGACTCCCGCGCCCTTCATGATCGTCTTGATATCGTTGAAGTCAAGATTGACCAGTCCGGGTCTCGTGATCACCTCGGTCAGGCCCTTGATCGAGCGCATCAGAACCTCGTCCGCGACTTTGAACGCCGCGTTGAGCGACAGTCTTGGGACCACCTCGAGCAACCTATCGTTGGGTATCACAATCACCGTGTCGGAAGCGTCCCTGAGCCTCTCAAGTCCCCACTCGGCGTTCTCCATCCTCATCTTGCCCTCGCCCCTGAACGGGAGTGTGGCGACTGCGATGGTGAGCGCCCCCATCTCCTTCGCGATCCTCGCCACGACCGCGGCCCCACCAGTTCCAGTGCCACCACCAAGTCCGCAGGTCACGAAGCAGATGTGAGTGTCGATGAGTATCTTCTTGAGCTCTTCTTCGGCCTCTCTTGCAGCTTCCTCGCCGATCTGTGGCAATGCTCCTGCGCCAAGGCCTCTGGTCACCCTCCTACCGAGCAGTATCTTGTGCGGTGCATGAAGGGTCAACAGGTGTTGCGCGTCCGTGTTCGCCGCGTAGAGCTCTGCGCCCACTATTCCCTCGTCGTAGATTCTGGCCACGGTATTAGCGCCACCGCCTCCAACGCCTATGATCTTAATGTTAGTCTTCAGGCTCCTGAGGACCTGCTCTAGCTCGGCGTCTACTCTCTGATCTGCACCGAGTGTTGCGGCTTGAGCCATGCTGGCTCCTGCTGTTTCTTCACGGGCAAGCGCACCTTCGACTAGAGATCTCATCACCATAGGTCACCTTGGGGGAACGGTCCAGAGGACAGTCTTCCTGTTGCTGGAAGTGCATCCCTCGCGCGTGCGTACGCGCATTTATTAAATCGAGGTGTGAGCATAAAAAGCCTTGCTAACGCATGGGCGGGCGATGTCGGAGCGTGAAGGAAATCTCCTCTCTCTCACAACTGCCAGCAGGCTCTTCTGAAAAACCTCTATGATGAAATGTCCCCACGCCCAGTCTGCATTACGTTGCTCGGTATTGTGATTTCCATCCGTTCGGGTTTCACTTTGGTCTGGGTTCGGACATACCTCAATTCTGTTTCACTTGGCTGCAGACATGGTGAAGCCAGATGATGGTGTCAGAACTCGTAGTACGTCGGACTAGGCTGGTCTCCGCTCACGTATCCTTCTTTGGCCATGTCGATGTCGTACTCAGGAGCCCTCTTTCTCTTGGAGGTCTTCCTCACGGCATGAAGGCCAACATTGTGCTGCCGCGCCCTGTGTGCATTTCTCGCTGACACCTTTCTCCTTGCCGACTTCTTTTTCTTCTTGCTCATCACGAGCTCTTCCTTGTTCTTTAGACTCTCATCATATTCATTTGTAGGCCAAGTATTTAATCCCTGTCCGAGTGGGCTCTGATTCGCATCGCGTTGATAATCTTCAGGCTCCTGACGGCGAGGAGGGAATGCTCCAGACTCGGGAGAGCCATTAGCTGTCTTCCGAACGCACCTTCCTTGCTCCGGCAGGCCAGCACGAAGTCCTCGCATCCTTGGATGTCGAGGGGGACGGAGTTGAGCATCTGAAGCGAGTCAAGAGCGCTGTAGACGTTCTCGAGGAAAGATGTCGACCCTGGCAAGAATCCAAAACCCCCGTCACAACTCTGCGTGGCCTGGACCCATGAAATCGTCTCTTCCGTCTCCACCTCCAAGCCGAGATGTGTCTTCACTGCAAGGTACTTCTGGCATTCAGACATGAATCTGAGCTTCTTCACCTTGCTCATCAGCACGTGTTCAAGCAGGTCCGGCCTTAGCACAACACCGACATCCAGGACATCCTTCAGAAGAACCGAGTAGTACGCATCGGTAAGCTTGCTGCTTTTTCTGCACTTCCGGCCTAGGACGGATTCCCGAATCTCGGATATCTTGTCCGGCATGCTCAGGATCTCGGAGACCTTTGCCAATCGGTACAAGAGTTCCAGAGACATATCGGCCTTCAGCTCGAGATTCCTGATGTATTCTTTGGTCAGAGGATTGCAGCAATCAAAGCCCAGTTCATTGAATAGCATCACTCCATTGTAGGTCTCGGCAATGGAGGCCGGGGTCTCCCTAGGAAAATTGAATCCTCCCGCGGGATTTTCATATTCGCGGACGAACTTGATTAGTCTGAGCTTCTCCTCGTGGGAAAGCATGAGATCAGATGCCGCAAAGTGCCCAGCAGTTCCTTCGATGCACCACCCTGAGCGCCCACTTACCGTATCAATCCTCCTGTCCTGGTTTCGAAGCTGGATTGCTGGTGCCCCTCATGTTCGTAATCAAGGTGCATCGCAGTCTCAGCAATGCCAGAGAAGTTGCTCTGTGGAACAAGCGGGGGTCCGACCAATGCCTCGTCTTGAAGCACTGCAATCTTTATTAACTCTCGTGTCTTAATGAAGTCCATCTGGTGATGAGGCTCACCTTCAACCGCCTGGTGCGGGCTGATGGCTTCTATTCTCCCAATCGCACCTGTGTGCGTAAGGTGACAATTTGGCTGGACCCCGGACCGTTCTGGAATGCTCTGCTCTCACAGCATGTCCCATGCAGCCCACCCAAAGAGCTTGGACGATGTTCGCTGCGATGGCCAAGACCAGCGTGTGGGGGGTATGAAAGATGGCTCGGAATCGTGAATTGGAGATTTGTGTACCGCAGGAATTGGCCGACGAATACTATGGGTTGTTCGACGAAGGAGTACCAATGGATCTGTCCCCGCAGAACCTCCTGTTGATAGGTCTCAAGGCCCTTCTTGACCATACGGGTTCCGAGATCATCCTCACGCGTACCCCCAGTGAGGAGTTCAGGGCGAGAAAGATGGAACTGGCCAAGCTTGAGCAATGGTTGGCTGAGAAATCGGCTTCCCGTGACGAGCAGCTGCGGATCCTCGATCAACATCTCCGCGATAAGGCATATGTCGAGCGGGCCCTGCCTAGTCTTGAAAGAAGAATAATCGATCTTCAGAAGCGTTTGGGTGTTGATCTCAGAAGGCCTCTCAGAGGCCTGGCGGAGGACACGCCGTGACGCCTGTTATTGCACAAGTTGGAGGGTCCAAGATAACTGGTTTGTTGGACGAGCTACGCCGGAGAAGGAGGATCTCCCAAGAAGAGGCGATTGACCTCGCCTTCAGAGAAGGACTGAAGAAGGCAAGAAAGTGCGTGGCAGAATGGCGCGATCTCTGCCGGAGAGAAGGACTGCTCTCAGAACTAAACGTAGTCAAAAGACATGTCCAAGAAAAACGCGCAGAGCTTTTCGCGGCTGACGTGCGGAATTCTCAGGCGATATTCGAGTCGTACCAGACGTCCAAGGAGGTGGGCAACCTGCTGATACTGTACAATGTGTACCGGGCCGATCTTAAGGCCCTGGTGTTGCTCGGCAAGAAACGAGGGCTCGAAGTGGAGGGCGATCAGCACATAACTGAGATACCGAGACTCCGCGAGCTCATGGATAGGTACCTCTTCCGCCCGAAGCCGGAATTGCGCGACCTGCAGTGATTGAGGGGTATATCGACCCACACCGACGGGTAATCGCTTCGGACAGAACTCGCCTTCCTTAATGGCGTCAACTAGATTCTTAGAGACACAAAAAGGTTTATTAGGCCCAGCTTTGTAGCGGATGACAGCGGGTGATGAGGCTCACCTCAAACCGCCCTGGTGCAGGGCTGATAGCTTCTACCTAAGTGAACGCACCAGGACACAGGTGAGACCTTGCTGGATCCCGCGATTCTGTTGTTACTGTTAGGCACCGCCCTGGCGGCTTCCCTCTTTTCGATTCGTCTTGGAGTCTCTGTTGCGATAATTGAAATCGTCTTTGGAATGCTGCTGGGCAACCTGGGGGACATGAGGACAGATGACTACGAATGGTTCGTGTTTCTCGCGGCTCTTGGCAGCGTTGTGCTGACATTCTTGGCGGGAGCTGAGATTGACCCTGAGGCGCTGCGCCGGACCTGGAAAGCCAGCTTGACCATCGGGCTTCTCTCATTCATCGTGCCTTTCCTTGTTGCTTGGTGGTTTTCATACCTCATCCTCGGCTGGGCATGGGAGGCCTCGCTTCTGGCCGGCGTTGCCTTGTCAACTACCTCGGTGGCAGTCGTATACGTGGTCCTCGTCGAGACCGGCATGAGCAGAACTGAAATCGGCAAGATCATACTCTCTTCCTGCTTCATAACGGATCTCGGGACTGCCATAGCATTGAGCACACTGTTCACAAGACCCAATATCTATCTGCTCGTCCTCGTGGTCGCCCTCGTTGCCAGCACATTGTTCGTCCCAAGGCTCCTGAAGTGGCTGCTTCGCACCTTCAAGGGGCGCACCGGGGAACCAGACGTCAAGTTGCTTCTTGTGATGGTAGTGGGATTGGGCGCCATGGCCCAGACTGCGGGCGTTCATGCCGTGCTCCCTGCCTACATCCTCGGTCTGATTGCCGCGGGCACCCTCGCCTCGAACCGCGATGTCCTCTTGAAGGTCAGAGCTCTCTCCCTGTCATTCCTGACCCCGTTCTTCTTCATCAGCGCCGGAATGAACGTTTCCTTCAGTGCTGTGGTCACGGGCGCAGGGCTCATTGCGATCCTCTTCTTCGTGAAGGTGGGCGCCAAATTCATTGGTGTTCTTCACCCGTGCAAAGTGCTCGTGGGCAAAGACTCGATCTACATAACCCTGCTCATGAGCACGGGCCTCACCTTTGGGACGATATCTGCTCAGGTCGGTCTGAGCAACGGCATCATCGACACTGATCAATTCTCAGTGCTTGTCATGACGGTAATACTCACAGCAATCATTCCGACTGTGATCGCCCAAAGAATGTTCACCCCATCTGAGGGAGGCGAGAAACGATGAAAAAACGCAGTGACAACGCTGTAGTTGAACGCATCCTTGTGGCCGTTGATGGCTCCAAGGAGAGCAACGCGGCTGTTCAGATGGCCTCCAGCATAGCCAGGGCGCTCGATGCGGAGGTGACTCTGATCCACGTTGTCGAGATCGAGGAACTTCCCACGCTGATTGCGGAAGCTCAGGACAAGGAACATGAAGAGCTTGGCCAGCTGGTTCTAGGCAGCTCCTTCAAACTCGCGAGAGCCGAGGGCATTGAGGCGAAGCTTGTGCTGAGGAAGGGCCATCCAGCCGGCCAGATACTCCGATCCGCCTCCGAGTACAAGCCGAATCTGATCGTGATAGGAAGTCGCGGAATGACCGGTGCGAAAGGGATCCTGATGGGGAGCGTGTCCATGGCCGTTTCCAGGAAAGCGGCCTGCTCTGTGATAATCGTCAGATCATGACGGAGGATGATTGAGTGAGTGGTAGTGTTGTCAAGATTCACCTTACTCCTGATTCAGACCAACTCTACTTCCGGCTACGGAGCAGAGAGACGCCGGCAATCCTCCCTGTCGAGCAGATTCTTCGAATGGGCCTCGAGAAGCTATTGGGGAGGGAGACATCTCGAATTCAGTTCGAGCGCTCCCCAGAGGAAGAACTGAGGAGCCAGCACCTTATGATGGCAGATTTTGAGAAGAGACTAGCGGAGAAGTCCTCCAGCCTCGTGGAGCTGAAACAGATGCTTCGTGAGTATCAAAGAGACAAAGCGTCGGTCGAATCAGTGCTCCCGGCTCTTGAACGCCACGCTCTGGACCTCAAGCGAGCGTTGGGAATGAAGGTCAAGACCCCTCCAAGGTTCATCAAGGAAGAGAATCTATGACGGAAGTCGAAATCGGCATGAACAAGGAATTGGGCAAAGTGCTCACGAAGCTCGCGAAAGACTTACGCATATCCAGAGAAGAAGCCGCAGAGCGGGGATTTCGAGGAGGTCTGATTCTCGCAAGCGCCGGCGAGCAGGCTTGGAGGAACCTGAACCAGAACGCAGGTATTTCGGACGAACTGGCGAGGACATCGAAGCGGATCCAGAACCTTCGTCAGCAGCTATCTTCGACGGACACGGCCTACGCCAGAGCGAACTTCGAAGCATTTGAGACTTTCAACACTGTTGGGCATCTGCTAATGATCTACAATGTCTTCAAAGCTGATGTCCAGAGTTTGTCGAAGATGGCCCGAGACCGAGGAATCGAGGTGAACATCGATTTGAAACCCACTGAGATTCCCGGCATCCAGGAACTGCTGGATCGATACCTCTTTCGTCGCGAGCGTGTGAAGGTAGAAGCAATTTCTGCTATTGAGGGTAGAATGAACGACAAGAATCAGTCCGGGTGAGTCCATGGAAGGGGAGTCCGGCGCGACCAAGGCTGCAGACAGTTCTCTGGACGAATTCTCCAGCCAGAAGGCTTTCATGCTGCAATGTATGTCGGATTTGCAGAACATAGCGAGTGAAGTGAATTCCGGCGTGAGCGCCGATTTCCTGAGCAGCATGGAACGGAAGCTATCGGAAGAGAGATTCAATGTAGTCGTCTTGGGAGGATTCAAGCGCGGGAAGTCCACGCTCATCAATGCAATTGTTGGGTCGAGCATACTGCCAACAGGCGTTGCACCATTGACATCAGTGATAACGAATCTTCGTTACGGAAACAAGACCGAAGCCGAGATTGCGTTCAGTGATGGTAAAAGGATGATTGTGGACGTGACGAGCCTCGGTCGATATGTCACAGAGAAGGGCAACCCAGGCAATGCCAAGAATGTTGCCCAAGTGGATTTGCAGGTCAATTCCGGTCTCTTGAAACATGGAGTCGTCATTGTAGATACTCCGGGTGTCGGATCAACCTATGTGCGAAACACCTTCGTGACCTACGGTTTCCTCTCCCGAGTCGACGCTGCCTTGTTTGTCTTCGGAGTCGACCCACCAATCAGCCAGATGGAACTGGAATTCCTGAATGAGGTCAAGAGAAATTCAGACAGGATATTCCTGATCCAAAATAAAGTTGACAAGCTCGATAAGAGGGAGAGCGAAGAGGCATTGGACTTCTCGAGGTCCGTGCTCAGAGAGTCTTTAGGAAACGCTGATTTGAGGGTCTTTCCGATCTCAGCAAAACTGGCATTGGAGGCAAAGGAGGAAGGTGACGACGAGAAGCTGATTCAAAGCGGTTATCCAGAGCTGGAGATGGAGATCAGGAACTTCCTGGCCACTGGCAAAGCCGAGGCCGTTTTGGCGTCCACCAGAAAGAGGATGCTGAAAGCCGTGTCTGACTTGTTCACCGCAGTCAGAATCGAGTATGAAATCATCAGCAGGCCAGTTCTGGAGATGGACGAGAAGATAGATTGGCTGCAGCGAGAGATTCAGACGGCAAGAAGAAGGTTGGATGAGATGGAATTCCTCGTGGACAGCAGGGTCTCTCGGATAATCAATCAGTTCGTTGAGAGCCTTGAAGAAATCAAGAATCGGGCAAGATCGACACTCATTCCAAGCCTCGATGGTTTCTTACGAAGCATACCAGGGACATGCGGAAGACGCGAGTATGTGGATGCTATCCAGAGACATATTGCGGATGCGATAGAGAGCAATTACAGCCCCTTTGTGACGTCGGCTAGCGCAGATATTTCAGAAGGGCTCAGGCTAGCCGTGGCTGATCTCTTGTCCAAGGCAGATCGATCTTCGGAGGACTTGGAGAACAGGGTCGCGGATGTGTTCGGCGTCACAAGGCGTCCCAACAATGCTCCGGAAATCGTTGTCGACGAGAGCAGGTTCTACTTCGACCAGGTCAATATCCTCAAGTGCGAGAGTATTCTGCCGGCAGAGTTGCCAATGATGCTGCCTAATCGCCTGTACCGAAGAATCATAGGCAAGAAAGCAAGGCAGGTCATGCTGAGTGAGATTGAGAAGCACGCTGGCAGAATTCGATACGATGTCGACTATAGACTGTCTGAGAGCACTCGTCGAGTCAAGTCTGAGGTTAGAAGCCGAATGCAGTTGTCAGTCGAATCAATGGAGAGCGCATTGGGAATGGGCATGAAGTCCAGGAATGAGGCAAGCAAGATCAGAGACTCTCGGCTCACACACCTGAAGGACATCGAAAAGAGATTGAAGGCGGTATCGGTCAGATTGGCCCCTGCTCAATGCTGATCGGTAAACCAAAGGTGGTTCATGACACTACACATGACGCGTGCGCTGGCTCCCGAGCCTTTTCGATCTCTGATGCACTGGAATGCCATCTGATTGATCCAACATTTCCTGTGTCAAACAGAAGAGCTCGCACGGATGAATGGACTGATGTGGCCCGTGACAGCAGAAATCTTCACCTTGTTTTGTTCAGTGCGGCTTGCGCATCAACCAAAGGATCATAGCCCATGCGATCACGCTGAGCAAGGCTGAGTACACAAGGCCAACCACCGGAGAAAAGATCACCCAGAGCAATCCAACTACGAAGCTTGAAGCGAAATCCCCAACCCCGTCAACTAACTGCAGGACGCCGTAGCCAGTACCAACCACTTTCTTCGGAAGCAGTTCTGCTGCGAGCGCCGCTTCAGCTGTGTCAGTGAAAGCCAATTGGAGCCCTACTGCGACAAAAGCAAACCCAATGACCATCACGCTATTGATCCAAAACGCCAATATGAGGCATGCCAAGGCGTTGAACAGATATCCAAGCCCTAGCAATCCCGCCTTTCCACGCTTGTCTGCCAACACTCCGACAGGAAAAGACGCCAAAGCATAGACTGCGTTCAGAAGTACGTAAAAGCCCAAAGATGCGGAGGCTGCGGCCATCTCGCCAAGAGATGGAGTCAGGATTTGAAGTGCAGCTAAGATGAAGAGTGAATTCGCGAAGTTGCCGATTCCGAATGTTCCCTGGGCCGCAAGAAGCAACTTGAAGTTCCGCGGAAAAGAGCTGATGCTAGCTCTGAAAGTCACGGCCTTGTCGCTTACGAGTCCTCTCTTTGCCTCTTTGATGAACAGTACGACAACTAATATGGAAAGCGCCCCGGGAATAATCGCGAACAAGATGGTGTGCCTGACACCTAGATACGGAAGTAGGAGAAACGCCAGCGTTGGACCAATGACCGCACCTATGGAATCCATCGCCCTGTGGAAGCCAAACGCTTTCCCGTATTGTTCTGGTTGCACAGAATCAGACAACAGCGCATCTCTGGGCGGTCCCCGTACACCTCTCCCCACCCATGACGAAATCCTCAGAACCGCAAGGCCGATGTAGGTCTGCACGAACGCGACAGCCGGCAGAAGGACCCCCGTGGCGACATACCCAAAAACCATCCATGGCTTCCGGCGTCGCGATCTATCGCTCAGATGTCCAGATACGGGCTTGGCCGCGCTTGAAAGTCCATCGGACAATCCTTCGATAGTGCCAAGTAGTGCCGCATTTGCGCCCAGCCCGCCCATCGCGCTGCTCAGAGTGACAAACAAGGGGAGCAGGGCAGTGACTATTTCGTGGCCAGCGTCACTGAGTAAGCTGACAATTCCAGTGGCGAGCACATTCCTGTTCAGCCACCCTTTCTTGAGACTCGGCCTCACTGATCTAACCTCCTACAGTCAGTAGAGGCCATCAGCCCGGAGGGCGGTTCAAGGTGAGCCTCATCACCTAGCATTGCCATCAGATTCTTGGTACATATGTATTTCCCAGACAGTCCCGCCGTCTGATTCTGGGTTCAAATGCCACAAATCCCCGCGCATAGAGACAAAAGACGGGAGCGGACGCATGATTCCCGTCAGTCTTCTTGTTCATTCTGTCCTCCACGAATGGGCTGGAGCTTGCTGGTTTGAGGTTGGTCGACAACATCGACTCCAGTGGTTTTTGTCATTCTCAGCCGGAATCTGAGGAAGGTGTGGTAGCTCCAATGTCCCCGCCACCTCAGTTTAGAATCCAACTTCAATCAGCAGCAGATTTCAGGGTGAAATCTGGATCCGGGCCGATCTCAAGTTCGCGAAGAAAAGAAGTCAGTCTCGATGCAATAAGCCTCTGATTGAGAACCAGCCGGACATTCAGGTATGCACACCGCTCCATTTGCAGTTTGAACTGAGGCCACATTAATTCGCTTTCAAAAATTAAAATGTGCGAGGGCCCGGATATTGGCCTAGAATCTACCGGTGATTAAAGGTGGATGCTATAACTGCCGGCATGAAATGGGCGGACTCTGTACTTCATTTTCTTACCGGTAGACAATGGCGTCGCCTTTCCTCCTCTATGGGCTTATCCACAGCATTCGATTCTACGTGAACTCCTTGCGCGACAAAGCTGTGAGGATTAGTCCTATTATGCCAGGAACCCCGAAGCCGAGTATTGACAGGGCCGCCCCAGCGACCGCAATAAGATGGTGCCTCCTAGCGATTGCTAATGCACCGCCTGCGATCGCAATGGCACCGAACGGAGGTGAAATCAGCAAAACGAAGTAACCTAAGGAATTCAATTCGAGGCTTGGGTCGCTGTTCCAGATCACAATCGCAGCGAAGATTATCAAACAACCAATCCCTCCAAGAATGGTGAAAATGCCTCCAACGACGGGCAATCCAGTTCTTTTTGGCCCAGTCTCCACGCGAGTTTCTGGCTGCCTGTAGTCCTTCCCACAATGCTGACAGAAAACCGCATTCCAGTCAATCATCCGACCGCAGGACACGCACGTCCGGTAGCCGACAGAAGACCCGGAAGGCACTACAGCTAAGCTTCGTCCGCAAGATGAACAGAACTTCGCTTTGTCGAGATTGTCCGCACCACAGTCTGGGCATTTCATCGCCATTTCCCCGCATCCTCATGGCATTTCCTCCCCTATGGGCTTTTGCGAGGATCATAGTGGACCCTGTGGGGTTTGAACCCACCAAAATGACTGGCTCGACCCGAGAAGGTACAAGATCGCCCGTTCGTCGCGTCTTTGGAAGGCAACCGAAAACTCGACTTAGGCCTCTTTCCTTTTTCCCTTCCGTCCATGACCGAAATCGGGACTCATTCTAGACGTGTACGCAATCCATAATGCATTCAGGGCGTGAAGCCGTCAGAACGGCCAAATACATCTCAGAATCATATGTACAAACTACTGATGATTTGAGGTTGGTCCGAGGGTCAGGTTTATGAACATCGACTCGAGAGTGAGGATCTTAGTCGTTCTGGCTGTCGTTGCCATCATGCTATCGGCGATTGGCCTATACGCTTACTTCAGCATGCGGGAGGAGGAACCCTCCGAAGCTGCTCTTCAGATTGAAACATGGGGCATCGAATCGGGGTCATACTATCCTTGGCTCTGGGTCAACTCGACTGATGACTCTCTAAGAGTAGATCACAGCTTTAGACTCGACATCAACTTCTTCAATGAGAGCGCAGGCGAGCGAGCCTGCACAATTAGCACTGATAGCATTTTTCGCTTCGCCAATGGAACTTGGTCGCTCATGCAACAGCTGGACTTGCAGAACCTGAGTCCTGGCAACTATTCTATTGATTTGTACGTTAATTGTACATTCTATGCATTCGAAGCACCTACGCCCCCTCCGAAGTATGGCCGTCTCCTGGGGAACATCAGTCTGCCCTCAGAACGCCCCGTGTTACCCAGGGTTCTCGGAGTCAAGCTAGATTATGACGATGAGCATGGTGCCTGGCGCTACCATGTTGAGATTGAGGATCCGGATCAGGATGGCGACACGGCATATGTCTATGTCTCCAACAAATCAGGGTTCACGGTCTTTCACACCCCCTGGATCAACAACACCAATAGGAATCTGACGTGGGTTCTGGAGGGCTTCGTGGAGACAACCGCTCCATTTGATTTCTTGGGGGTCGAGGTGAAGGACAAGGACGGACCGCACTCCGATGCGTGGTTCAGTTGGTGACCTTTTGCGCAAATTCAGGATCATCGGGATGCTATCATCACAGGAAATCACAACCGGAACTGAGAGATGAGAAAGTGCTCCCGCCGGGATTTGAACCCGGGTATCGAGCTTTCACCGGCCTGCCGCGAAAGCGGCCACGAGAGGCTCGAATGATTGGCCGGACTACACTACGGGAGCGCGGTGAATCCATCCCAAATGGA
>Ga0315280_10009109_pt1 | contig 12843 bp, 12 predicted proteins | sample YL17G06_40_MG_FD_203697 | JGI IMG/M metagenome (GOLD analysis project Ga0315280, IMG submission 203697) | Sediment microbial communities from Yellowstone Lake, YNP, Wyoming, USA - YL17G06_40 | ecosystem: Environmental > Aquatic > Freshwater > Lake > Sediment | place: USA: Wyoming | collected... | reverse complement strand
TCTCATCTGCGACCTCCCCTCACCGATGAATCAGTCACAACCATCCTTCAGGTAGTTGCGATTTCTGAGTTTCGAGTGTCAAGGGTGGCATTCATACTTATATTCACGGAATGTTGGGCATGGCAAAAATAGACACTGAATTCGAGGGCAATTGAGTTGACAGAGGTCCTGTCCTATGATGTGGTGATTGTTGGCTCGGGGATAGCAGGGCTGCGTGCGGCTATAGAGGCTGCTCGCGTTTCAAAGGGGAAATGTAGCATTGCGGTCGTCACCAAAGTACAGGCAATGCGTTCTCATTCTGTTTCCGCGGAAGGCGGAACAGCGGCCGTCCTATATCCCGACAAAGGTGATTCACTCGATTCTCACATCTTCGATACGATCAAAGGAAGCGACTACCTAGCGGACCAAGATGCCGTCGAATTCTTCGTAAAGGCCATGCCTGCTGAGATTTACCTTCTCGAACACTGGGGAATGCCATGGTCTAGGACTGATGACGGACGAATAGCCCAACGCGACTTCGGCGGTTACAGTTATCCACGGGCTACTTTCGCGGGCGACAGAGTCGGTTTCTTCGAGATGCAGACACTTTATGATACAAGTAGAAAGTATGACAATATTCACTTCTTCCAAGAGTGGTACGTGACCTCTCTTATCGCTGATCACGGCGCTTTCCGAGGCGTGACTGCGATTGACTTGAAGGACGGGAATTTCTGCGCGTTCAACGCGAAGGCAGGGGTTATGGCAACGGGCGGCGCGGGAAGACTCTATCGATTCGCGACCTACGGCTATTCATCTACTCCCGACGGTCTCTCGCTGGCTTACCGAGCAGGCGTTCCCATAGAGGATATGGAATTCGTGCAATTCCACCCCACTGGCCTGATTCCTTCCGGGGTTCTAATCACCGAAGGCGCTAGGGGTGATGGGGCTGTCTTGATCAATGGTAGCGGAGAGCGCTTCATGAAGAAATATGCACCGGAGAAAGTGGACCTGGCATCGCGAGATGTAGTTTCTCGAGCAATGATCACAGAGATTCAAGAAGGCCGAGGCCTAAGGGATCCTATCAGCGGGATGGACCACCTACTGCTTGATCTGCGTCATCTCGGAGCCGAAAAGATCAAAGAACGTCTCTCAGCCATTAGAGAGATCGCGATCAAATTCAAGGGGATCGACCCCATTGACGAACCCTTGCCAGTTCGACCAGTGTGTCACTATAATATGGGAGGTATCAGGACCAATGTCAAGGCTGAGACTCCTATTGTTGGACTATGGTCGGCTGGCGAAGCGGCATGCGTGAGTATCAACGGAGCTAACAGACTAGGGGCTAATTCAACGGCGGAATGCTTAGTGTTCGGCGCTCAGGCGGGCGCAGGAGCAGCTACATATGCCCTGTCCGACGCGACGCACCCCTTAGAGCAAGCGGCACTAGCTAGAGAGGAGAAGAGGCTCTTTGATGAGATATTCCATGGAACCGGAGTGGAAAACCCGTATGAAATACACAATGAAGTCCAGACAATAATGGACAGATCTGCCTACGTTTACCGTTCCGGAGAAGGCCTTGAGGCTGGGCTAAGAGCGTTGCGAGAACTACGCAAGAGAACGTATCGGCATGTAGATGATCAAGCCAAGGAATACAACACGAATTTCGTCAATGTTCTCGAACTTGAAGCCATGTTTGACATAGCAGAAATCGTTCTGGCCGGCGGTCTCGCGAGAACGGAATCAAGAGGAGCACATTCTAGAGTGGATTTCCCGAAGAGGGATGACCAGAATTGGCTCAAGCACACATTGGCCTATTCGTGCCCCGATGGCCCGCGGTTTGAATACGCCCCCGTAACGATTACTAAGTACACCCCAACAGAACGACACTACTAGAACTGGTGACACAAAACGGGGACGGTACAACGAATTCAGCAGTCGACTGGAACTGTCACTCTGAAGGTTTTCCGCGCAAATCCCAAGAGAAATCTTCAGCCCCGCTACCAGACATTTGAGATTCCGTTCGAACCTGGGATGACCGTCCTGGGCGCTCTTCTCTATGCCAAGGAGAGGCTCGACCACTCAATTGCGATTCGTTTCTCGTGTCGAATGGCCTCGTGCGGTTCATGCGGAATGAAAATCAATGGCTTACCGATGCTCGCTTGCTACACGCAAGTCACGGAGCTGGGCCGCGGTCCCATAACCATAGAACCTCTGTCCCACTATCCCCTCGTGCGAGACCTTGTCACCAACCTGCAAGGTTTCTTCGAGAAACACCGATCCATAAAACCCTACTTGCTTAGGCGAGACGAAGCTGAGCAGGAAACGGTCAAATCGGAATATACCCAGAGCTCTCGAGAATTGGATGACTTTCTGCAATTCTCTTATTGCATAAAGTGCGGACTCTGCAATGCAGCCTGTCCGACGGTCGCGAGCGACCCGAGCTTCATCGGGCCTCAAGCATTGGGACAAGCGTATAGGTACATATCGGACTCCCGTGATGAAGGTGCTCAGCAGAGAATCAGTGTGCTTGACAACGCGCACGGGATTTGGAGATGCCACTTCGCAGGAGCCTGCTCCTTCGTGTGTCCAAAGGGCGTGGACCCTGCACTTGCGATTCAGAGATTGAGAAAGCTGGTTGTGACCGCGCCGAAACGACAGGGAGCACCGCTGTCGGTCAGGAACGTTTCACATGGAGGATGATTACTTGTGGGCGTCGATTCGGCCTTTCTTAGGAAGGAGAACAAAGTTCTTGACATGAGCGTCAAATGTGCGGCTTGCGGTAGGGCTGTCCGACTCTTCGTTAACGATATGTCGTCCGCTGGTGAGGTTTGGCCTTTCTGTGAGAAATGCGGCACATACGTCGATGTGGTTCCTGGGGAGTGAATCTTTCGGATTGGTCTCTGTGAGATCCCCGTTTTGTTGACGCCATTTGGCGCGTTGTCCATCTCTATGAATGTTCATGTATTCAGACATGGCTTCCTCTATCCATTTATCTGGTCGATAAACAACAGCTGTGCTTCGACATCCTCCGCACCGCCACTTCACTCTGTCCGGATATAGGAACGAATTTGCCACAAAGAAATTATCCTGCTGGCATGATGTGCAAGTCCAACGTAGAATTCTCCCGTCAGGCGAGATGACGAAGTTTTGCATGGGCAATTATCGAAACTGAGTATCTTTAAGGAAGAGATGGAAAGGATGATGAGACCGTTCCGAAAGTAAGGAAAGAAAGGAAAACCTGTTGGTTGTCGGAAACTGAGGTTCTGTGAATTTGATCGGCTTAGACAAGTATGAACTACTATCAGACTTAGCCAAGCGCCGAGGCTTCTTCTGGCCTTCGTTTGAGATCTATGGAGGCGTCAGTGGCTACTTGGATCTAGGTCCACTAGGTACAAGGATGAAAAGGCGCATCGAAGATCGTTGGCTGCAGCTTTTTGTCTACCAACATGGGTTCGCAGCGATATCCAGCCCTGTGATAACGCCCGAACGGGTATTCATGGCATCGGGCCACATTGAGCACTTCAAGGACCTAATGGTCACCTGCGAGCAATGCCATCGTCATTTCAAAGCTGATCATGTCATCACTGAGGCAATCCCAGGCCGAACTGACATTGCGACCGAAGCTATGTCGGCCCACGAAATTGACGCCTTCATTGAAGAGAACCGCGTTCGCTGTCCAGAGTGCGGTGGGCCCCTCAGCCCTTCGGAATACTTCTCTACTATGTTCAAAACAAACATCGGACCATATGGCGACGTTGTTGGCTATGGCAGACCAGAAGCTGCGCAAGGGATGTTCGTGGACTTCAAGCGAGTCTACGAGACCAGCAGGGAGAAACTCCCCCTTGGCATCGCTCAAATTGGCACAGTTATGAGAAATGAGATCTCGCCCAGGCAAGGTCCCATTAGACTTCGGGAATTTACCATCATGGAATTAGAATTCTTCTTCGATCCCGAGGAGCGAAAATGCGAGTACATGAAGAGAGTCGAAGATGTCGAGCTGCCTTTGGTTCTTGCAAAGGATCGGGAGCGGAAGCAATCCCAGCTCACCAAGGTTCCTGCACCACAGGCCACGAGCCGAGGATTCGTTGTATATGACTGGCTTGCCTACTTCATGGCACTCTCGGTCAAGTTTGCGAGCTCGCTTGGCATACCACTCGACAAACAGAGATTTGAGGAAAAACTCGCCACCGAGCGATCGCACTATTCTGCACAGACATTCGACCATCAGATTTGGCTGGACAGGTGGGGTTGGGTTGAGATTGCAGGACATGCCTGTCGGACGGATTTCGACCTTTCAGCACACATTAAGGCGTCTGGCGTTGATCTGTCCGTGTTTAAGCCCTATCCATTACCAGTTGAGAAGAAGGCTACCGTCGTAGTCCCGCTCGAATCAATCCTAGGACCCATGCTACGGGAGAAGACCGGCGCTGTTGTCCAAGCCTTGGAATCAGCAGATCCTGGAGAATTGAAGAAGGCTTTCAAAGACACAGGGCACTTCGAAATCCAAGGCTTCAAAGTTCTCCCATCCCATGTGCGTTTTGAAGATCGCCAGGTTCGAGAGACTGGCAGACGCTTCACACCTCATGTTGTTGAACCGAGTTTCGGTGCGGAAAGGATAGTCTACTCGACATTGGAGTATGCCTACTCGCGAGTCGAGGACAGAGTTGTTTTGAGGATCCCCGTCGATCTGGCGCCGCTGCAGATGACGGTTTTTCCGCTTATGGCTAAGGACGGGCTGGCGGAAATCGGGAGAGAGATTGCCGAATTCCTGGCCAGGCAGGGGTTTGATGTGGAATACGATGATACCGGAACCATTGGTAAGCGGTACGCTCGCGCCGACGAAATAGGTGTTCCAATATCAATCACGGTCGATTATCAAACTAGGAAGGATCAGACGGTTACACTCCGGGATAGAGACACTTGGCAACAAGTCAGAAGCGAGTGGAAGGCGATCCCCGAATTGGTTCGCGGGTTCTTGAAAGGCGGAGTGGTTTTCTCTGCTCTTGGAGCGCCGGTCAAAGTCGCTTACGAGTGACTCAAAATGGGGTTTGGGTACGGATTGGGCTATGATTTAAGTTCTGTACCCGACTACTAGTCACCAAGACGCGTGGGTGCAGCTCGTGACGTTTCCCATAGAAACTGAAGCAAACATACGTCGCAGAATGCTCGACCTGTGTCAGACCCACGCCAGAAACGTTGTCGAGATAACCCGGCAATTGGTCGTTCTACTGGACAACTTAGCTGAAAAAAAACCGAAACTTGCAAAGGAGAACTATCAGAGCATTCTCAAGGCGCTTGAGGAAAACGAGAAGAACAAATCCACATTTCTAACCGAGGTTGCCTCCGTTGGCAGTCTGTTGGTAAGCCGAGAAGATTTTTTGCGCCTTTTGTTCAGACTCGGCGAAGTGGCCGAATACTGTGAGGCAATGGGTTTCAGATTGATGGGCGTCGTCGATCTCAAGTGGAAGTTGGACACTAAGAAGCTGGAAGCGGTTTCGCGTCTGATGAGTTCGGTTTTGAAAGAAATCTCAAAGGTTAGGGAGACTCTCCACTCATTGTCTTTCGATGCCGACAGAGCGATTGAAACCGCTAGGTTAGTTGAGGATTTGGAGCGGCAGATTGATGCGGAGTCACGGAAACTGGACATGGAACTGCTTTCTAGCAAAATGCCTCTCCAAACATTGCTGTTTTTCCGCGACCTAGTTGACCGCGCAGAACGAATAGCCGATGTCGGCGTTGACGTGGTCGACCACATACGTGTACTGGCACTCACAGCCTAAGAGCGATGGCTGATGGGAAAGAAGACTGTGAACGCTGAGCTGATTGGGACTAGGCTGATTGTGTGGGATTACAAGGACGGGATGGCTCTCTATCGTATGGGGTTCTTCGGAAAACCCGTTGGAATTCCCAAACCAAAACCCGAACAGGATTTCAAAGCACCACTTATGCTCGACCTGATGGAAGGGCTGTATCTACTCGATAGGAAGGTCATCAAAGTCATAGATGTCAAGACCTCAAGGCCAGTTGGTCGTACAAAACTGCTAGCACTAGCCAATCGAATCTACAAGCAGTTTGAATTGGGTTATGCAGCGTACGAGAATCTCCGCGAGAAGGGATTGATAGTCACACCTGGGATCAGGTTCGGTTCGGACTTTGCGATATACGAGCATGGTCCGGGCATAGATCACGCTCCTTTCATTGTGACAGTCAAGCGTGAGGAGGAGACTATGGGGCCGTTCGAAGTTGTCTTGGCTGGTCGCTTGGCGACCACTGTGCGCAAGCAGTTCACCATAGCGGTTCCGAAGAATCGGGGAAAGATGGTAAACTATTTGGTTTTTCGCTGGTTCAAAGCTTAACTCATACTTCTAACGCGATTACTCGACATTGACTAGCGTAAAAGCACTTGTCCACAACACTCAATCAGCCTTCTTTGATCTGAATGTACAGAGGTTTGGTTGCTTCTGGTGGGATCTTCGCAATTTTCGCAGTATTCCTAATAGTCCTAGACCTCTACGTGCCCTTAGGCGTTTCAGTATTCGGGCTGCCAATCGCGATTGTAGGGGCAGTAATGTTTGCGGCAGGTTTTCTACGCGCTGAGCCCTCACCGCCCACACCTCATCCGGGAAAGAAATTCTGCTGGTATTGCATGGTTCAAATTCCCGAGAATTCGGTGGAGTGTTCCAACTGTGGTCTCCATCAACACGATTTGCGCGTCTAGTAGCCGGCACGTCTCGGCAAGCCATTGCGTTTGATCATTTGTTCTCTGTCTTGGGAGCTTCGCTCTCCACATTGGCGTTTCGGTCGTTCCGGAGCTGAATATGCGCCGCGCCTTCCATGATCTTGCGTTGAAGCGCCGTGATTAACTCTTCAATTTTATCTTCGTTGAGACCCATCTGTCTGAGGGATGACAACGTTTCATCTGAGAGCGTCGCCGCGATGTTGGGGCCTCCGTATCCCTCCATGGCTATCGCGTCAAACCTTAGGCGAGTATTGCTAAATTCGAAGTAACCTGAAATATAGGTCGCCCGTCCTTGTTCATCCAGAGACTCAACATAGACCTCAAGGTCTCGCGGAAGTTCAGGTCGGCTCAAGGGTTACTCTCCCGCTATTCTACTTGCTCGAGCGTTCCGCAGAGAGCACTTAGCCCATATACTTGTTTCGGATATGGTGAATCGAGGAATCAGCCTTTCTTAGACGGATTACTGACTCAATCGCAATAATCGATACCGAGGCCCTCGGTGAGCCTGAGGTTGTTGCAGCATATCTCGTAAGTGGTAAGGAAACCGCGCTTATCGATATGGGATATCGTTCCTCAGCTGGAAATCTCATCAAGGATCTATCAGCGATTGGTGTGGGCGAAGATGATCTCCACCACTTGTTGCCGACTCATGTCCACCTCGATCACAGTGGGTCCTGTGGGACTCTCGCTCGAATGTTTCCAAATGCAGCAGTTCGAGTGCATCCTAGAGGCGAACCGCACCTTTCAGATCCTACACGGCTTCTCAAAGGCGCTGGCGAAGTCTTTGGAGAGAGTCTAATGCAGAAGTTTGGCACTCCAGATCCCATAAGCAGCAAGCGCGTTCACAGCGTTCTGGACGATGAGCAGATCGCGCTAGGGAATGGCGTGACTCTCAGAACCCTCTGGACTCCAGGGCATGCGCCTCATCATCTCAGCTACCTTCTGGAGGAAACTGGAACCTTGTTTACTGGTGACGCTGTTGGGGTATACTCTCCCGCCTTTCCAGTTCTGGTTCCGACGAGCCCCCCTCCGAGTTTCAACTTGGATAGAGCTGTCCGATCTCTCGAACGATTGCGCGGTCTTTCGCCTGTGCAATTGCTCACACCTCACTTTGGATTGCAGAAGAATGCAGGCCAGAAGCTTGAGGAGAACATCAACGCGCTACTAAGGTGGAAGAGCAAGCTTGAGAGCCTCCTGTTGTGCAAGTCCTCTGTTGACGCAATCATCGCTGTTGTTACTAAGGAGATTTGTGAGGGTACTGGACGTTCGTCGGCCAATTTACCCGAGTTCATTCGAACCACCATTAGGGTCAGCGTTCTTGGCCTCGTTGCATACTTGGAATGGAACGCGAACCAATGATTCTCGTCGAATCCCGCCGCGATCGGGATGAACAAGGAACTGGTTCGCTGGTGTTCAAAACAGGTTCCGTACAAAGAGCACTGGTGCATAGGCTCAAAATTGCGATAAACAAGATGGGCTGTTCCATCTGCGTGCATGTTTGAAGAAATGAGCTATTAAGCAGTCATTGAAGATTGAGATACTCAAGTCTTAAGTAATAAACGAAGGGCTTAGCTGGTAACTGGCCCGGAAATCCGTAAATTGAGCGATTGTAATCCCAAATTGAGGCACTCATGAATGAAGTCTCGTGAGCTTCTTGCGTGCCTTATCCTCCTTGTCGTAGTTCTCGCTCCGGTCTTTGATGTTGTCTCGGCTCTACCACCCCTTGCGGCTGCGACGTTTCCAGTTGGGACAATAGTTGTCCCTATGGACGGGAAACAGGCTGACAGGATTCGCGTTTACGGTTTCATCCACGAGTTTCTGCGGATCACGCCAGACGCCGGGTTATCAAGGATAATTGAGCCACCGGACGTGAGCATGCAGACCGCGCTTACGCCCGCAGGAGCTGTGTATCAAGGTGGTCCTTTTCTAATCGAGAATAGATTCCTTTCTGCGGTCAACAGTCTCCTCTCGACATCCACTTTCTCTCACGTCACGATTACAAGGCTTACTGCTTCGTTCACCTCGAACAAGGTCTTCTTCGTTAGGCAACCGACTCGGATTTTGGTTGTCAGAGGAGTGTGGGGTAGAACCGACGTAACCCTCAGTAGAATGGGTATCAACTACACCATAGTTAGTCCTGACACTGTAGTGGCCAATCCATCGTTGCTCAATCAATACTCACTCATCGTGATCGACTGTCCGGGATGGTTCGGTGACCCATCTGCGTATAGTCAACCTGACAAGATTCGGGCCGTATATGACACGATAAGCGCGCACGTGAGGGCGGGTAATGAGGTTATCTTCACCGATATTGCCCTCAAAGACCTGGATGCGACTTTCCCAGGCTATGTCCAGCTTGCGTCCGGCGGTTCAGGTTCGTGGGTTAGTACTGTCCATAACCCACCCGAAGGCGCCGACTTTTCCCCCGAGTTTCCGAGCCAGTACTACAACCCGGGCCCGAATCCAAATACTGTTAAGATCTTTACCGAAGGCGGTGGCTGGGTTGTTTCGAGCGTCGGACCCGCGCACACATCCGATGTAAGAATCCTCATGGACAGCAGCAAGTTCGGAGTGCCTTTCAGATATGCGATTCTGGGCTTCTACTTCCAGATCGGGAATGGCATAGTCGAAGGCCTAGCTTTTCATCCGCAGCAACAAATCTACCCCATAGCTGCTGATGAGAATGGGTACTATGCAGTCTATGAGATATACGGCGACAAGTTCGTGCACGGTCCTCAACTGGATTTCCTGCTATCAGCCACGCCGCCAACACAGACCGTTGCGCAGGGCGGAGTAACAACTTATTCTGTAGGTGTGACGTCAGTCGGAAGCTTTAACGCACCTGTAACTTTGCAAGTGTCTGGTCTCCCCGCCGGTTCCACAGGTAGCTTTTCGCCAAACGCAGTAACTCCTCCGGAGGGGGGAGTCGCGACCAGTAGTCTCACAGTACGAACATCGCTGAGTACGCCTATCGGAAGTTACAACTTGACGATAACTGGCACCTCAACGTTCCCGACACTCACACACAGCATCAACGTAGTACTTGTTGTGACCCCTGCGCCAGCGGATTTCGTGATCGATGCGAACCCGAAGAAACCAAATCCGCTGATAGTTGGTCAGGGTCAATGCGGCAACATCACGGTTTCGGTCCGGTCGACTGGAAACTTCAGTGCGCCTGTCAACCTGACCCTATCTAGTGTTCCCGAACACGTGACATTCGAATACATACCCAATCCAATAACACCTTCTGTCGGAGGTACGGTATTATCGAATCTGAGTCTCTGTGTCGGTCCTGACACGACACCGAACAATTACACGATGACGGTCACCGGGACTAGCCTGACACCGAGCCCGATCATCCACACAGTTGATGTTCTTCTGAGAGTCCCGACACCCACAGGTCCAAATCCTCTCATCTATCTGATCATCCTAGCACTTCTGTTCCTTGCGCTAGGTATCGCGTTGCTGACTCTCGCTCTCATGAAAAAACGGGGAAGACCCCTTGCTACTCCACCGCCGAGATTAGTGAGGGCGCGTCCGCGGGTACGATATGTGTTGCCCATTCCCACAGTCCGGTGTAGAAACTGCGGAAGAATAATCCAGTTGAATTCTGTCTACTGCCCCTATTGCGGCCGACCGCAGGCCATACTTCCGACACGGCCACCAAGAATGGGCATGCAAGTCAGAAGGGCTGGTGTTGCACGCAGAGCAGGCGTAGGAGTCGTATTGTCCATAATATCTGGAATTCTGGTTCTTCTCAATGGCGCGCTTTTGTTATCGCCCTCATTCTACGGTCCACCTGTAAACTGGTCCTCAATATTCTGGTGGCTACCAAGCATAGGACCAAGCTATGCATTTGCCATAGGACTCATCATAGGGCTAGTTCTGATCATGAGTTCAATCATAATGGTACTGGGACAAGGCGCGATTGCAGATATTCTCATATTTCCATTCGCAGTGTTCAGTCTGATTATCGGCGGTGGATTCATCGCTGGAATGGTCCTGGGAATTGTCGCCGGAATCTTCGGAGTATTGAAAAAATAAAACCTAACGAATTATTTCGATAGTTTTCATCAACTTCCTAATCCATCTTACAACCTGGCGTTTGCGGTAACAAGCCTGCTTGTTCCCGCGAAATGCTCGCAGCGAGATTTACTAAAACATCACAAAGGATTTCTGCAGGTTCCGTTCAACGAGCCCTTAGTTATGAACGATAATATCAACCTAGTGGGTATTTGGAGGCCAGTTTTGCATAGAATCTGCAATTCGCGTGGGTCATTTTCAGTGGATGATGTACCCGAAATGCGATTGGCTTCATGGTGAAATCTCTAATTGAGGCGGTCGTGCCAAGGTGGAGTCTTGGTGCGAAACAGAAATGGAAGTTATGGAATATTATCGCGATTCAAGCGGATTCTGGCGAATCAAGAATTTCCGTAGGCGCCGTAGAGCCAGAATCTAATCCCGGGCACGCAAGTAAGTTGGAAGCAAGAGATCAAGAGAAGCCCTAGCAAGTACTCTACACCGCATGAATCTCTACTATGTCTTGGTCTCCCAGTACGTGTTCTGGCCCTACGCGCTCACCTGCAAATTTGCTTGTCGGCCCCCAGATCCGCGAGTAGCGGTACCTATCAGCCAGGTCGCTGTGGATACTACGCGCCAGTTCCTTCACTGTAGTGCCAGCGCGGACCACGAATGGATGCTCTGATGGTTTCGACTGATTGGGTTCTTTAGTGTAAACGCGGATTATTCCCAGACAACGGAAAGTTTGTTCACCAACTTGGGCCAAACCTTGGCCAGTCATGCACGAGGTCGAGACCACTGGCAGTTGAATTTCGATTTGTTTCTCGAATTGGACGAATGCCTCCCTAGCCCCTGGCAGGTCAAGTTTGTTTCCAATCACCAAAGAGGGCTTGTAAAGAGTGACGTTTTCCAAGATCGCGTCTTCAACGTCATCGAGCGTGACATCGCCATACACTCTGACAAGAGCGTTCTTAATCCCGTAACTCCGCAGCAACTCCCTGATTTGCTCCGGATTGACTGAGGTCTGTGTCGCTAAAGTGGCGACGCGAATCTCGCCTGAACCTTTCTCTCGCACTATTTCGACTCTGGAGGACGGCTTCTGAATTGAGATGCGAATCTCCTCCATCGCGCGTGCAATAGAGCGGAATTGGCCGATCGGGTGGGATGTCAGGTCAACCACCAAGAGCAGACCATCGCACGTTCGGATCAAGTCAGTTGCTTCAGGTTGAATCTCGTAATCGCCATCTTGACTGAGCAGAGGAGCTGGCAACTCTACTAACTGGAGTTGAATGTCTTCGTATGCAAGCATGCCTGGAATCGGTCGCTGAGTAGTAAACGCGTACGAGCCGACCGTCGGTTGGGCGTTAGTCAGCGATCGGAGGAGACTGCTTCGGCCTGCGTTTGTTGGACCGAAGATCATCACCTGCGCGGCGCCCTCACGATCAACGGACCAAGAAGAGCGACCGCCACTTCGTTTTGCTCGCTGAGCAGCAATTTCATCTTTGAGCGTGGCGATCTTGGTCTTGATCTGGGCTCTCAAACGCTCGTTTCCTTTGTGCTTCGGAATCGCTGAAAGGAATTCTTGGAAAGCTAGAATTTTCTTCTTCGGATTTTTCTCCGCCAGGGCCTGGTTCCATTTTGCCTTTGCTTCTGGGGGCAGGTTGGCAGGCATCTTTGATTCACAATGTTGAGGGCATCAATGAAACAGGAAAGGCGCGGTTGGAGGGTTGGGATCCTTCTCAGGCACCTTCGTAACGATTGTGCCAGCGAATCTGTCTCCAATCCTCTGTCTATCGGTTGACATCACAACTACAATTGTTCCGACAATGTACAGAAACGGCAACCAGTCCACGAAACGCAGTAGGTTCCGTTTGAAAGCGGCCCGGAACGAGCATATGTCACCGTCGTTCTCAAGAACTATCAGTCCGACCAGAGACTTGCCAATCGTCACGGCAAACAGTCCCTCCAATACAAAGTAGTAAATGAACCCGAGCAAGGCGAGCAGAGCCAGAGTCGAGTAGTCTGGCAATGCTGGAAAGTGCATCAAGCTCTTGCCAGATGCAAGCGAGAATGTCAGCCCTACAAACCCCAAAACTAGACTATCA
>Ga0315280_10009108_pt1 | contig 12843 bp, 22 predicted proteins | sample YL17G06_40_MG_FD_203697 | JGI IMG/M metagenome (GOLD analysis project Ga0315280, IMG submission 203697) | Sediment microbial communities from Yellowstone Lake, YNP, Wyoming, USA - YL17G06_40 | ecosystem: Environmental > Aquatic > Freshwater > Lake > Sediment | place: USA: Wyoming | collected... | reverse complement strand
AATTTCAGAGGAGGGGGGGTATGTATTTGTAATCCATGCTTCAGATCTAGTCGAAGGTTCGGTTCGGTTTGAAGGTGGATTTGAAGCCTAGACTTCACAGATGGATTTATGATCCATCTTACAGGCACAGATCAAGCGCATGGATTGGAAACTCATGTGTAAAACATAAAGGGAGGTGAGATCGTGGCTGCAGTGTTAAGAAGGTTACCAGGTCCGTACGAGATATTGGATCTTCAAGACCAGGGACGCATGGCCCTGAGGTTAGTCTCTTGGGAACGGGGAACAATGATCATCCATCCGCGGAACGCCGGAGCTGGGGAGGAGAAGGAGATCGACATCATCAGGCTGCACTTAGCAGCTGGAGTGAAAGCAGTGCCCCCAAACTACTACGATGTTACGAGTAAGACGCTCCAGGCTCAGTTGTTGCCCATGATAATGGAGCGTGGATTCGAGCGGTTCGAGTACACCATAACCAAGTACGGCGTGGCGCCCAGAGCCCGCTTCACGGTTGAACGCCGGCCTCTTTAGAGCGCTGTGTTGGAGTGGCTGTGGACTGTGGCGTTCCAAAGTAGGTCTGAAGGGCGGAGTAGACGGTTTTAATAGCTTCTTCAGGAGCACCTAGCATCTGCACTAAATACCTGCAGAGATCCAGGCAATCCTTGCAGACCAGCTGGATCGTCACAGTCTCAGCCGGCTTCTGATATCCACAGACTAAACACTGTTTGTACTTCACAAGCTGCTCAGGCTGTGCAGGAGGGATCTCCGGGGCTACTCCCATCTCTGCAGCCTTCTGTTTAGCTGCCTCGATCTCGGCGACGCGGTTATTAACGTAGGTCTCAAAGATGCTGGTGTTCCAGCCTAAGTTTAGAGCCGTCTGAAGAGCAGAGTCCATCTCGAAGGTCGTGGGCATTCTAGCAGCCAGGTAGACATGTGTAGGCGTGATCCGGTTGTCTTTCAAGGCGTCCTGGTAGACGTCGGGAAGATCCAGAAGTTGAAGCGTCCTGCGGATCCACGTCTCAGACTTCCCCAGGACCTTAGCCAAGTCTTCAACGCTGGACCCCTGATTTTTCAGCTTATCCATGACCTTAGCGACGGAGATGACGTCGACCGTCCCCCTGGCCACGTTCTCAGCCAAGTGCATTATGAGAGCGGTCTTCTCATCTGTATGAAGGACCTTACAGAGGATCTCCGCCTCACCCCTAGCTTTCAGCTCTTCAAGCCGACTCTTACCCGCCACAAGCTCAAAGACTCCATCAGGCAGGGCCCGGACCACAGGATCCTGAACGACGCCCACCTGGCTAACCGTGGCCTTAAAGAATTCGAGCTGGTCAGGAGTCATCCTGGAAGAGGCCCGGACCTCCGGAACTACGATTTTCGCAACCGGGACCTTAACGGTTTCACTCAAACCCATGTCACCATGGAGAAGGTGTGGCAGTTTGGTTTTAAACATTTGCGAATTCAAAGAGTATGATCGAGAGCTCAACAACCAAATACCCTAGATGTTTCTATGCAAAACATATCACTCTGTACTATGGATGCATGGTACATTCATCTTATAAGGTGCTTATGCAGAGAGGGTTAAGCGGTGATACGTAAAATGGTAGAGTATATAAAAATGGGAAAAGTGGGAGTCACCCTCCTGATGCGTGTTTCACGCCAGGGAGGAGGTCTATACCTCTACATCCCTAAGGACTTCGCGGAGGTCCATCTGATAGAGGGGGGCGACCAGATACAGGTTCAGCTTGGAGACCACTACGCCCCCAAAGTGCAGCCGCTGGAGAAGGAGGTATCGTAAAAGTGCAAGTACAACTGATTTTCAAACTCGGAGGAAACCCCGCATGGCAAGTCAGCGTAGTAGTAGAGAGCCAAAGAGCAGAGACAGCATGGGAGCTGGTCGACTGTATTAAAGAATTCATGGCCACTAAAGAAGGCTGGGAGGAGGTCTAACGCCTTGGTCATCAAGGACATAGAAACAACAATCACAGCTTGCAGAGGCCGGAAGACCGTGTTTAAGAGAACGGGTCCATGGGAGGAAGTGTTCGACGAGTTTATGAAGTGGCTGTTCAAGCAGAAAACCGAGGACCTCAAGGAGACTGAGGTAGAAGAGAAGCCCACAGGGAGAGGTGAGTGAAAGTGGAAAAGCGCCAGAAGTACGACTTGTACGCCGAGATCCTAGACTTCTGCAAGGAGCCCCGAAGATCCTGGTTCCTAGTCCGGACCGTGAACAGCAACTTCACCTGCATGGGAGACCTACTCTCAGACCTGCTCTTGGCCGGAATGCTAGAAACGGACGGAGGCACCTACCGAACGACGGAGCTAGGTAAAGGCTGGCTGGCAGCCTGGACGGAGGTGAAGAAGTATGGCCTCTAAAGAGAAGCTGGACGCCTTAGACCTATTGATCCAGGTCCTACAGGACCACGAGAAGAAGCTAGATGAGCAGATAACACGCCTCGAGAGAATCCTCAACGTCATTCCTGTAAACACCCCCGGAAAAGATCTTTTGAGACGCTACTATGAGGAATACCCACTATGAGCTCGCAACACGTAGTCGTCGAAAAAGACCTCCGGATCTGCATGATAAAAATAAAGGAGCTTAGGAGAATGGCGCTCCAGAGACACCTGGACCCTTGGGCACTACGCCAGGCGCTCGTGATAGCCCTAGTCACAGATACCATGGCGGCCATAAGACGAGGGATCCCAAAAGAAAACCTGGCAAAGTTCGACCAGAGAGTCGAACAGGACGTGGCAGAATGGAGTAAGAAGATCCCGTCATGACCCCGATAAAGATCAGGCCTTGGAAAGGCATCTGCTGCAAGGCCTGTTGGTTCGCCAAGGAGAAACGCTGCAGATGTCATTGTAAGGGTGCCAATCATGCGAAGGGAAGACCTAAGCCTCACGAGGGACCCTTAGAGAAGATCCTGAACCAGAAAACAGCGTCTGAGACCTAGGGCCGATCGGCCTCACCCTTTTTTATCAACCACTCAGCCCTACAAGTCAAACATGAACCCTCAATCAGGCCGGTAGACTCAACCCGGCGCTCCCGCACCACACGACCCCCACAAACATGACAGACGTTCTTATCCACAACCAAATCCGAAACGTCCACCTTCCAGGAGCTACGAGGCTTCCCCAAAAAAACATGAGTCATATTAATGATCAATGGGTTAGGAGACAGAATCTTAGGAAGATCAATGTTCCCCGTCCTGCCCCCCTCAACGATACCCTCAACCAAAGTATTCAACACATGACACGTCGTAGTCTTATGATCCTCGCACAGCTTGTTAAACGCCTCCCAGGACTCCTTTTTAACCTGAATCGACGTCCGCAAATACTCCCCCTTATGAATCTTCATGTGAGCCCGAAGACTCTGAATATTACCCCAAGCAACCCCACAGATAACACATTGAAACAACCGATCAATTTCACCCGACACCATCCCACTCCCTAGCGCTGGCAAACTCATTCCCTTAACCTAATCGTTTAACGTTTTATGTTATGAACGATCCTGAGGCTAAGAGGTAGACTGAGACTATCGTTATGGCATAGCCCAGGTAAGCCAGGAAGTAGCACGTATCAAAAGCATTCTGCAGAGGGACCCACACGGTTGTAGGCTGGACCCATGGGAAAGAGGGGATCCGTTTCAGCCAGGGAAAACCCCATTTTAACGTGTAAAGGTCCTCGATCTTCTCGGCCTTGACTATGGCGTCACGCATCAGGTTGACCTCGTTAAGGCCCATAGTGAAGAGGGTGACTCCGGAGACCAACAAAAGCAACAGAGCAAGCAGGTCCTACACTTCCATTTACAAGTTACTTGTAAGGCCGGGACCCCTCCAGGCCGGCGTCAGCATACGCCGATTAAATGAGGGTTCAGACTTTTCCCAGAGACGGGCCCCGATCATACACTTTATGCTTTAGGCTTCTCTTCCTTCTTAGGCTTCTTACCCAGGATCTTACCCAAGGCCTTTGCGTCCTCTTCAGGCTCAACCTTCTTTTTCTCCTCGGCCACGATCTCACCTCTAAACTGCAGGTTTAAGCTTGGCCTGTTCAAGATCTGCCATAGCAGAGGCCAGCTCCTCTCCATAGTCCAAGGCCATCAAGCCATTCACAAGGTCATCCAGGCTAATCTCCCCCCGCCTGAACCGTGCAATAAGAGCGGCCGCTCTTAGTTTCTGGATCTGTGCAGCTTCCTTCCCAGCTGCAATCTCCTCAGGAGAAGGCTTCAGAGCTGGCCTACGGACGGTTTCGAGGTCCACTATAGCAGCAGCCTCAGTTGGATCCACGCCTAACTCGATAAGGCCCTCGAGAAACTCTGACCTATCCCAGTAATAGCGCTTGTACCTTTCAATCAGGGCTTTAACCCAGATGGACCTTACGCGCTCCTCGAGACGTGCGAGCTCAATCTCCTCAGGAGAAGGCTTCAGAGCTGGCCTACGAACCTCCTCAAGATCAGCTGCAGCACGGGCCTCTTCAGGATCCAGACCCACCTCAACCAAGCTTGAAACCAGCTCGTCCTTCTCAATAGTGTAGACCCGGTACTGCTCAATCAGGGTCCTGGTCCTCAGAGACCTCAACCGCTCCTCAAGACGTGCACGCTCAACCTCAGCAGGAGAAGGCTTCACTGTGGGTCTTCTGGCTTCCTCCAGGTCAGCTGTAGCTTGGGCTTCGGACAGATCCCACCCGGCCACGACGAGACCGGCTATTAACTCATCTTTTTCGATGGTGTAGCTCCGGTACTGCTCAATTAGGGTTCTGGTCCTTAGAGTCCTTAAACGCTCCTCCCGCTTTCTTCTCTCGATCTCCTCAGGTGGGATGGGAGGCGGAGGGCGTCTAACCATTTCAAGATTGACTATGGCTTGGGTGAGATCCGCTGAGTAGCCGAGCCCTAGAAGAGAGGTTCTAAGCGCCTCAGCCGTAATTAACTCCGCTCGGAACTTCCCCACGGCCTCTTCCTCCCTCAACTTCAGGATCCTAGCCACTTCACGCCTGACCTCAATCTCAGCAGGCGTAGGTCCGGGGACAGGTCTTCTAAGCTCCTCCAAATCTGCCATGGCCGAGGCCTCTTCTGGGTCCAGACCCAATCTGACGAGTTCTCTGATGTACTCGTCTTTTCGGATGATGTAGCGAATGTATTGTTCCGTCAGAACCTTGGTTCTGAGAGACCTCACCCTTTCCTCCAGGCGTCTAGCCTCAACCTCAGCTGCAGAAGGCTTAGGAGTAGGTCTACGAGTTTCTTCAAGGTCCGCTATTGCCTTGGCCTCAGCTAGATCCACATCTATACCTACCAAGCCGGCTATGAGCTCAGGCTTCTCGATTGAGAAGCGCCGGTACTGCTCAACCAAGGCTGTTGTTCGGAGCGATCGAATTCTAGCCTCTAGACGTCTAGCCTCAACCTCCTCAGGCGGAATAGGAGGAGGAGGCCTCTTTATAGATTCGAGTTGGACCGTAGCCGTGGCCATAGCTTCTGAAAGACCGAGTTTGATTAAGCGATCTAAGAGTTCACTCTCATCGACAATATAGCTCCGGAACTCTTGGACAGCTGCTCTAACCTGGACGGTTTGAACCTTCGCCTCCTCCTTAGCTCGAGCGATAGCGCCAGGGCTAGGCTTGGGAATAGGACGTGTAAGCCCTTCATACTGAGCACGTGCCAGGGCCACGGTGGGATCCACGCCCGCCTCCACGAGCTTATTAATGAGCTCATCCTTCTCGATCGCATAGTTCCGGAACAACTGGATCAAATATGCCACCTGGTACTTCATGGCCTCCTCGGCCGCTTTATCCTCGGTCGTCGCCCTAGGAGGCTTAGGCTTCTGGTATTTACGCACATAGGTCTTAGAGATCTCTAGGTCCACTGCTTCAGGATCAGGAATTATCTTTATTAACCGGTCCCTGAGCTCCTCCTCGGTCACAAGATCCTTAATGTGAGCATCGACGTAGTACGTCACAAGGTTGTCTCGACGCTTACGCTCTCGGTCACTTTTAGCATCGGCCACATGGTAGCTCACTAAGTCGGCATTGAGGCCTAAGGCCTCGAGATCCGCTTTGAGCGTGTCTTCTGTAATATAACCCTTCACGTGGTCGAGCTTCTTGTTAGCGATCAGCAGACTTACATGAGAGGCCAGCTGATCAGATGCTTTACTGGCTAGGAGACGACGCTTGTACTCAATCATGGCATCGATGTCTTCGGCACTGAAGCCAGTCTCAGCTATCTTCTTACGTACCCAGGCCTCAGGGACCTCAGGGTCCTCTAGCATTGTGAGTAACGTGCGTTGAGCAGGCTCACGATACATTGTTTTCTGCCATGCGGCAATGTCCTCGTCCTTCCAGCCCCAATACTCATAAACTGCCTTCCACTTAGCCTCGTCGATGTTACCTTCAAAGAGCATCTGATCAGCCTGGCTAGTGCTAGGGATGGCTGGCCTGAAGAGTTTGTTATAGTAGTATGTCAAGGGCTGCTTGACGCCGGCTCCAACCAGAACACCGAGGACCGCTCCCGTGAACATTCCCGGATCTATCAGCTTATTGATGTATTCGCCTATGGATCGAAGGTCTAGGCCAGTAGCAACGATTTTCGTACTGGCCAGATCGACGATGAGCGGGGCAACAGCTCCAGCAGTGAGAGCCAAGCCAATACCAGCCACACCTATCCCTAAAGCCTCTTCAGGCTTTATCGGCGAGTGACCCTTGAAAAGGTCAGCTACAGCACTAATGAGCGCGGTCGCTATGCCTTTAATCTTGTCAAAAATCCAGCTTAGCCCTGTGAGTATGGGCTGAATGACCGCTTCATTGATGAAGCTGGCAGCACTTGCCAAGAAGGCAGGGACCTCAGTTGAAAGGAACGCCCATAAACCTTGTATAGCGTCACCCAAGGCCTTAGCTACTCCACTGAGTAAGTCGCCTAGGCCCCGCGTGAGAGCTTCGCCCAAGGATCCTAAGGCGCCCATAACGCCGTTTAAGATGGCGCCACCGGTCGACTCCACAGCTGCAGCCACCGAGTTATAAAGCCACTTGAAGGTGTCAGTCAGCCACTTAAGGCTACCCTCAACCCAGCTCCAGACCAGGTCACCAAGCCACTTCCCAAAATTACTGACAGCCGTAGAGATCCAGCTGGCGATTGAGCCCAGGCCTGTACCTATGCCAGTGACCACGTCTCCGATCGTTTTAGGCAGGGCTGCGATAGCGTTCCCCAGGGTTGTGCCTATGCCAGATATGGCGTTCCCCAGAAAGGTACCTATTCCGGAAACAGCATCAGAGACTCCCTGGATCAAGAGGCCCAGAGCAGTCTGGACGGCTGAAGTGGCTGCAGTGATCACCCCGCTTATGGTACTGGCTATGCCGCCCACGACGCCCCCGACGGATTCAACAATCCAAGTAGCAAAACCGCTGACTTCACCCCGCAGCCACTCGAGGCCAGAGTTGATCCAGCCCTGAACAATCGAAACCGCTCCCTGTGCAGCGGTGGATATCCAATCCCAGAGGCCATCGAACCAAGCCTGAATACCGTCGAGGGGCCAGGGCCAGCCAGCCATCAGCCTACACCGTCAACGTCCGGCGTTTCGCTTCTAACGCGCTTTGAAGATCAGTTTTTATGATCCGGGCCCTGTTCTCAGGCGTATCCTCAACCTTAGGGATCCGGACGAGACGAGGGGGAAGACGGCCATACCTATAAGTAATCCAGACCTCTACGATGGCCGGGCCTTCAGCTGTAGGCAGAGAGACCTCACGCTCCTCCAAGATTGTGACCTCCAGCTTCTCCTCAGGCTTAGCCAAGTTTTACGCCCTCCTTGGACCCGAATTGTTCTTCCAGGCTCTTAGCGACATCTCTCAGAATGTCGCCAGCCTTTTTATCGTCTCCGCGGACTGCAGCCAGCATGGCTGCAAAGAAGGCCCGACTCTGCCAGGCGCCTCCCATCTCTGGAAGCTCTGGACTTTTTGGCGCTCCAGCACTCAAACACATTCACCTTTCCTTTTCACGTAAACCTCTTTTCACGGCTAACGTTAAAAAGAATTGTGTAGCCCCCGCTATGAATGCGGCCAGCCAGCCCTCAGGGTTATGTAGCAGCCCCGTAACTCCCAGAGCTCCCAGGGTGGAGAAGAAGGCTAGGCCGGACATGATCACGGCGTCAAAGAAGCTGTCCGACCAGTTAAAGCGGCCATCTTTATGATTCTTACCCCTTATGCTGAGGACCACGGCTACCACGTCCTACTTGCCCAGAAATTAGAGCAGGTGAACTGTTTGCTTGTGGTGTCCAGGGTTTTCACGTACAGGTCGAGGAGGGGGGTGAACTCTGTTGTGAGCTTGCCCGTTGGAAGGCCGGTGGAGATCGTCACCTGCAGGACATCATCGACATAGAACTTGAACCCGCCAGCGATACAGTGGACCTCGTATTTATGCGCGGTCCCGGTAGCGATGCCACTGATCAGCTCGTTGGTCTCGGTCGTTCCGTCGTGCACCGTCGCGTAGAGGGCGCCTCCACTTATCAGGAATCCAGCGTGTTTACTGTTCCAGTAGCCCAGCACCCAATAGAACAGTGCATTGGTGACCACCGTAAGGGTTTTTACAAACCAGACAGCGTAGGGTTCCTTATCAAAGTCTACAGTCATCAGCGCGCTATCGCCGAAATAGGCCTCGGCGAAGCGGTTCAAGACCCCTCCTGTTGTAAGTGTCAGGCCGGTGACGCCCATGGCCTTTGTGCCCGCACCTACGCCTTGATAGGCGTCAAGACTTTCAAAGCCAGGGTGAACGATTTGATCATGCCATTCAATGCCATGCACTGACATAGCACCAGCCGCCTTCTTAGTTAGACCTACCAAACTATATCACCAGGGCCCTATAGGCCGTCCCGCTCACAGTTGCATCAATCTTTACAGTGTGAAGGCTTAGGCCTGTCAGGCTCTGAGCCTCATCGACCTCCACGGTAATATCTTCCTCAAAGGTCAGCCCATCATGGGATACGTCGATCTTGAGATCTCCGGGACCGTCATTCATTATGTAGCCGTCTCTGCCATTATGACCTAGGTCAGTGTTAACAGGCAAGGTTTCAGGGGTCCCGGCGGCAGCTACGGATCCCTCATATTTCTTAGGGTTGCCCACGCTGGGGCTCTGTGGAAGGGTGACACTAACGAAATATTGGTGGTAGTCTGGGAGGTCGAGGACCATGAAGCGCTCACCTGAACATCCTGGATAACATCTTGCTCAAGAGCTCGATCAAGGGCATAAAGGAGGCCACCTTCTGAGGTAGAAGCTCGATCCGGACCGTGACTGTGTGATCGTAGCCTGTTCCAGGGCTGCAGCCTATAAAATCTAGTTCTTTCGGAGAGTCGTCTATGACATAGTAGGTATGCCAGGCCACACTCTCATCGTCGCCCGTAACCCACTGATCCGGGTTCAAAGGCGCCAACCTGAAAAGACCCCCGCGCAGGAGTCGACACTGGACCAGGCCATGACAGCCTCGAGGGAACTTAAACTCGACCTTGGTTATGACGCCGAAAGTGATCTGCAGCGTCTCCTTCACGGGATCCAGAACTGTGGTCCCGGCTGGAATAACGACGTCCCAGGCGAAGCTCAATCAGGCCACACCGTTGAGAGACAACTATAGCGGAAGCTTCTGAATCACCGGGTGAATGAAATATGCCAGACCTGAAGCAGAGGAGTGTTTAACTCGGCCAGCTATACGGGTGTTCGCAGCGACCCTGATCGGAACGGGAAAGCTGAACATGACGTTTTCCTTAGCGCCGATGGGCTCCCAGCAAATACTAGCTATAGTCTCCTCGTTAGGGCTGTTTCCCTTACCAATCTCGATTTCAGCATTCACTGCGCTGGTGTGGTCCGGACGGGCGACGACGGCGACGATCATGAAGTCAGAGGTTATCTCGTTTAATGCAAAAAGCTGAGTCCAGGCGCTGAACGTGTTGGCCGATGCAGGAGTTGAAATGGAAGAGGGCGCGTAGTTGCTATCGATGGGCTGTGCACTCCAAGGCATATTCTCAAGCAACTTGTCAAGGTTAGCAGCCCTAGCAGCGGTAAGTCTCCCTTCAAGATCGTCCACGTAGCCTTCTATGTTATCCAAGAGGGTCTTAAGAGCATCAAGGCCAGAGGAAGCATCCTCGAGGAGCTTTCGGATGTAAGGGCCCTCATCACCCAGGTAGCCCAGTTTAATCTACCTCCTCGTAATAGCCTTCCAGATAGCCTCGTAAGATGTCGTTCAGGGTTGCAGCTTCAAAACGGAAGGCCGGAGCCTCCCCGGCGATGAAGTGATGCGTCTTCAAGATGTACTTGCTGATCCCGGCTGTAGGGCCCTCATCCTCCTCGAGGGGCGTAAACTTGTTGCCATCCTTCTTTCCGAAGCTCATAGTCGTAGGCGCAGAGGTCTCATCCTCACATGATCCCGTCGTCACATAGAGAATCCAGCCAGGTTGTACCGGAGTGTCCTCGAGATAGTCGACTGTGGCGCTAATACATTTCTTGTTGAGAACTCTCGAGTATAGCCTTCTTCTCGGCATAAATTAGCCTCCTAAACACAAAAAAAAGGGGGGAATTCCGCCCTGCTCAGTTCGACCTCAGGACCTGAGTTATGAAGCGTATAATCCCGGAAGAGCCACCGCTCGAGCTGTTCTCCACCTTGACCTCGACGTCAGCCAAAGCCTTAGGATCCAAATAGCCACTCTCGTCGTCCGGCATATCCTCATGGATGCAGAGGTGGTCCATCACCCCATAGCCAGCCGCGTAAAGCCTGCCCTGGTAACCGTCGTCAGCCCTTCTATAGGCCAGTAGCCTCTCACTGCGCTGGTCTAACGTCAGCTCCAAGTCTGAACCTGGATCTGCAGAGTAGCTCGGAGACACGTTGTATATCACTGGCCTGGCGAGACCGACGTCCTCAGTATAGCCTGTCCTTGGCTCAACATTCTTGAATACCTCCACAAAGTCAGGGTAGCCCCAAAGATTGTCCTGGTCGCTCCGGTACAGGTCGTCACGGTTGATGGGCACAATCGTCCCGGTCTTGTAGCTATAGGTCAAGTACCGAAGGTTTCTCCAAGCCTTGTTGCCTTGGGATCCCGTCGCGCTCGTTCGGAACGATTCGCAGCCGAGGAAGATCCTTCGAACCTTGTACTTGGTCGGCACCTTGAAGGTATGGTTCTGGTCGTTGCCCGTCCATGTGTGGCTCGAGATCTGGTTCATGCCAATGTAGTTAGCCGGCTTCGCTGCGTTCTCGAGGAATAACAGGTCCACGTCAAACCAAATGTTCTTAGTAGCTTGGAGGTCCGCCGTGGCAAAATCGTTCGTGATCTGCAGCCTGGTCTCCCCGAACTTGCTCAGGTCCAGCCCATAACGGCCGTCTTTGAAGCGTCGACCGAAGAGGATCGGGAAACACAGGGTCTGATAGTTGCTGCTCATCAAGTCTATGAAGCCAGGAGGCATACGGCCATACTCTACGCCATGGGCTGCCAGAAGAGTCGGGCCCCAAACGTCGTAAGGCGCCTCGATCCCGTCAGCCTTAATCACGATGTCAGTCAGGTGATCCCAGATGTTAGGCTTCAACCGGTCGTACATGGGACTCGTATTATAGATCCGCACGGTCACCATAATGCTGTCCAGGATCCCCGCGGCAGGCAAGACCTCATCAAAGGTCGTGCCCTCCGTAATCGTCTCAGCCTTCCATTTCCTGTCCTGTCGGAAGTACATTGATTTTACACCTCAACTCTCACGGGATCCTCTCAGGCCTTACCTTTGAGCGCTCTCAGCCCGCGGAGGTTCTCCAGCATCTTGTCCTCTCTGTTCTTGTCTGTGACGCTTGGTAGACTGTCAACCTTTGACAGATGATCCACTAGCATGGGCTGGAAGGTTCTCACGAATTCCGTGACCTTAGCCTCACGCTTAGTCACACCCTCAACCAGGCGCGCACTACCAATCTCGCTCGTGTACTTGAACCAGGTAGCCATGTCCGTTTTGCCTAGGGCTACAGCCCTACTCTTAGAATCAACTGCTTTCTTGACGCCAGAGGCGTATTTGTCCTCTGCAGCTATGCCAGCAGCGATAGGATCATGCTTCGGCTTAGCAATTCCCACACGATAGCTCGCTTCACCGACAGATTGAAGGTTCTTAATCTGCCGGTCCTTCCAAACATCCGGGCTTAGCACCCGGGTTACGGTAGCCAACAAATCACCAAAAGGTAAGAGGCAAAAAGCAGATATAAGGTTCTGAATAGAATTAAACCAATCCGATCGGAGAGAATGTTATGGTAGCCAACAGCCAGAAAAGGTCCTGGCAGCCTCGAGAAATGCAAATGGTCACCGAATGGCTCATGAAGACACATCCCGGCGACCGATGGCAAACCAGAGTACGCCTAGGCTCCCCCAGCCCCACCAGCCCCAACCCGGAGATGAGCGTAGAAGAGAAGGCCATGGTCGGAATGTGGCGCAGATGGGCCGACGCGGTCATTTTCCTGGCTGATAAACTTATTTTGGTGGAGGCCGCCATCAGGCCAGATCCCGGGAAAATCAGCCAGCTCGAACTCTACGAGATGCTGGTCCCCCACACCCCAGAACTCGAACCCTGGAAAGGCCTACCAATCGAAAAAGTGCTGCTCTACGCCATCGAGGACCCGGCAACCGTCCACCTCGCACGCAATAAGGGAGTCCGGGCGGTCGAGTACAAACCGGATTGGCTAAACGACTACATGAAGCTGCTAATGCCCCGCGAACGTCGTGGAAGCCGTTTCACCGAATCTTAAACCTTCGATCGAAGGTTCAAACATAGATTTGAAGTCCATACTTCAAAACCGAAGGTAGATCTGAAGCCTAGACCTCAGACATGGACGTGTAATACATACCCACACCTCTGAAACA
>Ga0315280_10009107_pt1 | contig 12843 bp, 12 predicted proteins | sample YL17G06_40_MG_FD_203697 | JGI IMG/M metagenome (GOLD analysis project Ga0315280, IMG submission 203697) | Sediment microbial communities from Yellowstone Lake, YNP, Wyoming, USA - YL17G06_40 | ecosystem: Environmental > Aquatic > Freshwater > Lake > Sediment | place: USA: Wyoming | collected... | reverse complement strand
GCGGCAGCACCTCGTAGCGGCGCGCCGTGTCCTCCGGGATCAGCTTGATCACCGCGGGATCAACTTCGAAAAACGACAGATTGATGGAAGGGACGCCGTACTGGCGCGACAGGAAGGTGGTGACCTCCTCATCGGACACGAAGCCGAGCCGCACCAGGCAACTGCCCAGCCGCCCGCCTGTTTTCTTCTGGTCCTCCAGCGCGCGGTTCAGTTGTTCCCCGTTGATGATCCCTTCCTTAACCAGAAGGTCGCCAAGACGTGCAGACATTAAGGGTCTCCCACAGCCCGCGAGTGCCGAAGCCTTCGCGGCTGATCCGCCAATAGTCCTGATGTTGCTTAAAAAGTATACAAGGTGTGGCGCTGAGGTCAAGAGCGTTTAGGGAGGCTGGAGGCCGGAGGCCCCCGGCCGCGCCCAACCTGTGATGTAATAGGACTGCCTTGAATGATGCGGTGGTTGCCGGCCTGGTGGTTGCCGGCCTGATGGCCGGCGTGGTTTTGCTCCTTGCCCTGCTGGTTCTGTCGCTGGCCGCCATTCTCAGGGTCCGAAAGCTGGAACAGCAAACCGGGCGGGGTCCGGACGGGGAACTTCAATTGCGCCTGTTGCTCCTCGAACAGAGACTGGCGCGGATTGAGCGCCGGCTGGGCGGGCCGGCGGATGGAGCCGCGGCGCAGGCCGGGGAATCTGCGCTGGAACCCAGCGCCGCTGCGGCGCCGCGGCCCGGCCGCGCTCGCGACCTGGAGGCCCTGATCGCCGGGCGCTGGCTCAACTACCTGGGCGTGCTGGCGCTGCTGTTCGCCGTTTCTTTCTTTCTCAAATACGCGTTCGAGAACAACTGGGTGGGCCCCGGCGCTCGCATCGCCATCGGCCTGTTGTTCGGCGCCGGCCTGCTCGCCTACAGCGAGCGGCTGCTCGCACGCCAGTATCGCTATTTTTCGGAGGGCATGGCCGGCCTCGGCGTGGCTGTTCTCGACCTGTCGGTCTACGCCGGTCACGCCTACTACCACCTGTTCGGACGGTCCCTCGCCTTCGCGGGCATGGCCTGCGTGACCGCAGTCACGGTGGCGCTCGCCGGCGCGCACAACTCCCAGCGCATCGCCCTGCTGGCCCTGGTCGGAGGGTTCCTGACACCGCTGCTGTTGACCACCGGAATCGACCAGCAGGCCGCGCTGTTCAGCTACCTGATCCTGCTGGATGCGGCGCTGCTCGCGCTGGCGGGCTTTCGAAACTGGCGGAGCCTGGAGCTGGTTTCGCTGGCGTTCACGCTGGGCTTTTTTTGGGCCTGGTACGCTGATTTCTACCAGCCGTCGAAACTGGCGGAGACCGCCGCGTTTGCCGGGGCCTTCTTCGTGCTGTTCGCCGCCCTGCCGGTGATCCGAAGCCGCCGGCAGCAGCAACTGTGCAGCGTTCAGATCGCGCTGGTGCTCGTCAACGCCTTCGCCTTCCTCGGCGCGCTCGACTGCCTGCTCTGGCCGGACGATCGCTGGGCGCTGGCGCTGGCGCTGCTTGCGCTGTCGGGCCTGCACCTGGCCGCGTGGCGGGCGATCCCGAGCGTCCCCGCCACCTTTCCCACCCGCCTGGTCTACGCGGGGCTGGCGCTGACGTTTGCCACGCTGGTGATTCCGGTGGGCCTGGAAGGGCCATGGATCACCGTCGCCTGGGCGATCGAGGGGGCGGTGTTGGTTTGGGCGGGGGTGCGGGCGCGGAAGGCGGCCTTGCGCGGCGCCGGCCTGCTGCTGTTCGCCGTCGTGACGGCGCGGCTGCTGGCCTTGCCGATTTCGGCCCCGCGCCTGCTGTGGAACGCCCGCTTCGCCACCTTCGCTGCTGCCGCGGCTTGCTTTGTTTTGGCCCTCCGGCTGCGGCGGCCGGCAGACGAGGGAAGCGGGGAATGGGAACGTGCCTCGCTGGCCACGCTCGCCGTGGCGGTCAATGTGCTGGCGGTGGTGGCGCTGTCGCTGGAGATCTGGGACTTTGTCGGCCGGCCTGGGGCCGGGGCGGCGGCGGCGCCAAACCTGGCCCGCCGCATGGCGCTCTCGCTGCTGTGGATCGCCTACGCCTCCGTGCTGATGGCGCTCGGCGTCCGCCGCCGCGCCGCCCTGTTGCGCTGGCAGGGGCTGGCGCTGTTTGGGCTGGCGGCCGGCAAAGTGTTTCTCTACGATCTGTCCTTTCTGGAGCGCACCTACCGCATCCTGTCCTTCTTGGTATTGGGCATCGTCCTGCTGGTTGTTTCCTTCTTCTACCAGCGCCGTCCGGTGCCGGGCCGCTAGATCGGTTGCAGGCTCCAGAGCAGCATAACTGCGTCGAGCGCCGGCGCGTGCTACCATTTTCTGTGTGGCAGGGTCTGGCCGCACGGAGGTGAACGATGGGCACCGATCTCGCGACACGCACCATCCGGGCGCCGCGGGGAAACCAATTGCGCTGCCGCGGCTGGCACCAGGAGGCCGCCCTGCGGATGCTCATGAACAACCTCGACCCCGAGGTCGCCGAGAAACCCGATGAGCTTATCATCTACGGGGGATCGGGCAAGGCCGCGCGGAACTGGGCGTGCTTCGAGGCCATCGTGCGCGAGCTGGAGCGGCTCGAAAACGACGAAACGCTGTTGGTGCAGTCGGGCAAGCCGGTGGCCGTGTTCCGCACCCACGAGCTGGCCCCGCGGGTGCTCATCGCCAATGCGAACCTGGTCGGCCACTGGTCGAGCTGGGAGCGGTTCCGGGAACTGGAACGCGCCGGCTTGATGATGTACGGCCAGATGACGGCGGGGAGCTGGATCTACATCGGAACCCAGGGCATCCTGCAAGGCACCTACGAGACCTTTGCGGCGGCGGCCCGGAAACATTTTGGCGGCGACCTGGCGGGCAGGCTGGTAGCCAGCGGCGGGCTCGGCGGCATGGGCGGCGCCCAGCCGCTGGCGGCCACCATGAACGGCGCCGCCTTTCTGGGCATCGAGGTCGATCCCGAGCGCATCAAGCGCCGGCTGCGCACCGGCTACTGCGACATCCTGGTCAACGACCTGGACGAGGCTGTGCGCATCCTGCGCAACGCCGTTCGGAAGAAGGAAGCCACGTCGGTGGCGCTGGTCGGCAACTGCGCGGAGGTGGTTCCCGAACTGGCCCGCCGCGGCGTCGTTCCCGACCTGCTCACCGACCAAACCAGCGCGCACGACCCGCTGCATGGTTACATTCCGGCCGGCTGCACGGTGGAAGAAGCGGCAGGCCTGCGCGAGCGCGACCCGGCGGGCTACGTGCAGCGCAGCATGGAATCGATTGCCCGGCACGTGGAGGGCATGCTGGCGCTGCAGAAGCTGGGCGCGGTCGTCTTCGACTACGGCAACAACATCCGCACCATGGCCCACCAGGCGGGGGTGGCCAACGCCTACGGTTTTCCGGGTTTCGTGCCGGCCTATATCCGGCCGCTGTTCTGCGAGGGCCGCGGCCCGTTCCGCTGGGCGGCGCTGTCGGGCGACCCGGCCGACATCGCCGTCACCGACGACCTGGTCTGCCGCCTGTTCCCGGATGACCGCATCCTGCAGCGCTGGATCGAGCTGGCCCGCCACCGCGTACGCTTCCAGGGGCTGCCCGCGCGCATCTGCTGGCTGGGATACGGCGAACGGGCCCAGTTCGGGCTGGCCATCAACGAACTGGTCGGGACGGGCAAGCTGCAAGCGCCGATCGTGATCGGCCGCGATCACCTGGATTGCGGCTCGGTGGCCTCGCCCTTCCGCGAGACCGAGGGAATGAAGGACGGGTCGGATGCGGTGGCCGACTGGCCGGTGCTGAACGCTCTGCTCAACACCGCCTCCGGCGCAAGCTGGGTCTCGTTCCACAATGGCGGAGGAGTGGGCATCGGCTATTCCCTGCACGCCGGCCAAGTGACCGTGGCGGACGGCACGGCGGACGGCGCCCGGCGCCTCCAGCGCGTCCTGACCAACGACCCAGGCATCGGCGTGGCCCGCCACGCCGATGCCGGTTACGAGGAGGCCCGGCAGTTCGCCCAAAAGGCCGGCATCAGGGTTCCCATGGAGTAGGCTGTGGGCTGTGGACTCAGGGCTCTGGCGCCGGAGACGAAGCCGATGAACACGGCGCGCCTCCTAATGCCAATGGCCTGCAGCCTGCAGCCCACAGCCTAGCTTTTCCGCGAGGTGACCGTGTAGAACTGCGCGGGGACCTGCTCAACGTGCGTGCTTCCGCACTTTGGGCATTTCACGTTTCCCTCGCTGTATTCCCTCAGGGTGAGGATTTGAGAGAAGCGCTCTTTGCAGTCCTGACAAGCGTACTCGTAAAGGGGCACTGCCGTCCGCCTCCTTACGCGGCATAGGAATTCTACCATACGGATGAAAAACCAATCGGACGCGGATAAACGCAGATGCACGCAGATGGGAATCTGCGCTTATCCGCGTTCATGTGCGTCCCATTTCCTATGATGCGCATTGGCTACATCCTGGCCGGAGCGCGGCAACTGTTGACCATGCAGGGGCCGGCAGGGCCGCGGCGGGGGCGGAACCTCGGCTCGCTCGGGATCATCGAAGACGGGGCGCTGCTGGTGCGCGACGGCCGGATCGCCGCCGTTGGCTCCACCTCGGACATTGTGCGCCGGTATGGCCGGCGCTGCGCGGTCGTCGACGCCGCCGGCAAGGTCGTCACGCCCGCTCTTGTCGATAGCCACACCCACCTGGCATTTCCCGCTCCCCGCCTGCTCGATTACGAAATGCGGATTGCCGGGCGCAGCTATGAAGAGATCGCGCGGGCCGGCGGCGGCATTTACTCCAGCGTCGAGCGCGTGCGCGCCGGCTGCGAGGGCGAGCTGCGCTCCAACATCCTGTATTTCGCGCAGCAAGCGCTGACTTACGGAACGGCCACCATCGAGGTGAAAAGCGGTTACGGCCTGAATACGGAATCGGAGATCGGGCTGCTGGAGGCGATCCGCGATGCGGGCCGCGTTGTCTCGCCCGAGCTGGTGCCCACCTTCCTCGGCGCTCATCTGGTGCCTCGCGATTCAGCCCGGCGCGCATATGTGCGGCGGGTGATCGAAGAAATGATTCCGCGCGTGGCGGCCGCCGGGCTGGCCGAGTTTTGCGACGTTTTCTGCGACCGGATAGCGTTCAGCGTGCGGGAGGCAGAACAGATTCTGACGGCGGCCGCCCGGTTTGGAATGAAGGCGAAACTGCACGGGGAGCAATTGGCGCGCACCGGGGCTACCTTGCTGGCGGCGCGGCTGGGCGCGGTCAGCGTCGATCACCTGGAGCGCGCGGGCCCCAAGGAAATCCGGGCGCTGGCGCGCTCACGGACCGTCGCCACGCTGCTACCCGGCGCCACCTTTCACCTCGGCCGCCACGACTACGCGCCCGCCAGAGCGCTGGTGGACGGCGGCGCGGCCGTCGCCCTGGCCACCGACTTCAACCCCGGCACCTGCCCCACGCTGAGCATGCAGATGATCCTGTCGCTGGCCTGCACCCAGATGCGGTTATCGCCCGCCGAGGCTATCGCGGCGGCCACCGTCAACGCCGCCTATGCCCTGGGGCGCGGCCAGCGGCTGGGCCGGCTGGAAGCCGGCATGCAGGCCGACATCGCGGTGTTCGACGTCGAGGACTACCGCGAGATTCCCTATTACTTCGGGATGAACCATTGCTGGATGACGATCAAGCGCGGCCGCATCGCCTGGTCGCGCGAAGGATTCACCACGGATGAACACGGATGAACACCAATGAGAATAGGACGCAGATGAACGCAGATTTGATCTGCGTCTATCTGCGTTAATCTGCGTCCCATTGCGCTCTCTTTGTTACCATGTGACTTTGCCATGAGGCTGCAATCGTTACGCGAAGAGGTGCTGGAGGCCAACCTGGAGCTGTTCCGGCGGGGGTTGGCGATCTACACCTTCGGGAACGCGAGCGGCATCTCCCGCGACGAGGGGCTGGTCCTGATCAAGCCCAGCGGGGTGCCCTACGAGTCGATGAAGGCCGAAGACCTGGTGGCCAGCGACCTGGAAGGGCGGGTGGTGGAGGGCGGGCTGCGGCCCTCCTCGGACCTGCCGACGCACCTGGCGCTGTACCGCGCCTTCCCGGCCCTGGGCGGCGTGGCCCACACGCACTCAGCTTGCGCCACGGCCTGGGCCCAGGCCGGCCGCGAAATCCCCTGCCTCGGCACCACGCATGCCGACTGCTTCCGCGGCCCGATTCCGGTAACGGCGCCGCTGTCGCCCGAGGAAATACAAACCGATTACGAGCTGAACACCGGGCGGGCCATCGTAAAGCGCTTCGCCGGCCTGGATCCGACGGAGATGCAGGCGGCGCTGGTGGCCGGCCACGGGCCGTTCTGCTGGGGCGCTTCGGCGTCGCAGGCCGCCCACAACGCCGTGATCCTCGAAGAAATCGCGCGAATCGCTTACTGGACGGTCACGCTCGATCCGGCCGCCGCCCCGCTTCCCTCCACCCTGCTCGACAAGCACTTCTTCCGCAAGCACGGCCGCGGCGCCTATTACGGCCAGTCGTAGGTTCTTCAGGGGCGGTCCGGTTGCTTTCTAGTCTCCTGCGGTGTCCTTGCTGGGGATCTTTAGGCCTGCTATTCTGTGAAGTCGTGGAAACAGAGTTATGGTAGGTGCGACATGGCTATTTTGACGTTCGAAGGCGTCGTCGAAAACGGTCAGATCCGGCTCCGTGACAATGTGACGCTGCCTGAGCGCAGCAAAGTCTACGTGGTCATTCCCGATGAGGGGACCGCGCCGCAAGCGCACGTCTACAGCCCACGCCTGGCACATCCGGAACAGGTCGCCGATTTCGCCAAGCAGATCATTGAGGTGGCGCCTGATGCCGGCCTATGACGCGTCGAACTTCGTTCCGCCGGCACCGGTTGCTCACGTGGTGCTGCGCAACCCGCAAAATGGAACAACGGCTTCCGACGTGCCGTTGCTCTTGGACACGGGGGCAGACGTCACCTTGCTGCCCTGCTCCGCGGTCGAGCAGCTCGGCATCCCGCTGCTGCCCGATCAGCGCTACGAGCTGGTGGGCTTCGACGGGAGCAAGAGCTTCGCGCCCGTCGCGATGTTGGACATGCTCTTCCTGAAGCGCGCCTTCCGAGGCCGGTATCTGTTGACCGGCGAAAGGCGCGGAATTTTGGGCCGGGACATTCTCAACCATGTGAGCCTGCTGTTGGATGGTCCGCGTCAGCAATGGGCGGAGCGCTTGCCGTAGCCGGCAGTCTCTGTGCCTTTGTGGTTCTCAAACCGCTATTGAATGGGCACGGGCGGCCGCAGCGATGCGCCGCAATTCAGGGAGCATATCGCCAATCGGGGCCGGTTCCGAGCCTGGCCGGCCCATGGCGAAGTACAGCTTACGGTAGAGCGGGTAGAGCTTTTCGTGGACTGCGGCGGCTTCCGGCTGCGGCTCGACGGTGCGGAAGGGCGGGCAGAGCGCTTTCTGCGCTTCTTCAATGGTCGCGAACACTCCAGCGGCCAGGAAGGCGAAGATGGCCGAGCCCAGGCTGGTGACCTCCGCCAGCGGCACCAGCACCGGCTTGTTGAACACGTTGGCATAGACCTGGTTCAGCGTCTCGTTCTTCAGCGGGATGCCTCCGCCATTAATCACCCTGCGAATCGGAACGCCGTACTCGGCCATGCGGTCGAGAATCACCCGGGTATGGAGCGCCGTCCCTTCAATGGCCGCAAACAGCTCGTCCTGCGCGGTGTGGACCAGGTTCCAGCCGAGGGTGACGCCGCCCAGTTCGGGGTTTACCAGCACGGTGCGGTCGCCATTGTCCCAGGTCAGGCGCAGCAGCCCGGTTTGCCCGGCCCGATAGGCCTCCAGCCCTTTTGACAGCTCGGCAACCGAGCCGCCGGCGCGGCGGGCGATGGCGTCGAAGATATCACCGCTGGCCGACAGCCCAGCCTCGATGCCCGTCATCTTCGGGTGGATTGAGCCCTCGACCACGCCGCACACGCCCGGAATCAGGTTCGTCTGCCGGGCAATGGCCATGATGCAGGTGGAGGTGCCGACCACGTTCACCACATCGCCTTCGGAGATGCCGGCGCCGATGGCATCCCAGTGGGCGTCGAAGGCGCCGACCGGAATGGGGATGCCGGCGGGCAGGCCGAGCTTCCCGGCCCACTCGGAACAGAGCCGACCGGCAAGCTGATCAGACGTCGCGTAACGTCCGGCCTGCCTGGCGCGGATGCCGGCCAGCAGCGGGTCCACCTTGACCAGGAACTCTTCCGGCGGCAGCCCGCCCAGGCCCGCGTTCCACATCCACTTGTGCCCGGCCGCGCAGATGCTGCGGGGCGCCTCAGACGGGTCATGGATGCCGCAGAGCACCGCCGCCACCATGTCGCAATGCTCGATGGCAGTCACCATCCGGCCTCGTTTCTCTGGATTGTGGCGGAGCCAGTGCAGCAGCTTGGCGAAGCCCCACTCGGAGGAGTAAACGCCGCCGCACCACTGGATGGCCTCGAGCTTCTCGCGGTGCGCCGCCGCGGTGATCTCGGCTGCTTCCTGCTTGGCGCGGTGGTCGCACCACAGGTAGTAATCGTCGAGCGGAATCAGGCCTTCGGCGACGGGAACGATGGTCGAGCCGGTGGTGTCCAGGGCGACGGCGCGAATCTGGGCGCCATCGACCGCGGCTTCGCCGAGCGCGCTGCGCGTGGCCCGCACCAGCGCCTCCATATGGGCCGCGTGCGGCTGGGTGGCGTGGTCCGGATCGTCCTTCTTCCGCAGCAGCGGGTATTCGCCCACCGCCGACCCGATGCGCCCCTTCTCGCTGTCCACCACTGACACCCGCACGGTCAACGTGCCAAAATCCACTCCGATGACAACCGCCATAGGCACTCCTCGCCCCCTTCAGGGTGCGCCCCGTTCTACGCCGCTTTCCGGGGGTGACGCTCGTCCGCCGCGGCGGACTCGCTTACCCCCGGCTATTCTCTTGCAGCCCTTCGGGCTGCCGACTCCGCGTGCCTCCGCGTCCTTTGCGTCTCTGCGTTGACAGAAACTTACTCGTGGTAGTGAATTTCCCAGCCGAGGTAGCGCGAGGCCGCTTCCTGCACCGCCGACGCCGTGGAAGACAGATTCGCCGCCACGTGGTGCTCGAAGCCGTTTTCGCAAATGTAGCGGAGCAGCTTCTGCATATTGGGAATGCGCACCACGCCCGCGCCGCCGAAGGTCACCAGCGGGTCGTCGGTGAACTCGCCCTGGCCCACGTAACCGCGGATCTTGCCGGCGCGCTCATCGGTGGTGAAGCGCGCGAAGCTCATCGGCCCGGTTTTGATCAGCCCCACGCAGGTGCCCCAGGAATTGTCCTTGCCCACGGCGCCGGCAATGATTTCCTGGAAATCCATGCGGGCGCTGCGGAAAAAGTGCTTCGGCAGGTTGCTGCAGTGGAAGCAGACGGCCTTGTCGGGGTCGTCGCCGTAGCTGTTGTTCCAGTCGAGCAGGGCGCTGGGGGTCTCCGAGGCCAAAGCCAGGGCCTGCATGGCCAGGGCGCCGCACACATCCACCTCGCAGGCGCTGGGCAGCAACTGGTCGCTCATCATGCTCATCACCGTGCAGGGGACCACGCCGAAGTACTCCTCCATCGAGGTCCAGCACTGCACGGCCGAGACGGTCGCGTCCACGTCCTTCATCCATTGCTCGATGACGGCCGCCAGCTTGGCCATCTTGAGCAGCGCGGCGGCCGGCGCATCGCCGGTCGGCAGGTAGCCGCGGACGGCGGCCAGCTTGGCCACGGCCGCCGGATCGTCGTCTTTCATTCGGGCCACCCGGCCGAAAATCTCCGACAGGTCGATAGGCTCGACGCTGATGCCGCTGGCTTCCAGCAGTTTCTCGCTGTAGCGGACGGTGTTGAAGGCCGAGGGGCGGGCGCCAATGGCGCCCACCCGCGCCCGCCGCAGTCCCTTCACCACCCGGCAAACGGCCGCGAACCACTCCAGGTCCTGGCGGAACTGCGCGGAATCGGGGCTTTCCGTGTGCAGCGTGGTGAGCGAGTAAGGAATGCCGTACTGGGTCAGGTTGTTGCACACCGACATCTTGCCGCAGAAGCTGTCGCGGCGGGTAGCGATCAGCATTTTGCCGGGGTCGTCGGGGCTGGCCTGGATCAGCACCGGCACATCCAGGTTGGCCATGCGCAGGGTCTCGGCCACCGCCCGCTCGTCGCCGAAGTTCGGCAGGGTGACGATGATTCCGTCGATTTCCCCGGCGTGCGCCTGGAAGAGCGCGGCGCAGGCCTTGGCCTCGGCCCGCGTCTCCACCGCTCCGTGCTTGCTGTCCTGCGGACCCAGCACGATCGGCCGGATGCCGGCCTGCTGGAGGACGCGGATGATTTCCTCGCGCCCCGTGCGGGCCAGCTCGTCGGGGAAGAAGCCCCGGTTGCCCACGATGATGCCCATGGTCATCTGCTTTTTCATAACACCCCTCGTAAGAAATCACCACAGAGCCGCAGAGAACACAGAGAAAAACGTCTTCTCTGTGCCCTCTGTGCCTCTGTGGTGAATTCCTTCTCCCATCAGCCCGCCGTGCGTTTCTCGCGCCGCTCTTCGGCTTTCTTCTGCCGACGGCCGGGGAAGAAATGCCAGAAATAGAAGCCGCCGAGCACGATCAACAGCGCGCCCCACCAGACGCTGGCGTGCAGCTCACCGAGCACGACCTTCTGCCCCGGCGGGCTCCACAGTTCATAAACCCCGGTGCCGCAAATCAGGATGCCGTAGGTGAGGAGCACCCCGCCGATGAAGAACCAGATAGAAATGCGCTCGTCGCCATGCATTACGTTGCTCCATGTAGGGGCGACCCTGCGTGGTCGCCCTACCAGAAAATCACGTTCAGTGCAAAAAACCCGGCGGCTACCACCGCCGCCCAAAAAATCGGCCTGCGCCACAAGGCCAGGTGCCGCTCGGAAGGAATGGCGGTGCAACCGTACACCAGCCCCACCAGTTCCGGCTCCGGTTTTGGCCGCGTCAGCAGGCTGACCACCACGGTCACAGTCACGCAGATGATCCAGCACCACAGGGCGCGGTACATATTCTCGGCCATATCGCGGGCGTTGCGCGACAACGCCACGTAGGCCAGCGCGCTGGGATCCAGCTTGACCCACAGCCACATCCCGATCGAGGAGGCAGTTCCGGCCAGCAGGCCCCAGAAGCCGCCGGCCGGCGTGGTCCGCTTCCACAGCATCCCCAGCAGCACGGTGCCGAACAGCGGCGCGATGAAGAAGCTGAACAGCGCCTGCACGTAGTCCATGATGCTGAGGAACTGCATCACCAGGTAGGCGGTGAGGATGCTGACCAGCACGCCCAGCACCGTGCACCAGCGCCCCATGCGGACGTAGTGCGCATCGGAAGCATCCTTGCGGATGAAGGCCCGGTAGATGTCGTAGGTCCAGACCGTGGCGAAGGCGCTGACGTTACCGGCCATGCCCGACATGAAGCCGGCAATCAGCGCCGTGATGCCCAGGCCCAGCAGTCCCGGACCCATGTAGCGCGCCAGCATGAGCGGCAGGACCTCGTTGTAGCTATGGCCGCCGGTGGCCACCGCCTGCCCTTCGCCCACCAGCTTCATCGGCAGCACCGCCAGGCCCAGCAGGCCCGGCAGGATGACGATGAACGGCACCATCATCTTGAAGGCCGCGCCGATGATGGGGGCCAGCTTGGCCGCCCGCAGGTCCTTGGCGGCCATCACCCGCTGCACCACCAAGAAGTCCGTGTTCCAGTAGCCGAACGAGATCACCCAGCCCAGGCCCAACACGATGCCGGTCCAGTGAATGCCCATGGGGTTGTCGGTGAAGGAGCCCAGCGTGCGCCAGGCGTGGGTGTAGTCGCCGCCGGGAAAGTTCTGCAGGATGCGCGCCTGCATGCCCTTCCATCCGCCTGTCTCAACAAGGCCGATGATCGGCACCAGCAGCGCTCCCAGCCAGATCAGCATGAACTGCAGCACCTCGTTGAAGATGGCCGAGCGCAGCCCGCCCAGCGCCACGTAAATGGCCACCGTCAGCGACGATACCCAGATGCTGAAGTGGATGTCCCAGCCCAGGACCACCTTCATGACCAGCGCCATGGCGTACATGTTGATGCCGCTCATCAACACGGTCATGAAAGCGAAACAAACGCCGGCCAGCGCGCGGCTGGATTCGCCGTACCGCAGCTTCAGGTAGCCCGGCACCGAGTGCGTCTTGGAGATGTAGTAGAAGGGCATCATCACGATGCCCAGGAACAGCATGGCCGGGATGGCGCCGATCCAATACCAGTGCGTGGCCAGGATGCCGTACTGGTAGGAAGCCGCCGCCCAGCCCATCAGCTCCAGCGAGCCGAGGTTCGCCGAGAGGAAGCTGAGCCCGGCGATCCAGGCGGTCATCTCGCGGCCGGCCATGAAGAAGTCTTCGCCGGTCCGGGTCAGCCGCTTCAGGTAGAAGCCGATGTCCAGAACCACGGCGAAGTAGATGACGATGATGACCAGGTCCACCGGCGCCAGCGAAAGCAGGCGGCTGGGGGCGGCAAACAGCAATAGAGCGGCTGCGTAGTCCATGAAACCGCTTACTTTACCACAACCCGCAGCGGCTTGAGGAAAAGGAGGGCAATGGTGACGGGGCCTTTGCGGTTGCCCCAGCGCGGGGATCGTTCCCAGCCTTCGACACCCATCTGTCATCCCAGTGCCGTGGTTGACACTGTGATATTGCATGCGATATATTAAGCCCCGGCGATTGATGAGAGTGGTTTTGGACACCTGCGTCATGGTCGCTGCCATACGGAGCGGCGCCGGGGCGGCTCGCCAATTGCTCTTGGCTGCCTTGGCGGGAAAGTTCACCCTGCTTGCCTCCGTGCCCCTAATGGTCGAGTACGAGGCGGTACTGACTCGGCCGGAACACCTGGAAGCTGCG
>Ga0315280_10009106_pt1 | contig 12845 bp, 11 predicted proteins | sample YL17G06_40_MG_FD_203697 | JGI IMG/M metagenome (GOLD analysis project Ga0315280, IMG submission 203697) | Sediment microbial communities from Yellowstone Lake, YNP, Wyoming, USA - YL17G06_40 | ecosystem: Environmental > Aquatic > Freshwater > Lake > Sediment | place: USA: Wyoming | collected... | reverse complement strand
TATCTCATTGGTTATTCTCGTAGAAATCCTCTCCAAAACATCATACGGAACCTTCGCAAAGCTGGCAGTCATAGCTTCACGGCTCTCTACCACTCTAACCGCAACCGTGTAACCATAAGCCCTAGCGTCGCCCTTAACCCCAGTTGACTTTGTATCAGTTAACACGGCAAAGTACTGCCACAAACCGTCTTTCAAACCAGCCTTCTCAATCTCCTCAGTCACAATATTGTCGGCTTTTCTAACAATTGCAGTCTTCTCTTTGGTAACCTCCCCCGTAACTCTTACAGCCAAGCCTGGACCAGGAAACGGTTGCCGCCAAACAATGTCCTTAGGCAACCCGAGTTTTTCAGCAACTTTTCTAACCTCGTCTTTATAGAGGTCACGCAACGGCTCAACAACCGCCTTAAACTCCATTTTAGTTGGCAACCCAGCCACATTGTGATGCGTCTTAATCTTGTCCGAAAACTTTCTAAAACCCGACTCAATACGGTCTGGATAAATCGTACCCTGAATCAGATAAGTAGCGCCCACTTGTTTGGCTACAGTTTCAAAAACTCGAACAAACTCTCTGCCAATAATTCGCCTCTTCTCCTCAGGGTCTGAGACGCCTTTCAATCTCCACAGAAACTGCTCCTTAGCATCAACTGAAACAAAATTTATGTCCAACTTCCCAAACGCACGTTCAACAAACTCAGGCTCTCCCTCACGCATAAAACCATGATTAACAAAGACCGCTGTCAAATTTTTACCCAAGGCTTTAGCCGCCAAGGCAGTGACTGTGCTGGAGTCGATACCGCCACTCAACGCGACTATGGCTCTGCCCTCGTCAATTGTGTGCCTTATCTCCTCAACCGCAGTTTTAATGAAGTCTTCCATCCGCCAGTTAGGCTCACATTGGCACACATCAAAAATGAAGTTACGCAGCGTTTGGGCACCGTGTTCGGTGTGAACAACCTCTGGATGCCATTGCAACCCATAAATTGGCTTCTTTCTATGCCTGAACGCCGCTACCGGAGTATTTTCTGAATGCGCCAAAACTTCGTAGTCGTTTGGAAGAGCAAAGACAGTGTCGCCGTGACTCATCCACACTCGCTCTTTTTCACTCAGTCCTTTCAGCACACCCACTGCTTTGTCAATAACAACATTGGTTATGCCGTATTCTCTGCGTTTACCAGGTTCAACTCTTCCGCCAGCCATCTGTGCAATTAATTGATGCCCATAGCATAAGCCTAAAACAGGCAAATTTAACTCCAAGAGCGCTGAACTACAACGAGGAGCATCTTTGTCATAAACACTGGCAGGTCCACCTGACAAAATCAAGCCCTTTACGTTAAATTTTTCTTTCAACGCTTCAATTTCTTTTGGTGTAACATCATGCGGCACAATTTCCGAATAAACACTGTGTTCGCGCACTCTTCGCCCTATCAAGTGGCAGTATTGGCCGCCGAAGTCTAGCACCAAGATTGTGTTGTATTTCATTTTGAACCAATCTTCTCTCGGATGGTTCTGAACCATTACCATAAAAGCACATTTTATACTTTGCGTCTCAGGCGAGCAGATATTTTTGCAGTTCCCATTTAGTTACCTTGCTTGAGTTGGCATCAAGGCGCACAGAGGATTCGTAATCCCGCCACTCATCCATCTTCAATCTCATGTATTTCTCAGCATTTTCTTTACCCAAAGCCCTGATGCAGATGTCATCACTGCTCCATTCTTCTAACGCTTCTCCAAGCGAAGCTGGCAACGTCTTAATGCCCAGTTCTCTTCGCCTTGATTCCGAGAGATGGTAAACGTTTTCTTCAACAGGTTCTCCCGGTTCAATCTTCTTCTTTATCCCTTCTATCCCAGCTTCAAAAAGGACAGTGTACGCCAAATATGGGTTGCATAATGGATCTGGGCTTCTATACTCAATTCTAGCCTCGTTTTCTTTGCCTGGAAAATATTCTGGCACCCTTATCAAAGCCGAACGATTTCTCCTGCTCCAAGCAAGATACACGGGCGCCTCATACCCTGGCACCAACCTTTTGTAACTATTAACCGTGGGCGAAACTATTGCTGACAAAGCTCTAGAATGTTCAAGAAGACCGCCTATAAAGTATCGACATGTTTGGGACAGACAAGCGTATCCTTTAGGGTCGAAAAACAAGTTCTTTCCATTGTGTAGAGAGAACAACCCTAAATGCACATGCATGCCGTTGCCTGCTTTGTCGAACCATGGTTTAGGCATGAAAGTGGCTGTCCAATTGTATCTTCGGTCAGCAACCGCTTTGGCTGCTAATTTATATCGAGCGACGTTGTCTGAGGTCGTTACTGGGTCAGAATATTGAAACGTGATTTCGTTTTGAGCTGAACCGACTTCGTGGTGTTGCCTCTCAACTCTAATTCCCATAGACGCCAAAGTGTCAGACAAATCCATGCGATAAGTCTCTGTTAAATCTTTGTCAGGCGAAATGTCAAAATATCTAGAGTTCTCTTTGACGCGATGCTCCACGGGACGCAGTTGCCGACTCGCATCTTTCTCAACCAAATAAAATTCGAGCTCCGCTGCTGCTGTTGGTTCATAGCCTTCGTTTCTCACATACTCTACTTTTTTCTGCAGAATATATCGTGTGTCACCGTCGAAACGCTTACCATTCGGGTTGTAAATGTCGCAGATGAAACTGACAACCGCTTTGTCATAAAAGTATCGGGGTAAAACCGCAAAGGTTGATATGTCTGGTTTCATTACCATGTCACTTTCTTGAATGCTTACATAACCTAGAATAGAGGAGCCGTCGAAGCCAACACCATTTCTGAACGCAGATTCAGCCTCTTCCGCAGGAATTGTTCTGCCCTTCATGGCACCCAGCAAATCAACAAAATGCAACACTACGTGATCGGCGTGTTTGATCAGCGACAGACATATTGTCATGTTTTCTTTCGCTCGAAAATCTTTATCGTTCATTTAGAACCCATCATCTCTGCAAGTTTTGACAGAAAGATTTATTTCTATTAAAATATAAATCTTTTCAGCATATTGCAGAACAAATGTTGAAAAACATTGTATTAATTTGAATAAATGTGTAATGGGGGTGAGAAAGGCATGAATCTGGACGAGACAGATGTCAAAATCCTAAAGACGCTGATTTCTAATGCAAGGCTTTCTTCACGGCAGATATCAAAGAGATCAGGTGTTTCTATCGGCACAGTGTTGACAAGGATGAAGAAAATGGAAGCAGAGGGAGTGCTAAGGGGCTATTCCGCCATAGTCGACCACGAGAAACTCGGTTATCAGTTGACAGCGCTCACTGAGCTAACCGTTTCAAAGGGCCGTCTTCTAGAAGTGGAGAACGAAATCGCAAGAATGCCCAACGTGTGCTGCGTCTACGACGTAACTGGCATCACAGACGCTTTTGTAATAGCCAAATTCAAGAACAGAGAAGAACTGAGCGTTTTTGCCAAACGTTTGCTGGCACTTCCCTTTGTAGAGAGAACCAACACGCATATGGTCTTAACAACCATAAAAGAAGACTTCCGCTTCATCTAGGCTGGAGACACAAGCAACATTTAATTGAAACCCTTTCAAAGAATGAGAATAGTCGTTTGCTGAGCGGGGGTTGCCAAGCATGGCCAAAGGCGCAGCCCTGAGGCGGCTGTCCCGCAGGGGTTCGTGGGTTCAAATCCCACCCCCCGCACTCCGATTTCAAGCTTATTCTGAGCTTATTTCGGTCAAAGAAACCCAATTTAGGATGTTGTGAATGGGGGTTGAAATTTGAACACACGTTTACTGGACTAATACCCAAAAAGGTTCAAGTCCTTATCCAATTTCCCAGTTTAAGCGCGCATTCAGGAACTCACATGCTAAAGGATTATTCTTTAGATTAATGTGTTTTTCATCACCTTTTCCACAGCGTCTATTAGCCCTTTACTTCGAATTAATTCCCTAATCGTCTCTATATCCGTGGATATTATTTTGTCTTCTTTTAGGATAGGCACTTTTTTTCTTATCAGCGAATGCGCCACTTTGGTTCCTTTTCCAGCCTTGTCTGCTCCTCGATAATCTATGCCTTGCGCTGCGCATAACAATTCGATAGCTAAGATCCACTCTACATTTTGGAGGATTTCCCTTGTCTTCCTCGCCGCAACTGATCCCATACTTACGAAGTCTTCAAAGTTTGCTGTGGTAGGGATTGAATCAACGCTTGCCGGATGCGATAGGGCTTTATTTTCGGAAGCCAAAGCTGCCGCCGTGATTTGAGCGGACATGAAACCGCTGTGTATTCCTTTTTCCACTTCTTTGTGAATTAAGAAGGCAGGAAGTCCGAGGCTTAGGTTTTCATCAAGGAGCCTTGCAATTCTTCTCTCAGAGATATTACCGATCACGGTCAGTGCTATACCGAGCAAATCCATGGCAATAGATATTGGTTGCCCAAGGAAGTTTCCACCTGACAAAAACTCTTTATCCTCAACGAAAATCAAGGGGTTGTCTATTGCAGAGTTGATTTCCGTTTCTATTACTTTTCTCGTGTAGGAGATAGCGTCTCTCGCCGCACCTAAGGCTTGGGGAGTGCATCTTAGGCTGTAAGGGTCCTGAGGGGGTCTCATTTTAGGTTCCTTAGCCAGCATTCTGCTCGACTGCATTATTTTGCTGCCGGCGGTCAGCAACCGTATATTTCGGGCGCTTGCAATTTGACCTGGATGTGGTCTTATTCGATGAATTCTTTCGTCAAATGCGTCTGATATTGCTCTTAAAGCTTCTAGACTCATGGCGGCAGCGATTTCAGCGGTCTTAACCAGTCTTTCTGCATCATAGAGAGCTAGCGTTCCAATTGCCGTCATTAGTTGAGTGCCATTAATTAAAGCGAGTCCCTCCTTAGAGTCAAGTTCAACTGGAGTGATCCCAGCCTTCTCCATAGCTTCTTTTCCACTCATTCTCTTTCCATTATATTCTGCTTCACCCTCACCCATTATAACTAAAGCCATATGCGCTAGTGGAGCAAGGTCACCGCTGGCGCCCACAGAACCCTTTTCCGGAATCACTGGATGCACCCTTTTATTGATCATCTGGACTAAGGTCTCCAAGGTCTGTAGTTTAATCCCCGAGTTTCCCTTAGCCAAAGTGTTAGCCCTCAAAAGCATCAACGCCCTCGTCGCATCCTTATCTAAAGGCTTTCCAACACCAGCAGAATGACTTCTAATCAAGTTAGACTGTAATTTTTTAACACTTTCTGAAGGTATAACTACTGTCGCTAAAGCACCAAACCCTGTGGTAACGCCATAAATCACTCTTTTTTCCTTCACCGCCTCCTCAAGAACCTCTCTGCACCTTTCAACTTTCTCCTTTGCTTTTCTTGGAATTTGAACTTCAGCACCTTCACGCGCTACTGCAACCACATCTTCTATGGTGAGGTTTTCACCGTCAGCCAACACCTTCATCATAATTCCTTCTTTTCACGTCTAATCAAAGCTGTTGATATATTAAAATGTCGTTAGAGCTACCCCTGCTTTGTTACAGCAAGAATAATGACAAGGCATCTAAGAGGCTATTTTTAGCATAGGCATCTTGATGCCTTTCATTCTAGCCATTTTCTCAGCTTTTTCGTAGCCTGCGTCGGCGTGTCGAACTATAGCTGTTCCAGGGTCTGTAGTTAATACTCGACCAATTCTTTTTTCGGCTTCTCTAGTGCCGTCAGCGACTAGGCACATTCCAGCGTGAATGCTGTATCCTATACCCACTCCTCCTCCGTGGTGTACAGAAACCCATGTTGCTCCAGCCACACCGTTCAAAAGAGCGTTTAGGATAGGCCAGTCTGCGATGGCGTCGCTTCCGTCAATCATGCCCTCGGTTTCTCTGTTTGGTGACGCAACGCTTCCGCCATCAAGATGGTCTCTTCCTATCCAGATGGGCCCTGAAAGTTCTCCTTTACGAACCATATCGTTCATAATTATCCCAAACTTAGCTCTCTCACCGAAGCCAAGCCAACATACTCGAGCTGGCAAACCTTGAAATTTGACTTGCTCCTTGGCCTTCCGAATCCATCGACACAGTTCCTTGTTGTAGGCGAATTCTTCGAGGATTATTTCATCAAGTGTGTAAATGTCTCTGGGATCGCCGACCAGAGAGGTCCATCTGAAGGGACCTCGTCCCTCGCAAAACATGGGTCTGATGTATCTTTGCACAAAACCTGAGAAGGCAAAGGCTTCTTTGTATCCGCCGTTAAAAGCTTCTTGGCGGATGTTGTTGCCGTATTCGAATGTGACTGCTCCTTTCTTCATCATTTTAACCATGGCTTTCACCTGAACGCAAATACTTTTCCTCGCTTTTTCAACATACAATTTAGGGTTCTTTTCTCGAAGTTCATCCGCCTCTTCCATAGAGAATCCTGCTGGATAGTACCCCTTAAGTGGGTCGTGGGCAGCTGTTTGATCCGTCAAAACGTCTGGAATGATTTCTCTTTTAACAAACTCGGGGTGAACGTCAGCGGCGTTGCCGAGCAATCCTATGCTCTTCGGCTTTCTCTCCTCCTTGGCTTGTTGAACCATTTCAATCGCTTCGTTTAAGTCGTCGGTCCAAGTTTCGAGGTATCCGTGTTTGATTCTTCTTTCAATTGCCTTCTTGTTAATTTCAACAACTAGAGCCACTCCATCGTTCATAGTTACGGCTAAAGGCTGCGCTCCACCCATCTCTCCTAAGCCAGCTGTGAGTACAAGTTTTCCTTGCAAGCTTCCTCCAAAATGTTCCCTTGCAATAGCCGCCAAAGTTTCGTAGGTGCCTTGTAAGATACCTTGTGTTCCAATGTACGCCCAAGAGCCAGCTGTCATTTGTCCAAACATGATTAGTCCCTTCTGTTCCAGTTCGTAGAAATAATCCCAAGTTGCCCACTTCGGAACTAGCATGCTATTAGCGATCAAGGCTCTTGGAGCCCATTTATGAGTCTTGAAGACTGCTACTGGCTTTCCGCTCTGAATCAAAAGAGTTTCGTCAACCTCCAATTCAGTAAGTGTTTCAGCAATCTTTTCAAAGCATTCCCAGTTTCTAGCGGCTTTTCCAGTGCCGCCGTAAACAATGAGGTTCTCAGGATCCTTGGCAACCTCAGGGTCAACAACATTGTATAACATTCGAAGAATGCCCTCAATCTGCCAGTTTTTGCAATGCAGTTCAGGACCTGTTATACACTTAACTGGCGTTTTCAACTTTAACAATGGGTTCACCGAGAGTTTTAAGATGGAAACCGATCGTTATAAGTTTTTAAAAAAGTGCGAATGTTAAACCATTCTTCCTTCATTCACGACGAGATTTCCATTTTTTATCACTTTGTCTATGAGATTCGTTCCGAAGCGGTATCCCAAGAATTTGTGGTTTGGGGCATTTAAAATTATAATGTCTGCTTTTTTACCAGCTTCTAGGCTTCCCACCGTCTGCGCTCGGTTTATGGCGTGCGCAGCGTTTATTGTTGCCGCCGTTATTGCCTCTGATGATGTCATACTTAGTTGGTGGCAAGCTAACGCAACTACGATTTGTTGACTCTCTATCCAACAGTTCGGGTTGTAGTCAGTTCCTAAGGCAACTGGCACGCCCCACGAAATCATCTTTCTTGCATCAGCATACCTTCCAGCCATGAGAGAAAAAGAGGCACTTGGAAGCAGAACTGCCATAACACCTTGTTTCCCCATCGCTTTTAAACCATTGTCAGAAGCAAAGAGAAGGTGACTCGCTGAAATTGCTCCTACTTCCGCGGCTAATTCGGCTCCTCCAAGTCTTGTCATTTCATCCGCGTGCAGTTTGGGCGTTAACCCCTGTTCCTTGCCTTTTAGAAGAATTGCTCTGGACTGATATATGTTGAATACTCCTTCTTCGCAAAAGACATCGCAGAATTCTGCTAACTTTCGGTTTGCAACTTCTGGAATCATCTCGTTAATCACGAGACCTACGTATTCGTCTGCGTTATCTTTGTATTCTAGAGGAACGGCGTGGGCTCCGAGAAAGGTAGGCACGATGTCGATGGGATGTTTTTCGTTCAAGACTTTGATTGCTTCTAGACACTTTATTTCATCCATTGTGGTCAATCCGTAACCGCTCTTAGCCTCCGCGGTGGTTGTTCCATGCTCTAGCATAGTGTCTAGCGTTTTCTTGCTGCATTCAATCAACTCGTCTCTGCTAGCTTTCCTCGTTTCTCTCACAGTTTTTAGGATTCCCCCTCCCCTTTCCAAGATTTCCATGTAAGTTGAGCCTTGTATTCTCATTTCAAATTCGTCTTCTCTAGAGCCAGCGAAAACCAGATGACTGTGAGGATCTACAAAACCCGGCATTACCACCTTTCCGTCAGCGTCTACAATTTTCCTTCCTTCAAATTTTCTTTTGATTTCCCACATCTTCTCTACGGCGATTATTTTTCCTTCTTTAACCACTATGCTACCGCCCTTAATGATTCCCAGATCCTTCATCTGTTCGCCAAGACGGGGCTTCCGACTTCCTCCTTCCAGAGTTATGACTTCGCTGGCGTTTTCGATCAACAGATCTACTTCTTCTCTACCCACTTCCCACTCGCCCTTTTTCCAAAGCTTTCCGTACAGCTACCTCAAGAATTCTATCCTCGTTAAAATCGTCTATTTTCAAGTAATATCCAGCCGCATCCATTATCGCTCGCAACGGGGCTAACCCGCAGAATTCTGATCCGATAATAGGAACACTATGTCTTTCTGCCTCAATTTTAATTAACTCTAAAACCCTGTACAAGGGTGTTTTCTCGAAATCGCTTATGCTCATGCCGATTTGAGTTATGTTCCTCTCAGGTATCTTGACGGCCATAGCCTTCACGAAGGTTAGTCCTCCCTTCTTAGAGTGCAGAGCTTTAGCTATTTTCTTAGCTATCCTTATATCTGGAGTCCCTATGTTGACATTAAAACCTACCATGACCTTGCGGGCGCCAGTTATTGTCGCGCCTGCTGTTGGATGAGGAAACGGTGGTCCAAAGTCGGGTTTTCGTCTAGGCTTTGTGAACATCTCCCGAAGTTTTTCGTATTCTCCTAGCCTTATCCAGTCCAAATCGCTTCTTTCTGGGCTGGAAGCAGCCTCTGCGTAGAGGTAGACAGGGATGCCGCATTTCTCAGCGAGAGTTTTTCCAAACTTTTTTGCTATATCGATGCAGTCTTTGATGGTGACGTTTTTTATGGGAATGAAGGGTACGACATCCACAGCCCCGAGGCGTGGATGCTGCCCCTTGTGCTTATTCATGTCTATAAGCTCAATGGCTTTTATCGCTGAGTTCAGCGCTGACGTAAAAACCGAGTTTTTGTTCCCTATGTAAGAGACGACTAGTCTGTTGTAGTAATCGTCATAGGTGTAATCGAGAAGATACACATTTTTGACCTTTCTTATTTCGTTTAGGATTGCCTCCACAACCACTGGATCTGATGTACTAAAATTTGGCATGCATTCAATTATCTCTCTCAAACGCTGTACTCTCCCTTCTAGGAACTGATAATTACACATGACGGTGAAGCCTTAAGTCCTTCGCTAGCGCGCGCCATAACCATTATGTTGAAAGGCATCTCTTCTACATAATTTGTTTAAAGAATTAGAAAAGCTCATAAGACTAAGAAATTTAGCTTATAATTGTATTAGACGAGGGGCGTATTTGATGATGAGCAAGAGTGTAACCATGAAAAAGAAGAAACTGCCTGCTATAAACAGAGAATGGTGCAAGGGTTGCAGAATTTGTGTAGAGTTTTGTCCTGAAGATGCCTTAGCTATAGATGAACTGGAAAAAGCAAAGCTTGCTTACCCGGAAAAATGTATTAGCTGTGGAATCTGTGAGTTACGGTGCCCTGACCTTGCTATTCAACTAGAATGAGGCATGAGATAAATGGAAAAGAAGTTGCTATTTCTTCAGGGTAACGAAGTATGTGCAGAGGCAGCTCTTTATGCAGATCTTGAGTTTTTTGCAGGTTACCCGATTACTCCTTCTACGGAAATTGCAGAACTGCTCTCTTATCGACTACCGAGAAAAGGAGGCAAGTTCATTCAAATGGAAGATGAAATTTCCTCCATGTGCGCCATAATCGGGGCTTCTCTTACTGGAAAAAAAGTTATGACCGCAACTAGTGGACCAGGTTTTTCCCTAATGCAGGAGGCAATTGGCTTTGCTGTAATGGCCGAGATTCCCTGCGTTGTAGTAAATGTTCAAAGGGCAGGTCCTTCTACAGGCATTCCCACTGGCGGAAGCCAAGGAGACATCATGCAAGCGAGATGGGGAACGCATGGTGATCATGCTATAATCGCCTTAACAGCTTCCAATAATCAAGACGTGTTTGCCATGACGGTTGAGGCTTTTAATCTATCTGAGACGTACAGAACCCCAGTCATCTTGCTCTATGATGAAGTTGTGGCTCATACTAGGGAAAAGATCATAATACCAGAAGCAGGAGAGATCAACACTGTCAGAAGACTGAAAACATCTGTACCAGAAGGAATTGACTATCACCCTTATTTGCCCAGGGAAGACGGCCGTCTTCCCATGTCTGATTTTGGAGGTGTCCATCGGTATAATGTTACGGGATTGATGCATGATATGTGGGGTTTCCCGTCTAACAACCCGATGGTTGTTTACGGATTGATGCACCATCTGATAGACAAGATTGAGGGTCACGTAGATGAGATCACTAGAGTAAAGGAATTTTTTGTTGATGACGCAAAATCTCTCTTGATCTCCTACGGTTCATCCGCTAGAACTGCCCTTCATTTCGTAAGAAACAGGAGAGCAAGAGGCGAAAAAATTGGATTATTGGAACTCCAGACCCTTTGGCCATTTCCTGTTAATGTTGTTAAGGAGAAATGCGCTTCCGCTGATTATGTTATTGTGGTTGAGATGAATATGGGTCAGATTCTTCATGAAGTAAAAAAGTCTGTGGATAATCCTGACAAAGTGTTTCTAGCCAACCAGATCAATGGCGACTTTATTACTCCTACAGACCTTTTGAACATTTCAAGAATCATTCGAGGAAAGGGGATCTAAGAAATGACGGTGAGAGATTACATAAGAGAAAGATTCTTTCCCCACCTCTGGTGTCCGGGCTGTGGTCACGGTATTGTGATGGGCTCCATGGTTAGAGCGATACACAATTTAGGTATAAAGAAAAATGACATTGTTGTTGTGTCTGGTATCGGATGTGCCTCTCGGATCTGTGGATATCTCGATTTTCATACCCTGCACACTATACACGGAAGAGCCTTGGCTTTTGCAACGGGTGTGAAATTGAGTAGGCCTGAGCTAGAAGTTATTGTTCCCATGGGTGATGGCGATGCCTTGGCTATTGGGGGTAATCATCTAATCCATGCAGCAAGGCGAAATATTGATTTAACCACCATTATCATGAACAATAACATCTACGGTATGACAGGAGGGCAGTATTCGCCTACAACAGGATACGGCAATTTTGCAACGACTGCCCCTTATGGTAACATAGATCGGCCATTTGATATTGTTGAGCTTGCCCTAGGTGCTGGCGCCTCATTTGTGGCTAGAACAACAACATACCATGTGACCGAAATGATAAAGATACTGGAAAAGGCGATTGCACATAAAGGTTTTTCAGTTGTGGAGATACTTTCTCAGTGTCCTACATATTTTGGCAGAAAAAACAATTTGGGCAGCGCGGTTGATATGCTACGCTATTATGAATCTCATACGGTTCCAATAGGTAGCAAGGAGAAAAAGAAGAATCCTGATCTGATTGAAATAGGCATATTCATGCAGGAACAACAACCAGAATATTGTGCTGAATACGATAAAATTATAGAAAAGTCATCTAGTAGGAGATAATCTTTGGAAAGATGTAGGATTATTTTCTCCGGCTCAGGAGGACAAGGGATAGTTACAGCAGCTAGAATCCTCGCTGAAGCATCGGCTCTACACGAAGGCCTAAATGCCGTACAGTATCAAGCATATGATCCAGCGGTAAGGGGAGGTACCAGCCGCTCTGACGTAATCATTTCAGATACAGACATACTCTTTCCCATGGTCACTCAACCAAATGTCCTTGTCTGTCTCATTCAAGAAGCATATAACAAATTCTCTGGTCTCATCAGGCCTGATGGGCTTCTGTTGACTGATAGTCATTATGTCAAACAGGAAGAAAAGGTGGATGCAAGACAGGTAGAGCTGGACCTATATAGGAATGTTATTGATAAAATCGGAAACCCTATTGTGTATAATGTCTGTGTACTTGGGTCTTTGATTAGTCTTATCCAAATAGTTAAACGAGAATCAATCATAAAAGTTCTTGAGAGTCATATTCCAGCTGATTTTTTGGATTTAAACAAGCAGGCCCTAGACTTAGGCATTAGGCTGGCAGAAATACACTGCGCTTCTGGGAACCAGAGGACCTTCCGTAGCTTTTTTTGAGGTGCTCATCGTTGTCTTAACAGCGCGCGCTATTCTTATCGGTTTTATAGCGAAAAGGCGCTTAATTTCGAATGTTTTGGAGGTTTAGAATGGTAGCCCAGGAGAGATTCGAACTCTCATCAACCATATTTAAGTCATTTTTACCGGTAAACACGAGCAGGGGTCCCACCCCCGCGCTTCAATTTGCTTTTGAAGCAATTTTACATGCACTAATAATGTCCAATGCGTCTTTTTTCTGAGCATTCAAAATGTAGCGCGCTAGAACAAAAGGAAAAAGATATAGAAATAATATCTAGAAGATGTCCATAGAAGTTCTTTTCTTACCACTTTAAATACGGTAACGACGGATTTGTTATGCTCCGCCTAGAAGCGTCATTTCATCGTCTGAAAGCAAGTCTGGAGAGAGAAAGGTGCCAAAAAACCAAACAATCAAAACGAAAGAAGACATCCTAAAAGAAGAAA
>Ga0315280_10009104_pt1 | contig 12847 bp, 14 predicted proteins | sample YL17G06_40_MG_FD_203697 | JGI IMG/M metagenome (GOLD analysis project Ga0315280, IMG submission 203697) | Sediment microbial communities from Yellowstone Lake, YNP, Wyoming, USA - YL17G06_40 | ecosystem: Environmental > Aquatic > Freshwater > Lake > Sediment | place: USA: Wyoming | collected... | reverse complement strand
CGGAGAAACGCAATACGTGGCCATTACGCCAGGACAAGTAACAGTGCCTGACACTGACGTGCATGTCGTCGTGGTCCAGAACATAGAGGGCAGCTCTGTAATATCACAGGTGAAGTAGTTGACTGCGTCCGAGAAGAAGCCCGAACGCGTTAGATTGACATCTGGAAGGAAGGAACTGCGTGAACTCATCCAAACATGTGAGGCTATCAGAGAGCACAAGTTCAACCCGTTCTTCTTGGACATCGGCCTCGCAGTCGAAACGCTACGGAAGTATTTTCCACATTGGGACTTGCTTGATGACCACTGCCTCGACGCCGAGACTATCAGGGACCTGGCAGAAGTCTTGGGCCTCCAGAAGAGTCAGCTCCGATATCAGTCGAGCGCACTCTACACGAATCCTGAGATGCTGGAGAGGAAGTTCCGCTCGCTCTCCATCAAGCGACTCGGCGAAATCTTCCTCAAGTCTTGGCATCCGATAGTGGAAAGGGAGCAATTGACCGTGGATGCAGTCCGAGAAGGACTCGCCTACTGGGATCAGCTACTCTCGTATGATGAAAGAAGAAAGAGGCTAGCGCTACGAAGACCAGCTCAACCCGTGGCAGCTGACCTGGACTCGCTTGTGAAGTCTGGCATTATGACCCGTGAGGAGTTCGCGAAGAGCCTCCGCGGACTGTGGGAGGAACTCCGAGCACAGACCGACGAGGATGGCCCCATAGAATATTGGTCGTTCGTTCGACGCGATTCATACCAAGAAACCGTTCAGCGAGCATACTACGCAAGCTTCCTGCTCACTTACGGATATGCGAAGATGCTGCGGGACGCCGGCGAATTGAAACTAATGTCACTGGCGACACCAACCGAGAAGACTACTGCCGGGCTAGTTAGCTTCCCAATTGCGATACCCAAAGACGACCAATCAACTATTCCTGCGAACCCGTTCTGAAAGTGGAGATGACGACTCATGGAACAAGCTGGCGATGAGAAACGCTTCTACAGCGAGAAGCTGAAGCATGCGATTCATCTTCTCCTTTTCAAACGCGGCAAGATGCCTGGCGCGAAGGAGTGGGAACTGAAAGCCAGCATTGGGAAGAACTATAAAGAAGTCCTCAAACAGGTTGATGCTCTTCTATCTGAGCTTGACCTCGAAGTCAAGCGAGTAGAACCTGACCAATCACAAGCAAAACAGATCGGAGAAAGCCCGCTCGGCGAGAACACGGAGGACACACGATACTTGGTCGCGCTGCGAGGAACGCTTACACCCAAGGAGGCACGGCTGTCCGGGTGGCGAATCGACAACCTGGCAGCCCTGACTGTCGCGATCGCGTACGTAGTGACCAAACAGGGAAAGGCCCCGCGCGAAGAGGTGGAGAAGCTCATTGCCGATAAGGTCGGCAGGTGGAAGACGCTTACCCTCATGGATGCCTTTGTTCGAAATGGGTACCTGAAGGAAGATGAGACAGGGTCCTTGTCGCTCGGCTGGCGTACAACGTCTGAGGTCAACCTTAGGGACTTAATGACCCTTCTAGCGGAGACCGGGAGCTAAGGCTTCGTTTCGGCGTCAAGCGATTTCTTGAGTTCGCCTACAAACATGTTGGCATACTTCTTGGTCTTTATCAGTCGAGCGTACTCGTGTTTGCGTATACTCTCGGAGGTCTTCTTCAGTTCGTCTTGCTGCGCGTAATGGTCATGGACTTTGCTGCGGCTCAGCACAGTCAGGACTTTGCCCCCGTAGAAGCCGTCGAGGTTCTGACCCTTGCACATGGGGCACGTGCAGGTGAGCTTCTTGCCATGTAGTCCCGTCCATTCCTTTCGCTTGAAGACTCCCCATCCTGACTTGTCAAAGACATTGATCTTATCCTTTGTTAGAGGAACGGGCGGCGGAGGCACAACCCACCTTGAGTAACTGTCCACTCCAAAGTATGGCATGAGCATACCCTGAGAGCTGGGCAACATATGTCGTGCAAACCTGATCTTCGGAGGAATCTGGAAGGCATGAATCCACATGCCCGGGTTCTTCTTCTTGATCCTCTCAACGGCTCTGAGCGTGTAGTAGTGAAAGCCTCCCCTCATGTCAACCCCCAAGAGATGGGACTTGCCTTTCACGGCCGGAGCGGAAAAGAGCTCAAACTCTCGTTGGGTTTCCGATGCCCGTATCACGGGCATTATAGGCTTGTCGATCCCCTTCTGATCCATCCATCTCTGCGCGAACTTCAGTAACGACGCGAAGTCTTCAGGGCTCATCTCCGCTGCCTGCTGCACTGTAATGACATCCATGTCCGCGAAGTATTGTAGATCAAGCAGAGTCCTCAGATCTTCTGCCTCGGCGTAAGACGCTTCGCCTTTGAAGATCAGAAAAAGCAGTCGCGCGACGTCTTCGAATCCCCCTGCCTCGCGTGACAGTCTACGCGCGAAATCTCGCAGAGTCGCATCCTCTTTGAGGATCTTCTTGAGCGAGTCTGGATACATGAGTTTGGCAGAGACAACCACCTCTCCTGGGAGAGAGTCCTTTGTTCCCACCATTCGAGTGGCGTTCAGCTCGGCGGTTGTTGCAAACTTGTTTGGCAGTGCCGCTGAGACCCTGCCGATTCGGAGAATCCCGGCATTTGCTGAGGTGGTCTCGTCGCTGGCTCGATCCTGAATAGACACTCCGACCATCGAGACTCACCAGGAGACTTCTTCCGTGTGTTTACCGGTATGGGATTTAAGTCGACTCCTCTCTACCATTTCAAAAACAAAGGCAGCCACTTGCTTCTCTGCAACCACACCGACACTTCATCTATTAGTCTTTCCAGAAATCTCTGAACAATAGAAGGGCCTTGAAACCCTTATTTATGCCCCCTGCAGAGCTACGGGCAAAACCTCTCACTGCTTCAAATGGTGGAATCGATGAGTGAAGGAACCGAGCTTCCGCCTCAAGTTCAGGAAGAACTAGTTAGGCTACAGCAGTTGCAGCAGACACTTCAGGCCGTCGTCTCCCAGAAGCAACAACTGGAGATGGACATGACGGAGACCGACAGAGCCCTGACTGAGCTTGAGAAAGTCACGGGCGAGACTCCCGTGTACAAGAGCGTCGGGAGCATCCTAGTCAAAGCAGACAAGCAGGCACTGCTGTCAGAACTGAAGGAGAGAAAAGAACTGCTCAACACGCGGGTCACCGTGCTTGGAAGGCAGGAAGAGCGGACACGCGAGAGGCTCAAGGACATTCAACAGAAACTGCAAGAGAAGTTGCGAACCCCCAGAGCGCCAGAATAACCTCACTGGTCAATGTTGATACTGTCTCCGAGCGGATCAAGAGTGGACATTCAGCTTCGCCGAGTCCCCACTGACGAGGAAGTAGAATTGATCTGTACTGCGGCGGAGGAGGCTGCTCGGAAATTCATACTATCAAAGATCTCACTCAAGAAACTCGATGATTTGGATCTTACAGTCGAGGGTGTCGGCGACAAGCCGCTGTCGGTCACCGTTCAGATTGCAATAGAGAGCGAGCTCGAGGACCCCGAGCTTGGCACAATTATCGATAACGCTACTGACGCCGCATTCGCGGCCGCAGAGGCGAAAGTTCGGGAGCTGAATCTGTGCGACACATCGAGCGATTAGCAAGAATCGCCAGACTTTCGAGAAAGGTTCTGATTATCGGCCATCAGAACGCCGATCCGGACGCCGTGTGCTCAGCATTCCTCTTGTCACGACTCCTCAAGCACATTAACAGACGACTGAGAGTGACCGCCGTTTCCCCAGACGGCGTGAGCAAAGTGTCTGCTCGCGTGCTGGAGCACATACGCTTCCAAGTTCTAGAAAAGGCGGAACCAAGCGAATTTGACGCCATCTTCACGGTTGACACAAACACACTACAACAGCTTGGGAGCCTCCATCACCCCGTTGAGAAATCCGGCAAACCGCTAGTCATGATTGATCACCACGCCATTCATCCGGAGACACGCATGCGTGCTGACCTTCTCATATCGGACGACAAGGCGACCTCCGCATGCGAGGTAGTGCTGAAACTCTACGACGCGGCGAAACTGCGGATGACCAAAAGGGACGCCTTGGCCGCCTTTCTTGGCCTTGCATATGAAACCGGTCATTTTACGATTGCCACAACGCGATCCCTGAAGCTCGCCTGCAAGCTTGTCAACCTCGGCGTCGATGGCACAGAAGCGCTCAAGATTATACGAGTCCCCATGGACAATTCGGAGCGGATTGCTCGACTGAAATCTGCTCGCCGCATGAATTGGGATAGCATCGACGGATGGCTCGTCGCGTCTACCGTAGTAGGATCATATCACGCATCGGTTGCAAGATCACTGATCAGTCTAGGAGCGCACTTGGCCATCGTTGGCGGGGAGAAAAAGGATAGATTGACACTCAGCTTCCGTTCTACTGGCGAGTTCTTTGCTGGGACGAACTTCCACCTAGGGCGCGACCTAGCCACAATTCTAGGTGAAAAGATGAACGGTGCGGGCGGAGGCCACTCCACGGCTGCCGGGGCAACAGTTCAAGGAAACCTGGATGAAGTAATCACGAGATCTGTTGAGCTGTTCAAGGAATATCTTGAGAAACGCAAATTATTGGCTCAATGAAAGGCTATATGGATCAGCCAAGATATGGCGCGCGACTCGGAAGTAGTGGTTGCCCAGAGTCCTCAGATCCACTTGGGATGGCGTGAGGCTAGAAGGATTTGTCAATCGTTCAGGCGAATCATCTGAGCTTCACATACACTGGTGCCTCCAAACCCTCAATCGAAGACATCTCAATCGGAATCGCTCCCGGCGAGTTCGTCGTCCTGACAGGACCGAGTGGATGCGGGAAGACAACGATCTGCAGATGCCTCAATGGACTCATCCCCAACTTCTACTCGGGCGACTTTGCCGGCGAGCTGATCGTTGACGGCATGAGCGTCAAACAACACACAACGGCGGAGCTGGCACCTCATGTCGGCATGGTTTTTCAGAATCCAGAAAACCAGCTCTTCTCACTGAGCGTCGAGAGAGATGTTGCTTTCGGACCCGAGAACCTAGGACTAAGAAGGAAAGAAACCAGGAAACGAGTCGACTGGGCTCTAGATGTTACAGGAATCAGCCCTCTCAAGGATAAGCCCCCGTACGAGCTCTCCGGCGGCCAACAGCAACGAGCAGCGATAGCAGCCGTTCTGGCCATGCAACCCAAAGTGATGATCCTAGACGAGCCTACGTCATTCCTCGACCCGAAGTCAGCACTAGAAATCCTGGAAGTCATTTCTGACCTGAACAAGAAGCTCGGGATCACCATCATCCTTGTTGAACACAGGCTCGACATCGTTTCGAAGCATGCAAATCGCGTCATTGTGATGGACAACGGACGGATTGTCCTTGACGGAACGCCCAAAGATGTTTACGGGGAGCATGCTCGGCTGATTGGGATAGGACTTCCGCGAGTTACGACGCTGTTCAATCTCTTGCAGAGAGACGGCATTCGATTCGCTGAAACGCCTACCACAGTGGACGAGGCGGTTGACGTGCTTAGGAAGATGCTGATCTGATGATTCAAACTGAGGGTCTCAAGTTCGCTTACCCCGGTTCTCCAGAGGTCCTACGTGGTATCGACCTCAAAATCAACGACGGCGAATTTGTCGCAATCATGGGAGAAAACGGAGCGGGAAAGACTACCCTAGTGAAGACTTTCAACGGCCTTCTCATGCCTAGCGCAGGAAGAGTCGAAGTGGATGGCGTTGACACGCACGATTCCAGTGTTGCAAAACTCTCGAGAGATGTCGGACTTGTTTTCCAGAACCCAGACCACCAGCTCTTCTCTGAGACCGTTCGGGAGGAGCTCGCGTTCTCCCTCAGAAACTTTGGCTATGAAGAGGATACGATCGACAGACGGGTCGCCTCAATTCTCGAGACACTAGACCTAACCCGCTATGCGGAGTCCTCGCCTTTTGTTCTGAGTGGAGGAGAGAGGAAGAGGGTGGCCTTGGCTGCTGTGCTGGTGTGGAATCCAAAGCACATAATCCTCGACGAACCGACAATCGGCCAGGATTATCAACAGAAAGATCGCCTGAGAAACTTCATAATTCAGCTGAACGCTCAAGGAAAGACAGTCATAATCATCTCTCATGACGTTGAGTTCGTCGCAGAATGCAAGCCTCGAATCATCCTACTATCTAGAGGATTGGTCATAGGGGATCGTCCCGCAGAGGATATTCTCACCGATGAAGCGTTACTAGACAGAGCATCACTGACACGACCCCAGATTGGAGCGCTCATGCATCAACTCAAGGACTATGGATTGCCTGAACGCACAATCGACGTCTACTCCGCCGAGCAAGCGATTCTACACGCACTTGGGAGGAAAGAGTAAATGTCCCTGAAAGTCTTTGATGGCTTCAAGTTCGCGAAGCTCCCCACCCCAATTCACAATATGGACCCCCGCGCAAAGTTCATCATGACTATGGGGATATTCGCTGCCGCGCTTATGTTCCAAAACATCTATGCACTGATTGTCATCTTTCTCATTCAACTACCGATCGTCTACGCTTCAAAATCGTGGAGAAAATGGGCTGGATCGATGAGGGCTGGTCTTCTCCTCGCTGTACTAATATTCGTCATGAACTTCGTCTTTGGATCGACATTCGTATTCTCGGCCGCAATGACCCTGCGGTTCGTCACACTAATGTCCACTTTTTCGCTATTCTTCATGACAACCTCGCCTGACGATCTAGGTCTAGCTCTGGAACAGACACACGTTCCGTACACACTGTCATTCACGTTCACGACAGCAGTCCGACTGGTTCCCACAATGGCGCTTGATGCCCAGACTGTAATCGATGCACAGCGATCCAGAGGCCTCGAACTCGATAGAGGCAACTTCATGAAACGGATAAGGAACTACATACCAATTCTGATTCCCCTAATCGTGTCGGCTATCAGGCGAAGTATCGAGTTGGCAGAAGCCCTTGAGTCCAGGGGATTCGGAGCGAGCCCAAATCGTCAACCGCTCATTGTACTCCGCATGAAAGCCACGGACTACCTCGTCGTCACATTGACAATACTGATGGTCACGCTGGCGGTGTACGTGTACTTCTACGTCCCGCTCCCAATACTCGATATTCCTATCAAGATGCCTAAGATCTTCCCCTGGTTCTAGCCCGACAACTAACCCAGGCGAACATAGTGAGCGTGCAACGGGGCTAAATCCACAAGGCGCGGGATGACAAGACTAAAGAGGGTTCACCGCGTTTCAAGGTATGATCGATGTCTATTTGCGGCTAGACGGGTATCAGCGTGCCACGCATGACCTCATGGATAGCGTTCGAGAGTCTCTAGCGCGAGTCGATCTGGACCAGGTCGAGAAGATGGTGGCGGAGATGCTCGTCTCCACCAGTCGACGAATCCTTGTTGTGGGAGCCGGAAGATCGGGCCTCATTGGTCGAGCTTTTGCGATGCGACTTATGCATCTGGGCTTCCAAGTGTACGTAATGGGTGAGACGATCACGCCATCGATTGGAAGAGGAGATCTTATCATAGCTCTGTCAGGATCAGGCACAACTAAGATAGTCGTGACAGCCGTAGAAATCGGCAAGACTGTCGGTGCGAAGATCATCGCAATAACATCCTACCGCGATTCTGACCTTTCGAAACTGGCTGACGATGTAGTGCTCGTCAAAGGCCGCACGAGAGTCGCAGATGAGAAGGATTACTTCCTGCGCCAGCTCATGGGAGAACACGAACTTATGGCTCCACTTGGCACAGTCTTTGAGATCAGTCTCATGACGTTCTTGGACGGTGTTGTTGTGGAATTGATGCGCCGCCTCGGCCTAACAGAAAGCGAGCTGAAGAAAAGACATGCGACCATCGAATGACTCGTAGTGCAGAAGACCGAAAACCCTCAACGTGACCTATCGTGGGCTTGACGATCCGTTCGATCGCGACGATCGTACTGTGAAAGGCTTTATGCAGACCAAGCAGAGGTCTTGCCCACAGATCAGTCATGTCTCTTCTGGTTCGAGATTGCTCGTGGATCGTGACTCAGGACAGCTCAAGGAGTGTTCTCAGGGATGTTTCAGTCTATGTCCAAGACGGGAAGATCGCCGAGATAGGTAGCGAGATCCCACGAGATGCTGATCGGGTCGTGAATGGTCATGGAATGATCCTGCTTCCTGGTTTGGTCAACACGCACACGCATGTCCCGATGGTGATCTTCAGAGGATACGCAGACGACATGCTGCTCCAAGAGTGGCTCAGCAACAAGATCTGGAAACTCGAGCCCAACATGACGGAAGAGACATGTTACTGGGGAACGATGCTTGGCTGCCTGGAGATGATCGCTTCAGGGACCACAACCTGCAACGACATGTACTTTTTCGTTGAGAGCGAGGCGAAGGCCATACGTGATACGGGCATTCGAGCAGTCCTGTCCTCCGTGATAATAGACCTCGTGCCTGACCCGAAACTCCACAGGGAGAACGCGAGCAAGGTGCTAGACTTTCTGAAAGGAATCGGAAATCCTCTTGTCACTCCTGCCATAGCGCCGCATTCGGTCTATTCCTGCTCAGAAGAAACACTCCAGTGGGCGAAAGCACGAGCTGACAAAGAGCATGTTTTGGTCCATACTCACATAGCCGAGACTAGAAAAGAGCAGGGAGACATCGAGAACAAACTAAAACTGAAGGTTGTCGAATATCTAGATCAGATTGATTTCCTTGGGCCAAATGTTGTAGGCGCCCACTGTGGCTGGGTAAGCAGAAATGAGGTAAAGCTGCTCGGCGAATCCGGCACGAAAGTCGCGCACTGTCCCGTGTCGAACATGAAGCTCGCGGTTGGGGGCACGGCTCCACTTCCCGAAATGTTCGAGAGTCACGTGTGCGTGGGGCTTGGCACTGATGGCGCAGCAAGTAACAACACGCTGGACATGTTCGAGACGATGAAGTTCTGTGCACTTCTGCAGAAACATACACGTTGGGATCCCACAGTGCTTCCTGCTCAGGTGACGCTTGACCTGGCGACCAGAGAGGGAGCAAGAGTGCTGGGCATGGAAGGGACGATAGGAAGCATAGAAGTCGGCAAATCTGCCGACATGATCCTCGTTGACACTCGCGCGCCTAATTTGATGCCGATTCACGGAAAAGAAACAATCATCTCCGACCTCGTCTATTCGGCGAACAGTGCGAACGTTGATACTACCGTCGTCAACGGTCAGGTCCTTATGGAGAAGCGCAGGTTCACTGTGCTGGACACGAGAACGATCGCAGACAATGTCGATCGAGTGACACAAGATCTGCTCGCTCGTTCAAAACAAGCCTAGTCGGGCTTGTCGAACAAGCTTGCTCTGATAATATTGAGGTAGCCTGAATCTCCCTTCCACACGGGATGCGACTCAACAATCCGGATTCTTTTCCTGAAGATAGGCGCGTCGAGTACGTAGGTCTCTGCCTCCCCTCCCTCGAAGACCAGACTAATGCCGTATCTCTTGCTGATATTCCTCAACCCGTCTATGGCTTTGCTGTCAACGGTGCGTCCGAGCCAGTCTGGGCCAAGACCCATTGCCATGCATGCTGTCAGGATGAACTCGAAGCCCATCTCGACTTGTTCCGTGAGCAGCCGCTCCGGATTTTTCCTCCATAGTGGCGCAACCGATCGGAGTCCAAGCTCGTCGCATATTGTCTCAATCCGCCACTTCTGATACTCACTCGCAATTGCACCGGTCACGACGCAGTCGATTCCATGCGTGCGCTTGAGTCTGAGCAACGCTTCCTTCATTGCCCCGAGCTCCTCCTCCTTCACCCCAGAGGCCTTCGCAGTCACCTGCGGAATCCCCACGGCCTCGGCCTGAAGACGGGTCCACTCGACATCAGGATAATGGAACATCCACGAATCGCTACGTTGTGGGAAGATCGTCAGAAGGCACACTATTTCGTACGCTTGATGAATTGCACACCACAGCGCAAAGGTGCTGTCTTTTCCTCCACTGAACAACACACAAGCTCGCAAAATGGACGCCTGCTGCATTCACTCAGCTTTTGCCCATCTCGAACGCCTTCGTCAGAAGGCTTCGCCAACCAGGTTCACGTTCTGCTCCAAGAGTGCTGACATTTAGTGCATTTCAACCGTTCTACTGATCTCTCTTGCCTAATCCCTGCGTGTTCCCCCGTAACGACAGAGACACCGCGAAAAGCTTCAGGATTTCCACATTGGGGGCATGTTTCGTTGACCTTCACGTACTCAGCTTCCGACTTGTCGACCACTCCGACGGAAGAAGAATCACTGCGCTCAATACGTCGCACTTGAACGGCATGATCGGTAGCTTCATTCCCACATTTAGGACAGGAGAATCCGCCTGGGGCTTTGTGCATGTACGACCCGCATTTTTCACAGAACCTCAAGCATCGACACCAGCCTTTCTTGTTTTGATCTCCCAGATTCTCTTAGAACGGCCCGAAGAAAACGCCGAGGGCCCCTATTCTTCTCAAAGTCCTAGTCACTTAAGCATACCCTTTCTAGAGAACTGTTCATCATAGAGGCTCCGTATCCTCTGCAGGGAATCCACCTCATCCGGGCTCTTGTCATCTCTAATTCTTGATATTCTCGCAAATCTGAGCGCAAACCCCGACTTGTAGTGAGGGCTTCGCTGTATCTCATCATAGGCAACCTCGACGACCATCTTAGGTTTCACAGTGACTGTGTACTCCTTTTCGCCCGACCTCAGTTCCTGGAGTCTCCGAGTCATTTGTACGAACTCTTCGTCGGTCAGTCCTTTGAAGGTCTTTCCCACTACTAGAAACTCGCCCGTGTTCTCGTCTCGAGCTGCAAGGTGATAGTTAGATAACCAACCAGTTCTACGCCCATATCCCCAGTCAGCCGCAACGATAACGAGATCGAGCGTCTCCGCTCGTTTCAGCTTGAACCATTTCTTGCCTCTCTTGCCAACTTCATATTTGCTGTCCAAGGACTTTGCCATCAGTCCCTCGTGTCCTTCGGTCAGCGCTTTGTCGAAAAGCCGTTGAATTTCGTTCTCATCTTTGGATGTGACATAAGGGGCAAGCAAGTCTTGAGGAACGTCTTGCTCCAGTATCTTCCGCCTTGTCGCGTAACTCCTGTCAACCAATTCCTCATCGCCAGCCACCAGAATATCGAAGAGATGCAGCTGCAGCGGGACCCTGACGGTTGCTCCCAGGACATCATGAACTCGTCGAAACCGGCGCATCAGGTCCTGGAACGGAAGGGGTTTCCCAACGTCATCAACGGCAATCAACTCGCCCTCAAGGAGAGCTGTCTTGATCCTCACGCGATCCTTGGCAATTGTCACGATCTCGGGAATGCTCAGCGTGACATCGCTCAGCCTTCTGCTGAAGATTCGGACTTCAGCACCATGCTTGTGAATTTGTATGCGCGCGCCATCGTACTTGTACTCGAACGCAGTACCACCCTCATGAGATTCCAGTATTTGTCGGATACTGGTCGCCATCTCCGCGAGCATCGGTCTAACGGGGTTGAACATCACTATCCTTGCTGAGTCGACCGCACTTGGATTTGTGAGGGCCAATTCTGCGATGCGTCCGATATCACCCATCGTCATGTATGCCCGGCGGACTTTGGTCAAGTCGAGTTCCGAGGCAGCTGCGATCGCTGCGAGAAGCACACCATCCACTGCCCCGATTTCCATCTCGCCTGAGAGCAGTCGAAATCCGTACTTCCTCTCAAGTCCGCCGAATCTGGAGAATAGTCCCTGTAGGATATTCTCCGCTCTTTGCTGGCGATCTGCCCCGCTCAACGAAGCTAAAGACGCGAGCGCTCTGTCCAAGTCAACCAGACTCACCCCGGTCTCAGTTGGGAGAAGAGAAACTTGCAGACTCTCGGCTTTCGCCAGTTTCCAAAGTGTGGCGCCGCCCACCCCCAGTTTCTTTATCTCTTGCTCGCCGAAGACGCGACCGGTCAGGAACCGAACCGCAATGGGAACCTCATCGGGCTGAAGAGTGGAGATGAAACTCGAGATCTGTTGCACCTTCTCGTTTCGACTCCTAGTGGCCTCCAATCTTTCGCAAAGCTCTGCGAAAGCTAGGAAAGATGTCGAAACCATGTACGTCATCACTCCGGTGAAATCCTACTCATCGCCAATCCAACGTCCCAGGTCAGATTCTGAGGTACGCTGAGAGATTCGTTTCAATCGCTCCAGTGCAACCTCTACTCGCTCCTGTGAGAAACCTCTTTCGTTGCACAAGAACGTGAGTAGTCCTTTGTCATCTGCGGGTCGTTGCAGAGTTGAGTATTGGGATGTAACTTCGGGTCGTAGGAATATGTTCCGAACCGTTTCCAAGTCACGTGGGGTCTTGGCCCTCAATTCATCTGGAAATGCCTCAAGTGACCCGTGACGCTTGATTAGCTTGAGGGCAGTTTTCGGGCCTATCCCTCTGACGCCTTCGTTGAAGTCTGTTCCAATCAATATCGCCAGATCCACTAGCTGGTCGCGAGTGATCTCGTGGTATCTGAGAAAGCTAGACAGTTCTATCAGTTCTGGTTTCAACGGACGAGAGATGCCCTTGCTCAGCAGAAACTCACGGCCTGAGATTGTGAGATACCGCACGACACGCGGACTCCCAAACAGGATCGAGTCGTAGTCTCTGCTGCTCGCGGCCCAGACATCACCGCGTGAAGCCATGAACGCCGCCTGGGCTTCGCCCTCTCCCTGTGCCTGCACACATGGTACGCCAATCAGTGACAGCAACCGCTTCGCATCGTCTATCATAGGCTGATCGAGCTTGCTCATCATTACCGCCTTGGACCAAGCAGTCTGGAAATCATGTCTTCGCAGAGCTTCGCTCCATTCTGTTCTGGCCTTCTCTCGGACAGCCCTTCTTTCAGCCAGCACTCCT
>Ga0315280_10009103_pt1 | contig 12848 bp, 10 predicted proteins | sample YL17G06_40_MG_FD_203697 | JGI IMG/M metagenome (GOLD analysis project Ga0315280, IMG submission 203697) | Sediment microbial communities from Yellowstone Lake, YNP, Wyoming, USA - YL17G06_40 | ecosystem: Environmental > Aquatic > Freshwater > Lake > Sediment | place: USA: Wyoming | collected... | reverse complement strand
ATTGGCGCTCACTTTTCCGTAGGAGCTTCCTGTTTGCTTGGGGATGGTTGGCGCGGCATAGGAGGATCTAGAGTCTCGGGGTTAGTGGATCGCCGAATTCGGTGACCTATACTGCAGTTTCCTTGTACGAACGAAGATACGCATAGACGCCCATACAGCTCGAGCGCGCAGGTCGGATTACTTCGCTAGGTTTCTGTGCGCTTTCTCTACGATTCTGTCGACGGCCGCAATGTCTCCAATAGGAGTGGGTTTGTGAGTATCTAGGATTCGGGTCACTTTCTTGCGTGCATTGTCAAGAAAGACATTTCCTCCGAGCCTTTCAAGCAATTTCCAAGATCCTTTGAAACTTATCTCAGGCAGCCAATGTTCAAGCGGGAAATGCTGTCTGGTGTGTGTCAAAGTGAGGTAGGACTTTCCAGGACCGACCGTTCTAATGATATCTGACGCGAGTGTTTCTGGCGTGATCGAAAACCCTTCCAAGACCTCTCTAATAGTCTCAACGATCTCGGCATCGATTACATGGAGCTCAGCAGAAGTTGTACCCCAGTCGTCTGCGTTCCCAAATGGGCCAACGGTCTGGCTCTGGGCAGCGAGCAGAAAGAGAGTTGAAATAGCCTTTTCGTAGCCAGCTTGGACGGAGGGTATCTTCGAATCCGTCATGCCAACAGAAGCGTTCGTTGGAACCCCCATGTATCGTCCCAATTCCACGGAGGCTGCGGTGATCAGCGTCCGAGTGGGGGAGAACACATTACAATTGCCTTCCCTATAGTTAGCCATGATCGGACAAGGAGCAAGGCTCATTGCAAGCCCTTTGCACAAGAGTTGGAGATAGACGAGACCGGAAAGCATCTCCACGAACATCAGAACGAGCATGCCACTGACAGTTATTGGACCTGTCATCCCACATATCGGCGCCGAGACAACTCTTGTGGGGACGCCCATCCGCGCCGAGTGCGTGAGGACATCAATAGCGTCCTTGTGCCAAATCAAAGGGCTTGTGCAAGAAGCGCTAGGATGCATGAAAGGTCTTTTCCTAAGCTCTTCGTAACCGCCCAATGTCGCGGCCGCCATGTCGAGGATGTACGTGGCGTCGGTCAGGTCAAGAATGTCACAATAGTATATTGGCTTGGAGGTATTCTTGATTAAGACCTCTGCCGTTTTTATTTGGTAGAGAGCGATGGGAACATCGCTGGGGCGACCAGGCGCACCAACCATATCGTAAACATCGAGAGCATCATCTATTCTCACGATTTGTTCCATATCCTTGAGCGTCGATGGCCGCCGTTGACCTGTCGTCAAGTCAAGCATTCTTCCTCCGGTAGTCGCTCCCGTTGTAAAGTACGTCCTGCGGTCTCCAAACATCAATCGCGTCGATTTGGAGTCTCGCCCATAAAAAGAGAAACTGTTAGGAACACTCTTGAGCGCTTCCCGAACGAGGGACTGCGGAAACTTTACCATCTTGTTGTTGTCGATAACCGCGCCGTTCTCAGACAGGAATTCTACCGCTTCTTCATGCTCAAACCGCACTCCAACGTCCTCTAGGATGCTGAGTACTTGTCCATAGATACATTCGAGATTGTCTTTCGTCAGAATCTCAAATCGAAACATCTTTAGATCATCCGGCAATTTGTTGTCCGCAGCGTGCACGCAACAGTACCTCTATTTTTGACCTGTGCCCTCGGACGAACCCGTGGCCTCTCAACTTTTGCTTTCATTCTACTTGTAGCTCGAAGTCTATGTTAAGGAGCTTCTTGGCGACTTTGACAGCTCCGACGGCGTCCTCAGCGTATCCGTCGCCTCCAATCTCCTTGACCCATTCATCAGTAACGGGGGCTCCCCCAAACATCAGTCTGAGCCTATCTCTCAAACCGCCTGCGACCATCGCTTTCACAATCTCCCTCTGCATTGATAGGGATGTGGTGAGCAAAGCAGAAGCTCCGACTATGCTTGCATTCGTTTCCCTAGCTCTCGCAACGAATTGTTCGCTTGGGACATCCTTCCCCAGGTCGTCGATTTCGAAGCCTGCTGCGAAGAGCATCGCTCCGACAATGTTCTTGCCGATATCATGAATGTCCCCCTCCACCGTGCCAAGTACCAAGTTGCCTAGAGTTTTTCTCTGAACTTTTCGTCTCAGAATTTCGGGTTCGAGTGTCTCTCTCATGACTTTCTGGACGGCTTCGGCAGCAGCGACCAGATCCATGAGGAAGAATTCTCCGCCTTCGAACTTCTTTCCCACGATTCTCAACGCTCTGTTCAGCCCTTGTTCTATAATCTTGACGGGATCTTCGCCAAGGCTCAGCGCTTTCTTCGTTACATCAGTGACCCTGTCCGAGTCAAAAGTGAGAACCGCGTTGACAATGTCTTCGTAAGCTACCTGCTGCAACACTTGCTCACAGAGCGTATGTAGTTGTGCTTCGCTTTAACGCTTTTCCCAGAAGATTATCAATCATTAGCAGACATCCTGTCAACACATCGGGCTTCGTGGGCGAAGTCCCGCAGACTCGAAGAGGGGTTCGAGACGGCTTGGGCGTTTCGCCTGTCTAATGGAGCTGTTCTAGCTACCCTCATGTGTCCCGGTATAAGAGTCATGCGAGTGATGCGTGACCGCTTGCATTGGTTTCCGCTGGAAGAGACTCCAGTGATTAGATTCTTCCAGAACTACGCATGACGTAGAGCACGTCCACATCACCGGATTCTTCCATGAGAAATGCACGAGGAGGGGGTCAGAGCCAAAAGGCGAGGGACATATGTTGGTAGCTAGAACACCTGTCTAATGGAGCAAAAAGATATATAGTTCTTGGACGCCTTCTAAGATGGCGGGATTAGGATGAAAAAATGTGCGGTCGTGCTGCTGCTGCTCGTGCCGTTGATCTTATCGTGCATCCCTATCCCCCGACTCTATGGACTAGAAGGGATAACCTGCGCGAAATACGGTGGCACTCTCGTGGAAGCAGAGGGGCTTTTCATCAAGAGCTTGAATCCGGTTGCGGTATACGATGTCACGGCAGCTAACCACGTGATGAACATATATAACAATCTGGTCGACTTGGACCGAACATGGAAACCTATACCTGTTCTCGCCTCGAGCTGGGAGATAAGCTCCGATGGCCTGATCTACACCTTCCACTTGCAGCAGAACGTGAAATGGCATGATGGACAACCATTCACGGCCGCTGACGTAAAGTTCACTTTCGATGCCATCATGAATAATGAGACGAACGGTTACAACAGGGACCTTCTCAAACCATTTTTCGACCGAGTAGAAGTTGTCGATGACTATACGGTCAAGTTGATCCTGAAGGAGGCCAATGCGGGATTTCTAGCGCTTCTAGCCGACCCTTACTCCAGGAGTTTCGTTATTCTTCCGAGACACATATACGAGGGGACCGATATCAAGACAAACCCAGCTAACGACCGTCCCATCGGCACCGGTCCGTTCAAGTTCGTTGAGTGGGTTAAGGGATCTCACATTTCGCTAGTAGCGAATAAGGAATACTTCTTGGGAAGACCTTGCGCGGACAATTACGTCATGCTTCAGACCACAAGTGCCAGCGCAACTTCCACGGCTTTCGAAACTGGGGAAGTCGTGTATGGCATGGCTAGCTATCTTCCCCTGTCACCTTTAGACGTTGTTAAGTACTCGCAGGATCCGAGGTTTACGGTGGACCCACTACCCACCATGAGGCTCATGCATGTCGCTTTCAATATGAGGATAAAGCCCTTCAATAATCTACTAGTCAGACAGGCTATGGCCTATGCACTTGACCTAGACAAATTGACCCAAATGGCGCACCCGCCATTGAAGCAGGGTGAGCACCATATCTACTTCACCGGGCACTGGGCTACAAATCCCGCAACGCTTCAACCCACCTACGATCCGAAGAAAGCTGAGCAGCTTCTAGACGAGGCAGGGTACCCGAGGGGAGCGAACGGAATCAGATTCAAAACGAAACTCAACTATGACATCGGACACTCGACGGCTGTGCTCGCTGCAGAAGTGCTTAAGGATATGTGGTCAAAAGTTGGAATTGATCTCGAACTCCAACCCCTCGAGTGGGCCGTATACGTCTCCAGCATAATTGAGGGGGTCAAGAAGAATCCTAATGCATTCCAGCTTGCAATACAGGGCGGCGCCCAGGGACCCGACCCTTCCGTCTGGCAGGTCTATTTCGGCACGGATCAGTACAGGAACATCTACGGATTTTCCAACAGCCGAGTTGACGAGCTCTTCAACGAGGCGAGATTAACAGGCGACATCGAGCAGCGCAAGACGTACTACTACGAGATTCAGGAACTGATCCTCAACGAATTGCCGCGAATAAATATCTACCCGGATACGGATTACGGCATTGCAAGTAGTGACTGGAGAAACTTCTGGTTCCAAATCGACAATTGGCCATATCAGGATGAATCCACAGCCTATTGGGTGAAGGGCAGCCCGGCAACAGCGCAGTTGACAACGACAGAACTCACCACAACTCAGCCGGGGGTGGCTTTGATTTCCGCAGAGACAGCAATAGCTGCAGTACTGGCAGCGGTCATAGTATTAGCAGGCGTAGGATTCTACATTAGTCGTCGGAGAAAAGCGAGGGGCAAATAACAGGCTGAACGCTGTCACAAGAAATGTCATCTAGCTACGTCAGACGGAGACTCATTCAGTTAGTGCCCTCCTTCTTCCTAGTTATTGTGCTCACTTTCGTCATCATTAACCTCGCGCCTGGCGACCCCTCGGCGGCCTTGGCCGGGGAATTTGCTTCTCCTGAATACGTGGTTGAAATAAGGAAGCTGTACGGGTTCGATAGACCCGTTCATGAGCGCCTACTTATCTACATTGGAAACATGCTAACGGGCAATCTAGGGAGGTCTTATTTCTATGGGGTTCCGGCAACGCAGGTGGTTATCGAAAGGATCCCCGCCACCTTACTTCTCGTCTTCCCGAGCATCGTGCTCTCCATAGTTATCGGACTTCCTCTTGGCATATTCGCAGCAAGAAAGCGTCCGTCAAGAACAACAGCCGCAATCGTGTTCCAGGCCTACATTCTCTTCTCCATTCCCATATTTGTGTTCGGCCTCTTACTCATGATAATCTTCGCGGTGTATCTGGCTATTCTCCCTTCCGGAGGAATGATCAGTCAATTCTATGCCACAGGGTTAGAACGCGCCGCGGATGTACTTCGCCACCTGGTGCTGCCGATGTTGACACTCGCGCTGATCTGGGGCGTCCCACAGTTTGTTCGTCTCACCTATTCCGCTATCGTAGAAGTTAGCAAGGAAGAGTTTATCACGACCGCAAGAGCAATCGGTCTCGACGAGGGCGCCGTATTCCGAAGACATGCCTTCAGAAACGCTATGCTCCCTGTGGCAACTATAGCTGGCATATGGATATCATCGGCGATTACGGGGGCCGTCTTCACGGAGACGGTATTCTCGTGGCCGGGGATAGGGAGCCTATTGTTTGATTCGATACTGTTGCGGGATTATACGGTAATCATGTTCATTTTTATTCTGACGGCGATATCAGTGATCATTGTCTCGCTGATTACGGATATCATATACGCGCGGCTTGACCCACGAATTAGGCTAAGATAGGAATCTTGAGGGCGTCACGAGATGCGGCGCAGTGTCAGCTTGTCAAATACGTTGACCTTGGTGAGAGTAGGCATGCGGGATCTGAGAGGCGACAAGTGGGGGCTCACTGGATTGTGCATGATGCTAAGCTTCGTGGTCATAGCTCTCTTGGTGCCGTATTTTCCTCTCTATGATCCGTGGGAACAATCAGGAGCTGACGTAATAGCGCCTCCTTCTTGGAACCACCCTTTTGGAGCAGATATCTACGGAAGAGACGTCTTTAGTAGGGTATTGTGGGGTACGCGGGTCTCGTTAGGCTTGGGCGTGCTGGCGGCCCTGACGTCCTTCTTCGTAGGAGCTGTCATCGGCTCATTTGCCGGTTACTACGGAGGATTCCTGGATGACATCATGACCAGATTCATCGATGTCTTCATAATAATCCCACGGGTGATCCTACTGATCCTAGTTGCTGCTTTGATAGGCACAGAAGTATGGTACATGGCGCTTTTTATAGGTCTAACCATGTGGGCTTCAACAGCTCGAATAGCAAGAGCCCAGGTGATAACTTTCAAGGAAAGAGGGTTCGTGAAGGCGGCGGCACTGCTGGGCGCTGGAGATGTTCGCCTATTATTCCTACACATACTGCCAAACGGGATATACCCTGCGATTAGCAACACGACGTTACAAGTGGCCGACGCAATCATGACTGAAGCAGGCCTCAGCTTCTTCGGCCTAGGGGATAAGAACGTAATAACCTGGGGTCAGATAATCAATATGGGAATGCTTTCTATATCGTCGTGGTGGTTGGTAGTTTTCCCTGGAGCTGCAATAGCGCTTATGGTCCTTGCTTTCAATCTACTCGGAGACTCGCTCGAGCTCAGACTCAAGCCGCGCCTACTGAGATGACGTTGGATAGCTTTGGGCAAGAGGAGAGAGAGACTTGATGTTGGATATTGCTGATCTCAGCGTTGTCTACAGAGGATATAGAGGCGTACTGAAGGCCGTAGATAAGGTTTCACTCGCAGTAGAGGACAACGAGGTCTTCGGCATTACGGGAGAATCAGGATGCGGAAAGTCTACCCTAGCTGCCTCAATCCTAAGAGTCTTACCGCAAAGTGCAGAGGTTACGTCGGGACGGATTCTGTTCAGGGGGATCGATCTGAGGTCAGTGTCGGAAGCAGAAATGCGCAAGATAAGGTGGAAACAAATCTCCATTGTGTTTCAGAATGCGATGAACGCCTTAGATCCTGTCTACAAGATCAAGGACCTTTTGAAGGAACCACTACGCGTTCACGAAGGAATGCCGGACGAGGAGACAAAAAGGCGCGTCGGAGAAGTTCTGAACCTTGTTCGAATCTCACAAAGCAGGATGGACAGCTATCCCCATGAACTCAGCGGGGGGACGAGGCAGAGAGTCATGATTGCAATGGCGTTGATTTGCAGACCCCAACTCGTGATAGCAGACGAATTCACCACCGGCTTGGATGTCATAGTGCAGGATCAGATTCTCGCAGACATCGAAGATCTACGGCAAAAGCTGGGATTCGCGATGATACTGATCACACATGACCTCTCTGTCATACTGGAAGCGTGCGACCGCGTGGCTGTAATGTACGGCGGCAGGATCTTAGAAACGGCAGATAGCAAATCCATCCTTCAGGATCCGCGCCATCCCTACACTAGAGCCCTACTAGACTCCATGCCTACCATAAGAGACGCCAAGAAGAAGTTGAGGTCTCTATCAGGTTCGCCTCCCGACATGCTGAATCCTCCCACCGGTTGCCGTTTCATGTCACGCTGCACTTTCGCGACGCAGCTGTGCCAGACCGATCCTCCCAACCTGCAAGTGGGCGTTGGCCGCTACTCGCGCTGTCACTATGCGCTAGACCAAGGGTTCAAGAGAAGATGAAATTTGGGCCGTAGTGATCCCCACGAAACGCTCATACGAGCGGATTGCGTGAGCAAACTCTTCGCCGTAAGAAAAGGTCTCATCGAGATAATCTCTTCGAGACAAACAAGGTACATACACGCGGTCAATGGCGTGGACCTTCAGATCGGGTTGGGTGAGAACTTTGGTCTGATGGGAGAAAGCGGTTCAGGCAAAACCACGACCGCATTAATGATCGCCGGAGTGGAAAGACCAACGGAGGGGCGAGTGTTTCTTGACGGCGTGGACATATGGCGACTGAAATCATCAGAGCTGAAGGCGATGAGAAAGAGGGTGCAAATGATCTGGCAGGATCCATACGACTCTTTGGATCCAAGACTTGACGTTTATCACACCCTAGAGGAACCACTGATTATACACGGGATAGGAGAAACGAAAGAGAAGAGGTTAGACATCGTTTCCAAGGCCTTGCAAAGCGTCGACATGGCCCCAAGCGAGTATATAGGCAGGCGCCCGTTCGAGCTCAGCGGCGGCCAAAGGCAGAGGGTTTGCATAGCTAGGGCCTTGACAACCAAACCGGAATTCTTGATCCTTGACGAGCCTGTCTCAATGTTGGACATGTCGGTTCGGGCCGGCATACTGGACTTGTTGCTAGAACTAAGGAAGAGAGAAGGGCTCACGTATCTATTCATCAGTCATGATCTGGCAGTCATGAGGTATATGACCGACCGCATGTCCGTCATGTATCTTGGGATGATTGTAGAGTCCGGTGCAACAGAAGGAATAATAGAGAATCCTATGCACCCCTACACCCAAGCTTTGTTTTCTGCTGTCCCCGACCCACGCGTGAAGAGGCAACGCGCACCGGTCATAGGCGAGAGCCCCGATCTGACAGACTTGCCCAAGGGGTGCAATTTTCATGCCAGATGTCCGCGCCGAATGGAGATCTGCAGGACGGTTGGACCTCGATTATTCTCCGCAACGAAGACACATGTGGTCGCATGCCACCTGTATCACTAGTGATAGTTCAAATCGCCTCCTCAGACCGTATCGAAAGGAGCTGGAGTCTGCGGAACAGAGATCCAAGATGGAGCTGATGAGTAGGACGTACGAATCATTGCTTTCGGAAAGATGCGAGTCCTTGAAGCAGATTAACGAGACTATGACGCGATGCCACTTTACTCTTAACCTGTATGCCAGCAGCCCACCACAGACCGCCAAGGAGTTCGAGGAGAAGATCATGGATTGCTGACAAGTTCCGAGACGATGTGGCCCGTTCCGTGTGGGTTGACAAGGGACTGTCTGAGAGTCTGGCAAGCTGTCTTGGTAGCTTCAGGCTCTTTGAGATAGAGATCAGTCGATCCGTGGGCGAAGGACACGTGAGTGGATGTCATAGTAGACGAATTTACCACAGGCCTGGACGTCAGTGTGCAGGACCAGATTCTTGGGGAGGCCACATGTTTTTCCATCCTCCAACATCCATCAGTGTCTCTAGTTCGCGGAAGTATATGTCTGCTGGGTGGAAATAGCGTATTCCTTGGTGTGGTCGCTCATAGTTCCAATAACGGACGAATTCTCGATGTGAATTGAACATCCTGGGTTCTTGGCTTTACGGAACGCCTCAACCTTGCCGATGGTTGAGGGTTGTCTTATGCTCCGATAGGCCAATGCTTAACTGTAGCTGGCGCCAATACAAGGCACTGATCTCGACGATGGGTAAGCAGTTCATCAATCCTGAGCCCAGTACATACAGTTCGGCTGCTGTAGAGGCGCAAAACATCATTTTTGTTGGAGGACAGATCCCGCTTGACGCTAACGGAAGGATTGTTGGCAAAAGCGTCGAGACGCAAGCGGTTCAGTGCTTTGAGAACCTGAAAGCTGTTTTAGAGGCTTCAGGTGCAGATCTGGAGGACGTCGTACGGCTCAATATATACGCTGTAATCAAGAAGAAGGACTTTCAGAAAGAATACCAGAAGATAAGGGAAGTGCGTAGCCGATATTTCAAGAAGCATTTTCCAGCCGCGACCGGCGTCATAGTCGAGCATCTGGCGACGAAGGGCGTACTGGTTGAGATAGAGGCCATCGCAGTCAAGGGTTAACAACATCCTGGACACTTGCCCTTAGATTCCAGATACGTATTCGGGCGCTTGTGGTGCTCAGTGGTGCAAAAAAGGCAGTGAAGCTTGAGGCATCTGCTCGATTATTTCGACAGGATGCTCTCCAAGTACCTTCCAAGCCACTCTGGGCTGTTTCTCAACCATTCGATGTAGTCTCTGACAGCTTGCTCGAGGCCGTATGGAGGTCGATAGCCTAGCTCCTCGCGTGCCCGTGTAATGTACGCTCGCCTAGCTAACGAAAAGGACCTTCAGGTCTCTCATTCTTGCGACTTCTAGAACCCTCTGAACCCCTCCAGGAGAGAACCCCGAACTGACGGACTTGCCCAAAGGGTGCAATTTCCAAGCCAGATGTCCGCGCCGAATGGAGATCTGCAGGACGGTTGGACCTCGATTATTCTCCGCAACGAAGACACATGTGGTCGCATGCCACCTGTATCATTGAAGGACTCGCGGTGACGATCTCAGATGTCATGCCAAATGCAAGGCGCTATGAACGCCAAGGACTCGTCTACGTCTAGGCGATCGGATACCGGTCAGATGCATGTGCTAGCGCTGACTCGTCAATTGCGGCGCGTAGGAATTCCTTGACTGCGCTAGGTGCTCTGTCTGTCTGCAATGCCGAGAGCGCTGTCAAGGGCGGTAATGCCTTGATCTATTTCTTCCCTTTTGACTATCAGTGGCGGTGCTATTATCAGGTAGTTGACCCACGAGTTGATGAATGTGCCCTTTTTCATGCATTCTGCTGCCACTGCATCAACAACCATAGGCTTGCCTTGGAGTTTGTCCTCACGCGTGTTGAAAGCCAGCCTCGATTTCCTGTCACGCACTAGTTCCAGTCCCCAGAATAGACCAAGCCCGCGCACATCTCCTACCGAGGGATGCTTGCCCTGCAACACTCTCAACTGCTTTCCTAGATATTGGCCCATCTCACGTGAGCGCTCAATGAGATCCAATCGCTTGTACTCTCCGATGGCTGCGACTCCTGCAGCCAATGTGAGAGGATGCGCCTCGTACGTATGGCCATGCGCGAAGTAATGCTCCTCAAAATAGTCTGAGATCTCGCGTGTAGTTGCGGTAACGCCAAGCGGAGTATACGCGCCGCTAACACCCTTAGCGGTCGTCAGAATATCCGGTCTAACCTTCCAGTGGTCTACCGCAAACCACTCACCAGTCCGTCCCCATCCGGACATTACTTCGTCACAGATCAGCAAGACCCCATGACGTTTCGTGATATCGCGTAGACGCGGCAGATACTCGTTAGGAGGAACTATGACGCCGTTAGTTCCAACGACTGGTTCCACGATGACAGCCGCGACGTTGGATTCATGTTCGATCATGTACCCCACGAAGTCAGCGCAAGTGATGCCACAGTCAGGATACTGTAACCCGAAAGGACAGCGATAACAGTAGGCATCAGGCCCAAAGATGACGCCCTCCATTTTGCCAGCAGGTTCGATAGGATATCGGCGCGGATCGCCCGTGGCTGCTATTGAACCCGCCGTTGACCCATGATATGAGGAATAACGAGAGATTATCTTGTACTTTCCAGTGTACTGCCTCGCAATCTTGAAAGCAGCCTCATTCGCTTCGGTCCCAGAAGTGGCGTAGAAGAGCTTCTCGAGTCCCTTCGGCATGACTTTCATAAGGAGTTCTGTCAGTTTCGCGCGTACCTCGGTAGCGAAGGCCGGAGCCACATATGGTAGCTTCCTGGCTTGCTCGCAAATTGCGTCAATCACGGCCTGGTTATTGTGCCCCAGATTAGAGCACATCAACTGCGAAGAGAAGTCAAGGAATCGCTGACCCGAAGCGTCTGTGAAGTAGCATCCCTCCGCGCTCACAATTTCGCGAGGTGTCCAGCTCTTCTGCGCTCGCCATGTCCCATACGTGTACTGCTTTGTCAACTTCACAACATTTGAGCGGTCGTCTGCTTGGACCATGCTACATCAAATCTCGCTAACGTTTCCATACTTAATAGGATTTCCATCCAACATAGACACGAGATTTCTGGAAAACGTTCATGAGTCATGAGTCTCAGATATCTCGTGAAGTGTCTGGACAGGAAGGAATCGGTGCGGCTTTAGATGTCCACTCTTGGGTCTTCTTTGACTATCTTTGCCGCTATCTGCGTACTCGTGCGCTCTATGTCAGCCATACTGCTAAGCTGTTCGAGCTTGCTCATGTAGTCGTCTCTGTTCGTCGCCCTTACTAGGACTATGAAGTCAAAGTCACCCAGCACGTAGTATACGGCCCACACCCCTGGAATCGAGGCGATCTTCTTGCCCACTCTCTCGTGATAATGGGGCCCGTAGCTAGCTTTCACGAGCACAATTGCCAGATAGTCATAGCCAAGCTTGAGAGCGTTAACCTTGGCATAGTATCCATCGATCACTCCGTCTTTTTCGAGCCGTTTGATTCTGTAGTGCACCGTGGATTTGGGCATCCTCAGCTTCTTCGCCAGAATATCAAGAGGAACCTGGCAATTGCTCTGGAGGGACCTGACTATCGACAAGTCCGTTTGGTCAATTGGGCTTTCTTTCTTTCTCATGACCGAGACCGTCATGTAGTATTCCTCGGCGCAAGACTGATTTAAGACTGTGCGGCGGCCTCTACGCGACGGTACCATAATGGTCGTGCGGTTCGGGACGTTTCGAGAGGATTGGAAATCTATGCTGTGAACATTCCTGCATCTTCTCAACGATCGGTTTCAGCCATTCCTTCTTGACACCCCGACCATGCCAATCGAAGAATCCATCGACGAAGACAAAGCGTGGCCTCAATGTGGCCTCAGCGTGGCCTCAATCCAAGCCCTGCGATCCAGTCGCGGATGCAGAACGAACCGTTCACACAACTCACAGCCGTGTACTCTTCCTTGCCACTTGTCTATGCCGACACCGCAACAATACCAACCCCGATTCCTGCCATTCGGACCGTAACATCCCCAAATCGGATTGAGATTCTTTTCAGACCATTCTGAGAGAGGCAATTGCACTCGTGCAAAGAACTAGCCTAGCGACAAACTAGATCGCTTTGGGCGAAGAATTTGAACCCTCATGATCCTTCCTTCCGCATCCAGAAGCCATACTCGATAATTCCACCGGAAACAATGCGGGAGGTTCGGTTGTGGTGCGGGAGGGAGGATTCGAACCCCTAAGGCACAACAGCCGGCGCTATGGATCTGAGTGATTGAGACGTGAAGCTTGATATGAAGACGCGCACGCACTGGTGGGACCGGAGGAGACGCCTGTGCCAAAGCTTCTTGATCCCCTGAGTATTGG
>Ga0315280_10009102_pt1 | contig 12848 bp, 8 predicted proteins | sample YL17G06_40_MG_FD_203697 | JGI IMG/M metagenome (GOLD analysis project Ga0315280, IMG submission 203697) | Sediment microbial communities from Yellowstone Lake, YNP, Wyoming, USA - YL17G06_40 | ecosystem: Environmental > Aquatic > Freshwater > Lake > Sediment | place: USA: Wyoming | collected... | reverse complement strand
TGTCAGCGTTACCTCGCCATTCACACCGAATGGCGACATCGAAATAACCGTGAACGACCCTAATGTCGTCCAGAAGTCGTGGTCTACGACCAATGACTTAACTGTAGTCAAAGGCACCTTCTTCAACATAACAACCGACAATAGCCTCGACGTCGAGACGATTAACGCAAGCCTCGCTGAGACCAGTGCTGGTAGTGGGATCTTCACATACACCCTCCCGGTCGTTTGGGGTGTAGTAGCTACGAACGACAGCGCACTGGAGCTTAACGTCGGCGGTGGTAATGTTGACTACAAGGCGACTTTCCAGTACTACTTCAACGGCACCATGATGGCAAACGGTACCGCGACTCTGAGCACAACCGCCGCAACCATAGCAGCAGACAAGTCGCAATATAAGACAACAGACACCGCCAAACTCACCCTCATAGCTCCTGACATCAATGATGACCCCACCGTAATAAGCTTCGCAACAGTTAACATAACTGCTGGCGCGTTCATCACCTCGATCGGCTACAATTACAGCACGCAGATTGTTGGAGATCTGTCGATAACTGATAACAACCTGGCAGCTAAAAACATTTTAGCCACGCTACTAACATTCGTAGAGACAGGAGTCAATACAGGTATATTCGCTGCCAATTTGAACCTCTCAAACATACAGAACCACGCCGGAGGAGCGTTGGCTAACGGCGACACTATAAAGGTGTCCTACTACGACGCCATAAACGACGCAACGTCTTCGGTTACCTTCACAATAGGCGTCACTGCCGCAACGGTATCGCTGGACAGGAGTACCTACCCGGTACCGGCGCCAGCCATCGGTGCCATCAAGTTCAAGGTGACCGTAACCGACCCAGCAGCCAACGTCGGTTCCACGACGATAGACACCGCCAATAACTGCTGGTGGGCAGTCTACGCCTCCAACGGTTCGGTCACTACGCAGTTCCCAATAGCTAGAGTGGTGACACTCACCGAGACAGGTCCAAACACAGGCATATTCACTAACACCACTACATTCGGTCCAGTGGCCGCCTCCCAGACCAACGTGACTAATGGATGGATAAAAGTCTGGTACACCGATCCTTCGACCGCTACCAACATAACCGCGACTGGACAGCTAACCGTGAGCGACGGCTCGCTGGCGGTTAACACAACGAGCGTGATACCTGGCGATACCATACAAGTCACCCTCACAGACCCAGACCTGAACACCTACTCAGGGACCCAACAGACCTGGGCTACTGCGCCTAATGCAGTGACCTTCGACTACACCAACCCGGACGGAAACGCTGTGACGACAGGAGTAGTGCTAAGCGTTACCGAGACTGATGTAAACACTGGCATCTTTACAGGCACCGTGACGATTGACACGGCGGGATTCGTGGCCAACACCTCAATCGTAGTAAAGCCTGGCTCGACAATCACATTCAAGTACAATGACTGGACTCCGTCGTCCGTAACTTCCTCGTTACCAAACTTCCCGACAACACCCACTACGTACACCAAGACAGCTACCGAACTGAGCCACACCGGAACCATCTCGCTCGACAAGAGTGCGTATGGTATCGGAGCCATTATGACAATCACCGTCGTCGATCTTGACCTCAACTATGACGTCATCGCCAAAGAGACCGTCCCAGCAGCGAACCAGACACTAATCGTCAGAATTTCTGGTGCTGCGGATACCTACTTGGACCTGACCGAGGGGAGTGTGAACAACGCTACATTCACTAACACCACTTATCAGTGGGCAGTAGATCCCACTTTGCTCGGCAAGACATTCCAAGTCTACTACAAGGACGCTGTTGATGCCAGCGGCAACACCGTATACGCGGTTGCAACAGGAACCATAACGTCTTGGGATGCCACCGTGAGCTTCGACAAGGCCTACTACAGCGTGGGCGACGTAGCAACAGTGATCGTCTACAACCCAGACAACAACACCAACCCGACTGTTGCAGAGAACATCGTAGCAACGGTGTCCTCTGACCACGACCCTGTCGGGCAGACGATTACCCTGACTGAGACAGGTGTCAACACAGGCAACTTCACCGGAACGATACAGATCTCTAGCTCCATAGCCTCAGGCAAGGTGTATGCACAGGTCGGCGACACTCTGACAGCGTCGTTCGTGGACAAGCTGCCAGCAGACTACGCGACCACAGGCAACTCCAAGACATTCACAGGCACAGCCATAGTTGGAATTCCGGTCTCGAGACCAGTTCCAGCGAGCAACCAGACCTTCACTGACCCGAACACAGGCACAGTAGTGACTGGCGGAACAGTAGGCACAGCGATCGGTCTGACCGGATCGATTGAGAACGTCGATGTGGTCGCAAAGACCTACACAATGATCTTCAAGGTGCAGGACGCCTCAGGTGCAACAATATTCATCGGCACATTCGCCAGCACGGTCAACCCAAGCCAGACAGGGACCTCTACAGTAAGCTGGACACCGTCCGCAGCTGGTGACTACACGGTAGTCATACTGGTTGTGAAGAGTCTAGCTGAGCCCACACCATACTCTGACCAACTAACAAAGGCTCTGACCGTAGCGTAAGAGGGTGACATACAATGCGAACCAGAACCCTCCCTCTTACCTTTTTCCTTAGCATACTCGCTATACTCTTGGTTGCGCCGGTGAGCATGGCTGCCGCAGTTACCGTGACCACAGGCGCTTCTTCGTACGCCCCTGGCGAGACCATCACGGTTTCGGGCACAACCATCGCCAGCACCGACGTGACGCTAAGCCTGCTGAACCCGAACGACCAACTCGTGGACATAACCTACGTGACCTCGGGAGCAGACGGATCGTACTCAGCCACCTTCGTTATACCAACATCGATGCCCAGCGGTCAGTGGATCATGGGCACCTACACCGTTAAGGCGTTCGTGAGCGGTACCACGGCCACTACCACGGTGACCATTCAGCAGACGATCGCCGTTACCGGCACGGTCGTTGACTCGACTGGAGCGGCCCTATCGGGCGCTACAGTGACGATCGGCACCGCCTCGGCAACGACGGCTGCGGATGGAACGTTCACAGTGGGGCTGTCCGCCGCCGGTAGCTACAATATGACGGTCACAAAGACCAACTACTACACCTACACAGCAACGGTTACCGCCGCGGTTGGTACAACCAGCGCCGGCACGATAACCCTTGCGAGCCTTGAGGACACGATAGCCGATCTGCAGACCCAGATCAGCACGCTGAACACGCAAATTACCAGCATGAATACAACGATAACATCAATGCAGTCCACGATAACATCGCTACAGTCTTCTATAACATCAATGCAGTCCACGATAACATCGCTACAAACCATAAGCACATTGGTGTCGTCGTTGCAGACTACCACAACCGCCCTCCAGACAAGCGTTACCTCGCTACAGACAAGCGTTACCGCGCTACAGGCAACAGTCGCACAGTTACCAGCGTTTTACGCGCTAGCATTCGTTGGCATAATAATCGCAGTAATCGCTGTCATCCTGGTCTACAGGAAGATAGCGAAATAAACACCCTTTCCTTTTTTTTCTTTTTATCTTAATTTTCAGATTATCCTACATCTCATTGGGATCTCATTTCATGGAGAAACTTGGCGAGATCCTTTAATGTAGGTAGCCCCGTCCTTGCTCCCTTGCTCTGTATCTTGAGCGCGGCGACACCGTTCCCCCACAAGAGGCAGTCCTTTCCGCTCCTTCCGTTGCATAGGGCAGCGACGAACCCTGCGTTGAAGGCATCTCCGGCACCGGTCGTGTCCACCACTTTTACCGGGAATGCCTCCTGATACGCGCTCTTTTCACCGTCCCTCATGAACGCGCCTCTGCTACCAAGCTTCACGACCACCGTACCCACGTGCTCTGAAAGGATCTCGGATCCCCTTTTATAATCCTCACCAGTCAGGTTCGAGCATTCCAACTCATTCACAAAGAGCAGATCCACGCCCCTCAGGTCCTCAATCCTCAAATCCTTGGACCCTCCCCCCGGGTCCAGAATTACCTTCCTCTCTCCTTTCCTCCTCAGCACCGCTCCGAGGACTCCTCTGCTGACGTTGCAGAGCTGGACGAACCTCGCTTGGGGGATCTCCCTCTTCACAATAAGCTCAAGCTCCTCGTTCGCGCCTCTGTAGGCTATCATCCTCCTTACTCCGCTCTCCTCCACGAGGATGCACACAGTCCCGGTCCGCCTCCTCTTGGAGACCCTCACGGAGTCCGTTAAGACGTTCTCTGCCTTCAAGAGCCTGAGCGCCTCTCTTCCCAGGGAGTCCGCGCCGACGCACCCGAGTATGCCTGTACTTAGCCCCAGCCTGGCAGCCCCCACGGCGAAGTTTGCGGCTGATCCACCGTGGAATAGAGCGAAGTCCCGCGCGAACGTTTCATCGTCCGGCTTTGGCATGCCCTCCACGAAGAACGACACGTCTATGTTTATGTTCCCCACCGCCAGAACGTCCAGCTTCAAACCGTTGCACCTACTTCAGTATTATCCTCGCGTCAACTATCCTGCAGCCCTTCTCGTACACTATGGTCGGGTTGAGGTCCAGCTCCTTTATCTCAACCACGTCCATCATCATTGACGAGACCTTCAGTAGTGAGTCCACAATGCCCTCAACGTCCGACGGCTTTCTCCCCCTTATCCCCTTGAGTATGGGGTACGCCTTCAGCTCCGAGATCATGTCCATCGCGTCCTCCCTCGTTATCGGGGCGACCCTGAAGGAGACGTCCTTGAAGACCTCCACGAATATGCCCCCGAGACCAAAGAGGATCACAGGGCCGAACTGGGGGTCCCTCTTTGCCCCTATTATCGTCTCCGTCCCCTGCGGCGCCATCTTCTCCACCAGCGCCCCTTCCAGCCTGCACCCCGTCCTCTTCCTAATTCCCTCTATCTTCTTGAAGGCATCAGCCGCCTCCTTTCCGTCCTTAATGTTGAGTATTACCCCGCCGACATCCGACTTGTGAATGACATCTGGGGATACTATCTTCATTACGAGGGGGTACCCGATCTCTTTGCCTGCAGCCCTCGCCTCCTCCGCCGTCTTGACCACCTTCCACTCTCCGACCGGGAGGCCGTAGGTTTTGCACAGCTCCTTCGCCTCAGGCTCGAGGAGCCATCCCCTCTCCATGCCCTTCTTGATAATCTCCCTCGCCATAAAGATCATCATTTTAGGTTAGGGGCGATGGAATTAAAAACCTTTGTCTGGGTACACCTAATTGTTAAAACAGGAGTCTGTTTTTAGCAAACGCCCGCCGAGAAACCCCACACCTTTTAAGGGTGGGATGAAAGGCGGGCCTACTTATATACGTCACCTTGGTACAAGAAGGGGACGTAATGCTGAAGGCCTACCGGTACCGCATCTATCCCACGAAACAGCAGGACGTTCAGATGCGCTCCCACATATGGCTCTCAAAACAGCTATGGAACGAGATGCTCGCCCATACGAAGACGATGTATAATGAATACGGTCACTTCGCCGCGAAGCAGTCGCTAAGAGAAATGGTGAAACGCCAAGGTCTGTACAGCCAAGTGGCTCAGGAACTCGTTGACCGCTTATTGGGTGCCGTAGACCGCTACTTCCGCCTGAAGGCGCTCGGAATAGACGCAGGATTTCCCCGCTTCAAGTCCTTCCACCGAATGAAGTCGCTGTGCTACCCGCAGTCAGGGTTCTCGCTGGAAGGCAAAAAACTGAATGTTTCCCCATTTGGCTCAATAAACGTCAAGCTCCACCGAGCAGTTGAAGGCAGAATCAAGACTCTCTCGCTGAAGCTCGAAGCGTCAGGAAAGTGGTTCGCAGTCTTCGTAACCGAACAACCGCTAAAGACCTTCGTCCCAAACAACGGTTCGCCAGTCGGTCTCGACCTCGGCCTGAAGTCCTTCGCAGTGCTGTCGGATGGCACAAAGATAGCGAATCCCCGTCATTTGAAACAGCATGAACGCAGGCTGTCTCGCCTTCAACGCCGTCTCTCGAAGAAGCATAAATGGTCGAGGAACTGGTTCAAATCCAAACAAATACTCGCCGTAGCCCATGAGAAAGTTGCCAACACTCGCAGAGACTTCCATCATAAACTGTCGTTCAGTTTTGTCCACAAGTATTCGATGATAGCCGTTGAAGACTTGCAACTAAAGCAGTTGATTGATATGCCTGATCAGCATCTCAACAAGTCCATCCACGACGCTGGCTGGTCATCCTTCGTAATGAAACTCTGCAACAAAGTGGAGGAAGCTGGTTGCCGAGTAGTGAAAATAGAACCGAGGGGCACGACGCAGGAATGTTCGAGTTGTGGTCGCATAGTCCCGAAGACCCTGAAGGACAGGATTCATAACTGCCCTTGTGAGCTGTCAATTGACCGTGATCTGAACGCCTCAATAAATATCCTAAACCGAGCTACCGTAGGGCATACGGAAAGTCACGCCTGTGGAGTTAACCTGACGCAGGAAAGGTTGACCATGAAGCAGGAAGCCCACACCCTTTAGGGGTGGGAGCATGTCACGTAGGATAGTTTGCATGCCCCAATAATGGGGCCAAAAATATGGTCGAAATAGCCCCGGCTCAAATCACAAAGCCTTGGGTAATGGTGCTGAATCTCCCGACTTGTCGAAGGGAGACGCCACACAGAAAAAGTGAAACATGATCATATCGAACCATAAATACGTGAACAGGCAAACAACACATTTATAAGATAATCATAATTAGTATAATATGGGTTATCTAAATGTCCGGCTTCGTTGACAGGGGAGAGGAGATAAAATCCCTGAATGAAAGTTACCAAAATCTTTCCAAAAAATCTGCCTTAGTCGTTGTTTATGGGCGGAGGCGCATCGGTAAGACTGAGCTCCTCAGAAATTTTCTGGCAGGTAAGGAGGGGGTCTACTTACTGGCAACCCTGCAACCTATAGCCCAGAACATAGCTAACTTCAGCCAGAGGGCGGCAGAGTTCTTCCATGACGATGCGATCAAAACAAACCCCTTCACAACTTGGGACGGCTTCTTCCAGTACCTCGTGAGGGAACTCAGGAGAAGGAACAGGCCTACCGTCATCATATTCGACGAGTTCACCTACCTTGTCCAAGAGGACAGAGCAGTTCCCTCGATCTTTCAAAAGTACTGGGACGAGCATTTGAAGGATCTGCCGGTAATGTTCATACTCTGCGGCTCTTTCATAGGTATGATGGAGACCGAGGTGCTCGGCTATAAAGCATCCCTCTACGGGCGGAGGGCAAAGCAACTCTATGTGGAAGAAGTCCCTTTCAGAGAGCTCGCCAAGTTCCTGCCCAAGTACAGTTCAGCTCAGCTTGTTGAGGCATACTCTTTGGTTGGCGGTATGCCCTACTACCTCCTCCAACTCTCTGAAGAGGGGAGCATCGGAGAGAATATACTGAGGTTCACGAAGAAGGATTCGATCCTTTATAACGATGCCCACTGGGTCTTGAGGGAGGAGCTGAGGGAGCCAAGGATATACTACTCCATCCTCAGGGCCATAGCTGCGGGGAAGACGACCCAGAATGAGATAGCGCAGTCCTGCTATCTTAAGACAAACGAGGTCGGACCTTACCTCGCAACGTTGGCGGATATGAAGCTGATCGAGAGGAGGATTCCTGCAACGGAGCCCAAGCCTGAGAGGAGCAGACATGGCTCCTTCAGGATCCGCAGCAACTACTATCGCTTCTGGTTCCGCTTCATCTATGAGAACCAAGACTTCATCGAGCAGAACCGCCAGGTCGAGCTCGTGGACGAGATCATTATCCCCCAAGTCAACACTTATGTCGGTCCTATATACGAAGATGTAGTGAGAGAGACGCTGACAACAATGAACAAAAAAGGCCTCCTCCCCTTCAAGTTCGATATAATAGGTTCGTGGTGGAGCCGGAAGGAGGAGATCGATGTGGTTACAGTCAACGACCATGCCAAGAGCATAGTGTTTGGCGAGGTAAAATGGGCAGCCTTGAATGAGAGGGAAGTCTTGGATATTAGGAAGGAACTGATCAGAAAATCTAAGCTTGTCGAATGGAATAGGGATGCACGGATCGAACACTATCTGGTTGTTGCCAAGGCGGCGCCCAAGGTTAAGTTGGAAGATACAACCGTGCTCTCTCTCGATGATCTGTTGGGTGCTCCTGAGGGGCGTTAGAAGGGGCGGGTAGGAAACGCGCTGTTTACGGTTTGGCGGCGTCAAAACAAACTTTAATATTGTTGAGGATTCCTATTAACCGTATCTTCGAGGTGCTGTTGATGACTCATCTCATAGCAAAGGGCTCGCCCGGCGAGCGCGTCCTCCTCCTCGGGAACGAGGCCATAGCGAGGGGCGCTGTGGAGTCCAATGTGGAGGTGGTCGCCTCGTATCCCGGCACTCCCGCCTCTGAGATCGTTGATACGCTGGCGCTTGTCGCCGACGAGGTGGGGATGCACGTACAATGGTCGACGAACGAGATGGTCTCCTTCGAGGTGGCCGTGGGCGGTGCGATCTGCGGGAAGAGGAGCATGGCCTCGATGAAGCACATCGGCGCAAACTGGATAGTGGATCCGCTGATGCACGCCGTCTACCACGGCTTCAACGCCGGCCTTCTGCTTGTATCCGCGGATGACCCATCGGGGCACAGCTCTGCCAACGAGCAGGACAACAGGTACCTGGCGCTCATGGCTGAAATACCCGCCCTAGAGCCGTCCGATGTCCAGGAGGCCAAGGACTACGTCCGCTTGGCGCTTGAAATGTCCGAGGAGATCCGCCTGCCCGTGATGCTCCGCCTCGTTACGAGGATCTGCCACTCGAGGGGGGATGTCGTGCTCGGGAAGGTCGAGAGGTACCCTGTTGAGCCGAAGTTCCATGACGATTACTACACAAACTTCGTGCTTGGAGACGGTATAGTGGGTCCGAAGGTGATCCCTGAGCTCCACGCTATCCTTCACGAGAAGCTGAAGAAGGTGGAAGAGGTCGCCACGAAGAAGGGGCTCTTTCTGTTGGAGAAGGATCCGAGGCGCGCCAAATTCTCCGAGATAGGGATAATCACGTCCTCAGCCCCGGCCAACTACGTCTTCGATTACCTGAAGAGGAGGGGCCTCAGGTGCAAAGTTGGATTGCTCAAGCTCGGTCTCACGAACCCCTTCCCCGAGAGAGTCGTCTCGGAGTTCGCCAAGGACTTCAAAGTGATAGTCGTGGTGGAGGAGGGGGAGCCGTTCATAGAGCGGCACCTGATAGCGCTGGCCAAGGACTCGAAACCGTCCCTCAGGATATGCGGCAAGCTCACCGCCCACCTCCCCAGGACCGGGGAGCTCAACTACTCCGCCGTGGACAGGTTCCTCTCCAGCATACTGAAGCTCGATCCCGAAACCGTTCCGCGGGAGAAGGCTGAGGTTATGGAGGCCGCCTCGAAGCTCCTGACGCCGAGGATCCTCACGATGTGCGCCGGCTGCCCTCACAGGGCCGCCTATTGGGCCGCGAAGAAGGCCACCCGTACAGTTGCGAACGCCAGGTACATAGCCATGGGCGACATCGGCTGCTACACGCTTGGGATGTACCCTCCGCTCAAGTTCATGCAGGACGTCTTCTGCATGGGCGGCAGCATAGGCGTAGCCAACGGCATAGCCAAGGCTGGTTTCAAAGATCCAGTATTAGCCACCATCGGAGACTCCACATTCTACCACGCGGGGATACCCGCCCTCATCAACGCCACATTCAACCAGGCCAACATCAAGGTCATGGTGCTGGACAACGAGGTAACAGCGATGACCGGGTACCAGCCCCACCCCGGCTGTGGCGAGACCGCCACCGGAAAGCCCACGAAGAGGGTCATGATAGAGGATATCTCCAAGGCCTGCGGGATCGAGTTCATCAGGATTGTGGATCCGTACGACATGAAGAGCAGCGTGGCGGCAATGGAGGACGCCCTTAGATTCGACGGGCCTGCCGTGGTGATATTCAGAAGGCTCTGCTCCCAGGAGTACCTCAGAAAGTTGAGGAGGGCCGGACAGGAGATTGTGCCTTGCGTCGTGGACGAGGAGAAGTGCACCGGGTGCAGGACTTGCGTGGCTGCCTTCGGCTGCCCCGCCATGGGCTTCGATAAGGAGAGGGAGAAGTCTTTCATTGATCCGCTCGCGTGTATGGACTGCGGCGTCTGCATTGACGTCTGCCCTCAGGGTGCGATAGCTAGGGGGAAGGTTAAGGGAGTGGACAGGAAGTGACCGTCGTAAAGGACAGTGAGGAACTGAACATTATCCTCGCTGGTGTCGGAGGACAGGGGAACGTCAGGGGTGCCCAGATCCTCGGCACGGCCGCCGTGAAGGCCGGTTATAGGGCGAGGGTCTCCGATGTCTACGGAATCGCCCAGAGAGGCGGGCCCGTCCTCAGCCACGTGAGGATCGGGAGGGAGATCTACGGGAGCATGGTCGAGGAGCACAGGGCTGACGTCGTTGTGGGGCTGGAGCCGATGGAGGCGCTCAGGGCGACCTCAAGGTTCCTTAAACCCGGCGGCACAGTCATTCTCAGCACGAGGCCGATCTATCCCGTCGAGGTGAACACGGGCAAGGCATCGTACCCCAAGCTTGGGGAGATCCTTGCAGTGATAGGCAAAGCTTCAAAGAAGATCGTCACGCTGGACGCCACGCAGGTCGCGGAGGAGGCCGGAATCCCGATAGCCGCCAACATTGTGGTCCTCGGCGCGCTCGCAGGACTGGGCATCCTTCCGTTCTCGGAGGGTGTGCTTAAGGAGGCAATAAAGGAGAACATACCGAGGGCGCTGGAGCAGAACCTGAAGGCGTTCGATGCTGGCTTCTTTATAGGGAAAGCCCACAGCAAGTGAGTCCGCAAATTCACCAGTAATCTACTTTAGGATTGGGCTACTGCCTCTCTTTCCTCATATTCAATATCCTTTCCCTGACGGCATCGTTTACCAGCTGTGGGTCGCCCTTCCCCCTCGTCTTCCTCATCACCTGTCCTATCAAGAAGTTTACAGCGTTGTCGTCCTTTAGGGCGTCCTCCACAGCCTTCTTGTTCTCGTTGAAGACCTCCAGCACCACTGCTTCGAGGTACTCCCGGTCTGCGATCCTCTGCATCCCCTTCTCCTTGACTACCTCCCTCGGACCCTTCCCGGAGGTCACGAGTTCCGGCAGTATGATCTTCCCGATCTTCCCGCTTATCTCGCCCTCCTTTATCATCCTCAGCATCTCTGCGAAGGAGTCCGGCGTGATCTTCGCCTCCACAAGCTCCAGATCCTTGTCGTGCAGCGCTCCCAGGAGGTCTCCCATCACCCAGTTGCTGACGGTCTTGGCGTCGCCATAAATCTTCACGCAAGCCTCGAAGAAGTCCGCCAGTGCCTTATCGCCGATCAGAACCTGCGCGTCGTAGGTTGGGATGCCGTACTCGCGCACGAACCTGTCAGCCCTCGCATCCGGAAGCTCTGGCATCCTCTCCCTTACCTGCTGCACCTGCTCCTTGCTTATCACGAGGGGGACTATATCGGGCTCCGGGAAGTACCTGTAGTCGTGCTCCTCCTCCTTCTCCCTCAGCGATATGGTGACCTTCCTTATCTCGTCCCAGTGGCGGGTCTCCCTCACCACCCTGCCGCCCTTCTGAATAATCCCCCTCTGCCTCGAGATCTCGAAGTTCAGCGCCTTCTCGACCTCCTTGAACGACGAGATGTTCTTTATCTCAACCCGCTTGCTCCCCCTTATGGAGATGTTCGCGTCACACCTCATGGCACCCTCTAGTCCCCCGTCGAACGCCCCTATGTGCTCTAGGATAGACCTGAGCTTCTGCAGGAAGAGCCTCGCCTCCTTCGGCGAGGACATATCAGGCTCCGTCACGATCTCCAGGAGGGCCATCCCAGACCTGTTATAATCAACAAGCGTGTAAGGGGAGAGGTCGATGGGCCCTATGTGCACCAGACGCGCGGGGTCCTCCTCCAGCTGCAGCCTTGTGATCCTGATCCTCTTCCTCCTGGGACCCACGTTTATCTCGAGCTGCCCTCCGGTGCATATGGTGGCAGTCCCGCCCGTCTCGTACATGGATATCTGGAAGTTCTTGCTCATGTCCACATAGAAGTAGTTCTTCCTGTAGAATGACGTCCTCGGGTTTATCTCGCTCTTAAGGGCGAGTCCAGTCATTATGGCGTAATCCACCGCCATCCTGTTGGGCTTGGGGAGCGAGCCGGGGTGACCAAGGCAGATGATGCAGACGTTGGAGTTGGGCTCCTTCCCCCTGTAGTCCGAGCTGCAGCCGCAGAAGAGCTTGGTCTTCAGCTTGGTCAGCTGGCAGTGGGCCTCAAGCCCTATCACGACGCCGCTCTCTTCTGCCGTCATGGCGGTCCCTCCAGCGGCGGCGTGAGGTCGAGCCCCAGCTCCTCCTCGACTCTCTTCGCAACAGTGAATATCCTCCCCTCACAGAGGGGCGGCGCCATTATCTGTAGCCCCACCGGCAATCCCCCAGAGAAGCCACAGGGCAGGGAGAGCGCGGGTATGCCCACGAGGTTTATGGTAACTGTGTCGATGTCCGTCATGTACATGGTAAGCGGGTCGTCGACCCTCTCCCCGATCTTGAAAGCCGTGGTCGGAATGGTGGGTCCAACCAGCACGTCGAACTTCTTGAAGAGCCTCTCGAAGTCCCTCCTCATCAGCGTCCTGACCTTCAGCGCCTTGAGGTAGTAGCCCTCGTAGTAGCCCGCCGACAGTGCAAACGTCCCCAGGATTATCCTCCTCTTTACCTCTGGTCCAAATCCCGCGCCCCTTGTCTTTGAATAGGAGGTAGACCAGTCCATGCCCCCGTCCTCCGCCCTCACCCCGTACCTTATCCCGTCGTACCTTGCGAGGTTCGAGCTTGCCTCCGACATGGCGGTCAGGTAGTAGGTGGGCAGGGCGTACTTG
>Ga0315280_10009101_pt1 | contig 12851 bp, 9 predicted proteins | sample YL17G06_40_MG_FD_203697 | JGI IMG/M metagenome (GOLD analysis project Ga0315280, IMG submission 203697) | Sediment microbial communities from Yellowstone Lake, YNP, Wyoming, USA - YL17G06_40 | ecosystem: Environmental > Aquatic > Freshwater > Lake > Sediment | place: USA: Wyoming | collected... | reverse complement strand
TGCGCCGCGAGGCGCTCCGGTCGGCCAGGCACCTCTTCGACGACGACGACCGCGTCCAGGGTCGTCTGGCTGGCAACCTCGCAGGCCTGAGCCGGACTCGCGACGTGGACGACCCGGTACCCGTCGAGGTGGCGCTGGAAGACCTTGACCGCCGACTCGTCGTCGCCCAGCACCGCCACGACGCGGTGGCCCGGATCGACGGAGGTGGGCAGGCGCACCCACGTGCCGGAGGGAGACGCGGCGCCGCTGGCAACCGAGTTGCGGGCGAGCGGCAGCGTGAGCGCGAAGGTGCTGCCGCTTCCGACCTGGCTTCGGACCGTCACGTCCCCGCCGTGCATTCGCGCGAACTTTCGGCTGATGGCCAGCCCGAGCCCGCTCCCGCCGATCCGCCGGGAGCCCGCGCTCGCCAACTGACGGAACTCCTGGAACACCAGCGGCAGCTCGTCGGGCGGGATGCCCAGGCCGGTGTCGGTCACCGAGATCGCGACGCCGCCGTCGTCCGCCGCCGCGGCCACGCGGACGCTCCCCTCGTCGGTGAACCGCGCCGCGTTCTTCAGGAGGTTCATGAGTATCTGTCGGATGCGGGTGCGGTCGACGTACAGCGTCGGCAGGCTCGGGGGCAGATCGACCTGGACGGCGATGCCCTTGTCCTCGAAGAGTCCAGCCGTCATCCCAACCGCCTCCGCGACCACCTGCGCCACCGGGATGTCCTCCCTGTGAAGCGCCATCTGATCGGCGTCGATCTGGCTCAGGTCCAGCACGTCGTCGATCAGGCTCGACAGGTGGCAGGCGTTCCGGTAGATCGCCTCGACGTCGCCGCGATAGGGGTCGGGCAGGCGCTCGCCGCCGTAGCTCTCGGGCGAGGTGACGATCATCTCGCTGAAGCCGATGATCAGGTTGAGGGGGGCCCGCAGCTCGTGGCTCAGGCTGGTCGCGAACTCGGTCTTCAGGCGCCGGGCCTCGTCGGCGGCGAGCCGCGCGCGGGCGAGCCTGGTGTTGGCCTGCTCCAGCCGGTAGCACGCCTCGTCCAGTTGCCTGAGCGCGGCGTTGAGCACGCCCTGCCGGTCGCGCAGCTCCTCCACTTTCAGGAGCATCGTCCGGTAGCTCGACCACGACCACTCCAGGGCGATGTGGACCGGCCGCGCCGAGAGCCAGGCGACGAAAGCGCTCGCCCAGGTCAGGATGAGGGCGCCGACGAGATCCGTCCGCGACAGCCCCGGGGCACCTTGAGCGTAGGCCCAGAGCAGGACGGCCGAGGCCAGCGCCGCGGCCGCCGCGCAGAAGCGGATCCTCAGGACGGCGCCGGCGATGACGACGACGAGTGGCAAGACGTAGGGCGCGAAGCCGTCGGGGTGGCGGAGGAGCAGGTTCGTCGCGTAGGCGCCGAGGCCGGCTACGAGGACGATCGACGCGCCGGAGAGACCCGCCGGCTCGAGCAGGTAGACGGCCGCGATGACGAGCGCGAGAATCCCGACTCCAACCCAGGTCTCGCCCCTGTCCGCGTCGGTGATGAAAGTGGCCTCGACCCACCAGAGCAGGAGAAGCGGCACCAACAGGGGGCGCAGGATCTGCCGCTGCAGCTCCTCCAGACCTGCCTGCTTGTGCTCGTCACGGGCCAGCTCGTCCGCAGTACTCATAGAGATCGTGCTCATCGGCGTCCGCTCCTCTCTGCGTCTCGACATCGCCGCTCGGCCCAGGCCGCGGAGGCATCGCCCCGACAGGCGGTCCAGTTTGCATTCGGCGGCTGCGCCGCCGCGGGGGCCCGCATCTGCGAAGTGTACTACCAGCGCCCGCCGCGGACAATCGCCGGTAGGCCTTCGGCGGTAGCCCCTCTGGGTCACTGGCCGGCGGCCCCCCTTCCTGATAGAATAGCGGACGTGGGGGCGCTCTGACGCCACCCTGCAGAGCCCCAATCAGTCAGACCGTCTGGTCTAGGGAGGAACCTCGTGATCCCTGCCCGCGTAGTCGCCCTGGTGGCCCTAGTCCTCGCGCTCGCCCTGGCCGCCACCGCCTGCGGCCCGGCCCCGGCGCCCGCTGCCACGGAGACGCCCCCGGCCAAGGCCGCCGCGGTCGCCACCTCGGCCCCGAGCCCGACGCCCATCCCGCCGTCTCCCACCGCCGCGCCGACGGCGACCCCGAAGCCCGCCGCGCCGACCGCCACGAAGGCGGCTGCCGCGACCCCCACGGCGAAGCCGGCCGCGACGGCCCAGACCGCCGGAGGGCCGCTCGCCGACCTGTTGGCCAGAGCCAAAGGCACTACCGACTACAGCTACGACTACACGATGAGCCTGTCGAACATGAAGATGTCCGGCACGGCCTACGTCAAGGGCTCCAAGATGCGCCAGGAGATGGACCTCGGCGGCATGAAGACGGTCACACTCATGGACTTCTCCAAGAAGGTCGCCTACACGCTGCTCCCCGACGGGAAGACGGCGACGAAGATGGACCTGAGCGCGACGGCCACGACCTCCAGCCAGACGCCCGGCGATCAGGTTAGCTCCCTCCCTGCCGACGCCAAGGTGATCGGCACGGAGACCGTCGACGGCAAGCCTGCCACCATTGTTCAGGCGACAGTCAGCGGCTACACGCAGAAGATCTGGGTCTGGACCGAGCGGGGCCTGCCGCTGAAGTTCGAGATGAACACGGGCTCGGGCCTGGTCACCGCCCAGTTCTCGAATTACAAGTTCGGTCCCCAGGCCGACAATCTGTTCGAGCTCCCCGCGGGCGTGCAGGTGACCGAAGGGCCGACCGGCGCTCCAGGGGCGGCGCCGACGCCGAAGCGGTAGCAGGCGCAGGTCGGCGGACTTCAGTCCGCCGTCAACCTGGAGCGGCGCGGGGCCTGCGTCGGCAGGTTGACGCGAGCACTTCAGTGCCGCGTCCGTGGCTGATCTTGTAGGTCAAGCCACCGGAGGTCGAGCCGTCGGAGGGCTTCGCCTCGAGCTTGCCTGGCGCGACTCGCTCCACCTCATCGTGTTATGCACGACGACAGCACGAACCAGCCTATCCGCTCAATCCGCTCCCCGAATCCGCTGACAGCCCGTTCCCGAATTCCCGATGTGTAGGGACCGGGAATCGGGAATGGCCGGCCGTGCCGGTGAGTCGGGGCGCTGGCATTGACCCACCTCACCCCCCGGCCCCCTCTCCGCTTGCGGAGAGGGGGCCGGGGGGTGTGGTTCGAGCTTTCCACTGGAGATCCGAAGCTCGTGCTCGACTACTCTCCGCAGGCCTCGCTCCCCACGGGCTCTGTCTCCCTGGCGCCCTCGCCGTCCGGCGAAGGCTCGGGCTGCGACCCGTCCGGGTGGTGGCCGTTGGCGGACTCGAGCAGCTTCAGATTGGTGGCTGGGGCGTCCACCGGCGGCATCTGCGGCAGAGGCTGGCCGGCGGCTCGGCGCCGCTCCACTTCAGCGATGATCCGGTCGATCTCGTCGGCGTTCAGCTCCAGCTTCTGGAGGAGCGTCTCGGCGACGGCCACGACCAGGTCCGAGTTCGCCTGGAGGAACTGCTTGACCTTGATGAACTGGTCCCGCAGCAGCCTGTCGATCTCGCGGGGATCCGACCCGCCGGCGCCACCGCCCATTCGTGCCAGCGTGGGGACCGAGACCAGCGTGCCGTTCATGCCCCAGACGTTCAGGCACAGGTAGGCAAGCTGCGTGGCGTGGTCGAGGTCGCTGGTGACCCCGTTGAGCTGGATGTTGAGGAACAGCTCCTCGGCGGCCCGGCTCGCCAGGCTGATCTGGATGTGCGCCAGGAGCTCCTCCTTCGACGCGGTGTACTGCTCCTGCAGCGGCTTCGACTGCGAGAGGCCCAGCGCCGTCCCGTGCCGGATGATCGTCACCTTGTGGACCTTCTCCTTCGGAAGGAGCTTGGCCTGGGCGACAGCGTGGCCGGCCTCGTGGTAGGCCAGGCGCCGCTTGTCCTCCTGGGACATGTTCTTGATCGGGTGTCGGAGGCCCAGCTCGTGGTTCTCCAGCGCCAGCAGCCAGTCGTCGTAGCTGAACTTCGTCCGGCCGTTGAAGTGTGCCGAGATCACCGCCTCGTTAATGACGAACTTGATCGAGGCGGGCGTGTAGCCGATGGTGTCGTACGCCAGTCGGTCCATGTCGAAGTCCTCGTGCGACACCTTGTCCAGGTAGTACTTGATGACGTCCTTCCGGCCGTCGAAGTCCGGCGGGTCGACCACGATCTTCCGGTCGAATCGGCCGGGCCGCAGGAGGGCCTGGTCCAGGACCTCGGCCAGGTTGGTCGCGGCCATCGTCAGCACCGGCGGCAGCTTCGCCCTTTCCTTCTTGATACCGAACTTCCGCAAGAGCTTCTGTCGCCAGTTACGGTCCGACGGCGGCGGGTCCATCTGGATGAGCAGCTCGTTGAGCAGGCCGGAGCCGCCGCCAAACATGCCGCCCATCGCGCCCATCGGCATCCCCATGCCGCCGCTACGGGACGAGCCGATGGCGTCGATCTCGTCGATGAAGAGGATGCAGGCGCCGTACCGCTCGGACAGCTTGCGCGCCTTACCGTAGAGCCGCATCACGGTGATGTTCGAGATGCCCATGAACATGCTCTGCATCGAGGGCGCGGAGATGTAGCCGAAGGGCACCCCGGCCTCGGTCGAGATGCACTGGGCCAGGTAGGACTTGCCGGTGCCTGGAGGGCCCAGGAGCAGGATGCCCCGGGTCAGCTCGCCGCCCATCTGCTTGAACTCTTTCACACCCCGGAGCAAGGTCACGACCCGCTGGGCCGCCTCGAGCACTTCCGGGTTACCCCGGTAGTCCTTGAACCCGACTCCGGTCTCGCCCGGCATGATCCAGTAGATCCGAGCTCGCGCCAGGAACCAGAAGAGGGCGACGAACTGGATGACCATGAAGAGGATGGCGAACAGGAGCTGGAACATGACGGAGGCGACGATGATCATGCCTTGCAGCATCCCCGCCAGCCCGAACGCGGGTAGCACGAACGTCCAGATCATGAAGCCTACGACGGCGATGACGAGGAGCCACTTCCACAGCCGGAACAGTCCGGAGAGGAAGTCGTCGATGGACCGCTCGATCTCTTCGAGCTGGGGCTCCCGCTTATCCGTAGCCGTTGCCATCGGCTTTCCCCCTTACTCGATTACTCGATTACTCGATCACTCGATTACTCGATTACTCGATCTTGAGGATCTTCCCGTCGGGTCCGATGGTGAACACGAAGTACACCTGGTCGACGGTCCCCGGTCCGGCGAAGCCCCGGCGGGACATCACGTAGAAGAAGTACCGGCTGCCATCGCGCAGGGGGTAGCCGCCGACGTAGGACACTTCCTCGTATCGGGCGCCGGCGCGCTTCATCTCGTCCAGCCCCTGCTGCAACTGCTCGACCGAGCCGCCGCGACTCTGCATCTGGCCGATGGCCTCCGGGCTGAGCGCGTTCCACATCAGCTTGGCGTCGAACGTGGTCATGCCCCTGATGTAATCCTGAACGGCCTGTGGCGGCGCCCCCGTGGTGACGCTGGAAGAAAGCGCGGCTTGAGCCGCTGGCGAGGCATCCGTGCCCGTCGCGGACGTCTGGCCTTCCGAAGACGAGAGGTATCCCATGGCCAGCGGGTAGCCGACCAGGCCGACGACGAGGAGCCCGAACACCCCCAGAGTCACGATCCGGTTGAGCAAGAGCAACCGGATGAGCTGCGCCAGGACTCGGCGCACCACGGCCCAGAGTACCATCCCTATGTCCTCCTCGGCCACCTGCGGTGCCTTGAAAACGCTGGACGGCGACCTCCTCCGTGCATCCTCGGCCGCCCGGCCGATCTGGTGCCTCCGAGCACCAGCCGTCTCCCTATCTGCTTCCGCAACTACTGTGCCATCGCTCTTGCTTTCGGGTTGATTATACCGGATTACGGTCTACAACCAGAGTTTCGCCGAGCCTTGGCGCACTTTACTTACCACTTCCTTACAAATCCATAGATCCGCTGGTGCGAACGCGCCGAGATTGGGCGACCCTCACCCCGCCTTCGGCACCCCTCTCCCGCAGAGCGGGAGAGGGGCCAGGGGTGAGGGATCGTACTCGTAGGGCCACCACATCTCGCCGGAAGCCTGAGGAGAAGGCCCGCCGCCCGCTGAGGCCCCGGTTGGCGTCTGAGGCGGCGGCGACGGCGCCTTCTCCAGCCCTCCCGCCTTCTCCTCGACTGTGGTCTTGCACCACGGACAGACGTCGCGCTGCGCGTCCCGCGCGACGATGAACTCTCGTCCGCAGTGCGGGCACTTCCAGGCTTTCGTCATCACGCCTCGTCCTCCCGACGCAGGGTCGCCGGCTGGCCACGCGGCATCGGCCCTGGTCAGCCTCAGGTCGTATCGCAACTCCGGTGCCACACCCCGAGAGCGCCGCGCTTGACGGGGCCGCCGGCCGGTGCTAGCATCGCGATGAGATGATCGAGAGAAGACTAGTTCCGACCGATCCGACCGAGTTCACCTCCCCGTCCGTCCGCATCGGCGAGACCACCGTCCACGGCCTCTCGGACGGCCTCTTCAGGCTCGACGGAGGCGCCATGTTCGGCGTCGTGCCCAAGGTCCTCTGGGATCGAGTCAGCCCGGCCGACGAGCGCAACCGCATCCTGCTCGGGCTCCACCCCGTGCTGATCCAGGCCCGCGGCCACCGCATCCTCGTCGAGACCGGCGTTGGCTCCCGGCACGACGCCGCCTTCGCCGACCGCTTTGGCGTCCAGCAGCCGCCCACGCTCGTCGAGAGCCTCGCGGCCGTCGGCGTGCGGCCCGACGACGTGGACTTCGTCGTCAACACCCACCTGCACTGGGACCACGCCGGCGGGAACGTGATGGCCCGCGACGGCCGTCTGACGCCGACCTTCCCGAAGGCCACCTACGTCGTCCAGGCGGCCGACTGGGAGGAGGCCATCCACCCGCACGAGCGCAACCACGGCAGCTATCGCCCCGAGGACTACCTGCCAGTCGCGCAGGCCGGGCTGCTGCGGCTGGTCGACGGCAGCCTCGAGCTGGTCGACGGGGTGCACCTGGAGAGAGTCGGCGGCCACACCCGGGGCACGCAGGTAGTGCGGGTCACGTCGGGCGGATCGACGCTGGCCTACCTGGGCGACCTCGTGCCCACCAGCCGGCACGTCGACTACGCCTGGCTGATGGGCTACGACCTCTACCCGGCCGAGACGCTGGAGCAGAAGAAGCGCGTGCTGCCCAGGGCGGCAGCCGAGGGGTGGATCGTCGCCTTCCCGCACGACCCGGAGCACCACTTCGGCCGCATCCGGCTGGAGAAGGCCAGGGGGCACGAGCGGCCGGTCTTCGAGCCGCTGGAGGGCTGACCTCACCCCCCGGCCCCTCTCCGCCCGCGGAGAGGGGGTTTGCCTCCCCTCTCCCTTTCAGGGAGAGGGGTCGGGGCTGAGGGTGCAGCGCCAGATCGGCAGCAGCTCCAGCACTCGGTCGAGGATGGCGTCGGCCACCGCTCGCTTTGACATGAGCGGCAGCGGCGTCGTCCCGCCCAGCCAGTCCAGGAGCGTCACCTGGTTCGTGTCCGTCCCGAACCCGCTCCCCGGGGCCAGCACGTCGTTGGCGACGAACATCTGCGCCCCCTTCCGCTCGAGCTTGGCCCGCGCGTTGGCGAGGAGGTCCTCCGTCTCGGCGGCGAAGCCGACCTTGAAGACGGGCCGACCGGCCAGGCCGGCGAGGATGTCCGGGTTGCGGACGAGCCGAATGGTGACGTCGCCTTCCTTCTCGCGCTTGATCTTGCGCTCGACCTGCTCCGCCGCCCGGTAGTCCGCCACCGCCGCCGCCATGAGGAGCACGTCGGCCCCCGCGACCGCCTCCTCGACGGCGCGCTGCATCTCCAGCGCCGTCTCCACCGGCACGACCGTGACGCCGGCCGGGGGCGTGAGCGCGCTGGGGCCGGAGACGAGGGTCACCTCGGCGCCCCGGTCGCGCGCCGCCTCGGCGACGGCATAGCCCATCTTGCCCGAGGAGCGGTTGCCGATGAAGCGGACCGGGTCGATGGGCTCGTAGTTGGGGCCGGCGGTGACGACCACCCGCTTGCCGGCGTAGTCCTGGCGGCGCGCCAGCACCGCCCGGATCGCCTCGACTATCTCGGCTGGCTCGACCATCCGGCCCCGACCGACGCGGCCGGAGGCCAGCCGGCCCTCGACCGGCTCGAGGACGACGGCGCCCCACTCCCGCAGCCTGGCGACGCTGGCCTGGGTCGCCGGATGCGAGTACATCAGCGGCTCCATCGCCGGGGCGATGATGGTCGGCGCCCGGGTAGCCAGCGCCGTCGTCAAGAGCAGGTTGTCGGCGAGCCCGGTGGCCAGCTCGGCGAGGACGTTGGCCGTGGCCGGCGCGATGACCAGGACGTCAGCCCGCTGGCCAAGGGAGACGTGGCCGATCTCGACCTCGGCCAGCAGGGCGAACATGTCGGTGTGCACCGGCCGGTGGGTGATGGCCTGGAAGCTCAGCGGCGCGACGAAGCGCGTGGCCGCCTCGGTCATCACGACGTCGACGACCGCGCCCTGCTTGGTTAGCTCGCTGGCGAGCGCCACCGCCTTGAACGCGGCGATGCTCCCGGTCACGCCCAGGACGATCGACTTCCGGGCCAGCACGCTATCCATCTACTCACACCTACCGGTTCATCTCGAAGATCAGACGGAGCCCCTCCAGCGTCAGGCCCTGGTCCACCAGCTCGATGACGCTCGTCTCTTTGGCGACTATCTCGGCGAGGCCGCCGGTGGCGATGACTCTGGCTGGCCCCATCTCCTGCCTGAAGCGGGCGATCAACCCCTCGATGAGCCCGACGTACCCGAAGATGATCCCCGACTGCATGCTCGCAGCGGTAGTCCGCCCGATCGCCGTCTTGGGGGGGGTCAGCTCGACCCGGTAGAGCCGGGCGGCGCGCTGGAAGAGCGCCTCGGCGGCGATGGTGATGCCCGGGGCGATGGCTCCGCCCAGGTAGTCGCCCTCGGCGGAGATGGCGTCGAGGGTCGTCCCCGTGCCGAAGTCCACGACGATGATCGGCCCGCCGTAGAGCCGGTGGGCGGCGACGGCGTTGGCGATTCGGTCCGCGCCGACGTCCCGGGGGTTCTCGTAGAGGATGCGGATCCCGGTCTTGATCCCCGGGCCGACGACCAGGGGCTTCACGCCCAGGTAGCGCTGGGAGAACTCCTCGAACGTGGTCAGCAGCGTCGGCACGCCGCTGCAAATGGCGACGTGCTTGACGTCGCCCAGGCTCAACCCCCGGTAGCTGAGGAGGCTGTTGGTGAGCATCGCGTACTCGTCAGCCATCCGGTGGACGGCCGTCGCCGTCCGCCAGCTTCCGAGCAGCCTGTCACCCTCGTACGCGCCCAGCACGATGTTGGTGTTGCCGATGTCGATGGCGAGCAGCATCTCGGTTGTCTCCCGCCTGCGAGGCCCCGTGGCAGATGGCCGGACGGGGCGGTTGCGCGCCGCGACGCAATCGCGGGGCCGGTCCAGATTATACCGCATCGTAGTCGAAGCTGCCGGTGTTCCCGTGGAGTGACCCGGTTGTACTCTGTGTTGGCGAGTTGCGCGGATTGTTGGCAAGCTGTCAACTGTGCCTGTGGTTTCCGTCTTGCCTTGGGGTCTGCTCGGGTGGGCAGCGTCTGAGAGCGTGTCTTGAAGGTCGGTGACAGATTGGCAAGCGGCCTCCTGGTCGGTCTGTGGTTTCGTGCATATCGCCGCCTCCAGATGGCTCGACGGATCGCCCGCTTCCAGCCGACATAGGATGGTCCTCAAGACACGCTCTAACAGAGTCCGGAACCGAGTCGCCGAATCTCTAGCGGGCTGCAGTGGAGACCCTGAACGAGTAGCGCTGTCTCCTCCCGCTGCTGTCAGCGAACACCGGGCGGAAGCTCGGCTGAGCGAGCGCTGCGAGGCTGCGCTACAGCTCGATGTCGACGGGCTTGCTCGTCCGGCCCGACTGCTTGACGGCCAGGCTGAGCTGCAGTGCCCGCATGCCGTCGAGGCCGGTCGCCCGCGGCGTGGCCTTCCCTTGCACGCATTCGACAAACGCCGCGAACTGGCCGCTGAAGCCGGAGGGATCGTCGAACCAGCTCTTCACCGTCACGTCCGTCGCGGTCCGGTCCATCAGGCGCATGGTGGCCGGGCGGTCGAAGCGGCCGAAGACCTCGGCAATCGCGCCATCGTAGGAGAAGCTGAGCCGTTCGCTGGCGTCGTAGGCCCAGACGCCCGCCGCGCCCGCCGCCACCGCCGCCGTCGCGCCGCTCTGGAACCGAATCGTGAAGACCGCCTCGGCGACGTCGTAGGCCGCGCCCGGCCCCGTCTTCGTGAAGTGGTTCGAGGTCTCGGCGTAGACGGTCTTGGGTTCCCCCATCAGGTAGCGAAGCACGTCGAAGCAGTGGGCGGTATTCTCAACCAGCGGTCCGCCCCCGTCGGCCTCGTCCCAGAACCAACTCTTGGCGACCGGGCCAAGCTGGTAGCGGCAGAGGGCGATCCGGGGCTGACCCCACTCGGCCTCCTTGTCCTTAAGGAACGAGTAGGCTGGCGAGTAGCGCTTCTTAAAGCCGATCATCAGCGTGACGCCGGCCTTGCGGGTAGCCTCGATCATCGCGTCGCAGTCCGCCAGCGTCGGGGCCATCGGCTTCTCGCACAGGACGTGCAGCCCGCGCTGCGCCGCCGCGATGGTCAGGGCCGCGTGGTACTTCGGCGGTGTACCGATGGTGACGGCGTCGAGCTTCTCACCGTCCATCATCGCTACGCCGTCGGTGTAGGCCTTGGCGCCGTACTTCTGCGCGAACGTCCGGGCGACGTCCCCGACGACGTCGGCCACAGCGGGGATCTCCACGCCGTCCAGCGCTCGGAAGTACTGCAGGTGCGTCTTGCCGACGCCGGCTAGCCCGATGACTCCAACTCGCATGGTCATTTCGACAACTCCTGCCATTGTTGTGCTGCCCGACCCTCTACCTGTCCGCTGACAGGGAGCGGCGCCCGGGGGCAGATCATGCCTCGTCCGGACCGACCTGCTCGGTCATGTTCTGGTAGGCCCGCCGGGCGACGGCGAAGGGGTCCTGCGCCCAGACGTCGTCGTTGAAGAGCTCGATCGAGTAGTAGCCGGCGTAGCCCGCCCGCCGCAGCCCTTGGAAGATCGCCGGCAGCGGGAAGCCACCCTCGCCGAGGAAGACTCGGTCCTTGTCGGTGAGCGCCTCCCGCGGCAGCGCGCCGGGCGCGTCGTTGACGTGGACGAGGAGGACACGCTTGCCATCCAGCCCGCCGAGGTCTTCGAGCTTGCTGAAGCCGGCGTAGAAGTGGAAGGTGTCGAACAGGACGCCGGCGTTCGCCCGGCCGGATTTGACGGCGAGCTCCTGAGCCGAGAGGGGCGTCCCGGGCAGGCGCGGCCCCTTGATGAACTCCAGCGCGAGCGACACGCCGAAGGGCCTGGCGATGTCGCAGGCCACGGCGAGCTCCGCCGCGACTCGGTCGTAGAGGGGCGCCGCTGGCCGGGGGAGCGGCGTGGGCAGCGGCGCTGCCACCACGATCAGCACCGGGCAGTCGGTCGCCGCCATGGTCTCGAGCCGGCGGCGTAGCTCGTCCTGGGCGGTTCGGAGCACCTCGCCCTCGGTGAGCAGCAGGCTCCCCTGGGCGCACGCGGCCGGTATGTGCAGGCCGTGGTCCTTCAGCAGCGTCGCCACCTCGGCGAGGCTGTGGCCGGCCTCCATGTAGCGCTCGACCTTGGCCAGCCAGAGCTCCATGGCCCGGAACCCAGCGGCGGAGTAAGCTCGCACGTCGGTCGGGAAGTCGCTGGGCATGGTGGTCGCGGGGTTGATGGAGAGACGGGGCATTGTCCGTGTCACCTCTTGTTCGGTTGTCAGCTTTCAGTTGTAGATTCGGCCGTACTGCTCGCCCGCCGCGATCATCGTCCGGACGTTTGCCTCCGGTGCGGTGTGAGGAGTCTGGTCCGCGGTGCTCAGGATGTAGGGGCCAGCCCCGCCCTCCTCATCGAGGCAGCGACGGACCTCCCGGATCACGTCCTCCGGCGTCCCCCGGTCGAGTACTTCGAAGGTGTTGACGTTGCCCATGATGCCGAGCCGAGGGTACCTTGCCCGGACGTCCGTCAGGCTCGGCGAGTCGCCCATCGGCGGGAGCTCGAAGGGGCAGACGTAGTCGATACCCGCGGGCACTAGATCCTCTAGCAGTGGGTAGAAGCGGCCGTGCAGGTGGACGTGGATCGGCTTGCCGAAGCGGTGGGCAGCGGAGACGGTCGCCTTGACCGCGGGCAGGTTCCACTCGCGCCACAGCGCTGGGCTGAGTGTGCTCAGCGTCGCCGGGCCGGCGCCGTACCAGACGGCGTCGTAGTCGACCCGGCCGAGGGCCGTCTCAGTCAGTCGGACCTGCCAGACGAGATGCCGGGCTTGGAGTGGCCGGTAGAGGTCCGGCGCGTCCAGGAGCTCGTAGATCACTCGCTGGATGCCGCCCTCCAGGGCGTCGGAGAGCAGGTCCACAAAGGTGCTGCCGATGTTGGCGTAGACGATGCCTCGGTCGCCGGTCGCCGCCAGCGCCTGCTCTCCCTGGGTGAAGTCGTAGTCGGCGGGATCCTGGAGCAGGTAGTCCAGGTAGGCGGCAAGCTCCTGGGCCGGCTCCTTCACAAACCGCTCGAGGTGCCAGGACGCCTCGGCCCTCGGATGGAGCCGGCGCCCGGTGAGCGTGCCGGCCGAGGTACGGAGCTCCTCGGCCACCACCAGGCCCTCGGCGGCGAGGGTTCGCCTCTCCGTCCGGCGCCCGGGCTCCTCGGGTCGGCCGTAGCTCGTAAAGATCCGGGCGTCGGCGCCATAGTAGTCGAAGGCGTGGAGGAGCCGGGGCCAGGCTGGCTCGTCGATCAACTCGTAGAAGGGTCGGCCG
>Ga0315280_10009100_pt1 | contig 12851 bp, 9 predicted proteins | sample YL17G06_40_MG_FD_203697 | JGI IMG/M metagenome (GOLD analysis project Ga0315280, IMG submission 203697) | Sediment microbial communities from Yellowstone Lake, YNP, Wyoming, USA - YL17G06_40 | ecosystem: Environmental > Aquatic > Freshwater > Lake > Sediment | place: USA: Wyoming | collected... | reverse complement strand
CCGACACCGCGGCCATCGGCCCAGGCGTGACCGTCGGTGGCGGCGCGGGCGTCGGGGCGAGAACCATCCTGCGGGCAGGCGTCTCGGTGGGACGAGGCGCGAGGATCGGGGCTGACTGTATGCTGGCCGAGGGCGCGATCGTCTGCCACGATTGCGTCATCGGCGACCGCGTGATCATCGGCCCAAACAGCGTGATCGGCTGGGACGGGTTCGGCTACTACTATGCCGACGGGAGGCACAACAAGGTGCCTCACATCGGCAATGTCGTGATAGCCGACGACGTGGAGATCGGCGCGTGCAGTTGCGTGGACAGGGCGAAGTTCGGCTCGACGCGGATCGGCGCCGGCACGAAGATCGACAACCTGGTGCAGGTGGCGCATAATGTCCAGGTGGGTCGGAACTGCATTCTGGCCGCACAGGTGGGCATCGCCGGCAGCGCCAGCCTTGGAGACGGTGTGATCATCATGGGCCACGCCGGAATCCGCGACAACGTCGCGATCGGCAACGGCGTGCAGTGTGCTGCCTTCGCGGCTATCGCCTCGGACGTCGAGGACGGGCAGGTCGTCGCGGGAATACCCGCGCGAGAGGCCAAGGAGGCCCTGCGCATCGTCCAGGCCTGGCCGAAGCTGCCGGAATTGCTCAAGCGAGTACGCGAGCTGGAATCCAGGATCAAAACTCTTGAGTCGTCAACGGACCATTAAGGCGCCCGTCGAGGTGACGGGCAGGGGGCTGTTCAGCGGCCAGATGTGCCGGCTTGAGTTCAGCCCCGCTCCCGCAGACTCCGGGCTCGTGTTCATGCGGCAGGGCGAGTTCGGGCCGGTGGCCATCCCGTGCAGCGTCTCGCGGGTGGCGTCCAAGCCGCACCGCACCTCGCTGAGCAACGGCTCAGCCTGCGCCGAGACGGTGGAGCACGTGCTGGCGGCGATACGCGGGCTTGGCATCGACAACCTTGTCGTGGCCCTCAGCTCTGAGGAGACGCCATCCATCGACGGCTCGCCGCTTCCGTTCGTCCAGGCACTCCAGCGTGCCGGCGTGCAGGAACAGGACGCAGACAAGCGCCCCTACGTGATAGACCAGCCGGTGTCGGTCAGCGAGGGCGAGGGCATGCTGGCCGCCCTGCCCGGGCCGGCCGACTACCTGGACATCCTGTTCGACCTGGATTACTCATCCGTGCCGAGCATCGGGCGGCAGGTGCTGGGCTTCCGCCTCGGCCGCGACGACTTCGCCAGCCAGCTCGCCCCAGCCAGGACCTTCACCCTGGAACAGGAGGCCCGCCAGCTCCAGGAGCAGGGGTTGTGCAGGCACCTCACTGTGAAAGACATCCTGGTAATGGGCAGCGCCGGGCCGATAGATAACAGCCTGCGATTCCCGGACGAGCACGTCCGCCACAAGGTCTGCGACCTGATAGGCGACCTGGCACTTCTGGGCCGCCCGATCTTCGGGCGCATCGTCGCCTACCGCGGCGGACACGACCTCAACCACGCCCTGGTCCGCAAGCTTGCCGCACTGATGTCGTCGCGCAGCCGGCCCGTGAGCGCTACGGGCGAGCCGGTGATGGACATCCGCAGGATCATGCGCGTCCTGCCGCACCGCTATCCGTTCCTGATGATCGACCGCGTGCTCCAGATAGACGGCGATCAGCGGGCAGTCGGCGTCAAGAACGTCTCTATGAACGAGCCGTTCTTCCAGGGCCACTGGCCCAGCCAGCCGGTCATGCCCGGAGTGATGATCCTGGAGGCGATGGCCCAGCTTTCGGGGATACTGCTCAGCAGGCGCCTGGAGCACACGGGCAAGATCGCCGTCCTGCTGAGCCTGGACAAGGTGAAGATGAGGCGGCTGGTGCGTCCCGGCGACCAGTTGATGCTGGAATCCGAGGCCGTTCGCGTCCACGCCCGCACCGGGCACTGCCGCTGCCGGGCGATGGTCGGGGATGAGCTGGCCGCCGAGGCTGAGATAAAGTTCATGCTCGTGGATTCAGAGCCGATCTGAGGCGCCCTGGAGAATACATTCGATGCCCGAGATTTCCCGCCATGCCGTCGTCGAGGCCTCCGCCAAGCTTGCCGATGACGTCCGCATCGGGCCGTTTGCGTACATCGGTCCGCTGGTGCGCATAGGCCCCGGCTGTGTCATCGACAGCGGGGCGACCGTCACCGGCCGAACGGCCCTGGGCGCCAAGTGCCACGTGTTCCCCCTGGCCTGCGTCGGTGCCGGGGAGGACGGGCAGGTCGGGGAATGCCTTATCGGCCAGGCCAACGCCATCCGCGAGCATGTGACCATTCGCGGCGGAGTGGACCGCCCGACGTGCCTGGGCGACGACAACCTCATCATGATCGGCTGCCAGATAGGCCCGGGCGCCTCGGTGGGCAGCCACTGCATCCTGAGCAACTACACGCAGATCGACGCGGCCGCGCGGGTCGAGGACCACGTCGGAACGAGCGCCTTTACGTTCGTCGCCTCCGGCGTGTCTGTCGGCACCTACACCTACGTCGTAGGCTTCACGGGCATCGAGGACCATGCCCCGCCGTACGCCATGGTGCAGGGCTTTCCGTTCCGCGTGCGGGGCGTCAACACCGAGAAGCTCCGCCGCTGCGGCTTTGGCGACGACGACGTTCGCGCGCTGAAGGATGCCTTCCGCGAGCTGTTCAACCAGTCCGGCGCCGAGGTGGACGCAGAGGCGATGGCGCGTCTGGCGGCTGAGTCCAACTTGAACGTCCACGTCAGGCGGCTGATCGACGCGATTGCCCGGCGGGGACCTGGGAGTCGGACATGACCGAGCTGGAGGTCGTGCGCGAGATTGACCCATCGGCCAGCGTCGCCGCCGAGGCGATTGTCGGGGAGTTCTGCGTCGTCGGGCCGAACGTGACTATCGGCCCGGGGACGGTGCTGCATCGGCGAGTGACTGTGACCGGGCGGACGACCATCGGCTCCGGCAACATCGTCGAGGAAGGCTGCGTGCTGGGGGCCATCCCGCAGGACCTGAAGTACGCCGGCTCGCCCACGCTGCTGATCGTCGGGCATCGCAACCGTTTCGGCCCGCGCGTCACGGCCCACATCGGCACCGAGGCCGGCGGGTACGTCACACGCATCGGCAACGACAACTCACTCGACGCTGGCTGCCACGTCGCACACGACTGCTATATTGACGACCGCACCACGCTGGGGCGGAACGTGCTGCTCGCCGGGCACGTGCTGGTGCAGACCGGCGCCGTGATGGAAGACCTGGTCGGCGCCCACCACTTCACTACGATCGGACGTTTCGCCCGCGTGGGCCCGCGCACGCCCGTGCGGCGCGACGTGCCGCCGTTCACGTTCTTCTACAGCGAGGACCTGGAGCGAGTTCCCCCCGCCGTGAGGGACGTGCACTATGAGGGCATCAAGGAGGCGAGGTTGTCGCCGTCGGAGGAGGCCGAGCTGCTGCGCGTGCTGGCGGAGCTGTTCGACGACGAGTCGGCCCTCCAGACCAAGATCGAGCAGCTCGAGAAGATGGGCGTGGAGGGTGAGGCGGCGGCGCTGTGTGAGTTCTGCCAGCGCAGTTTGCGCGGCGTCTACGGGCGGTACCGCGAGCTTTTCCGCGGCCAGGCCCCGCCGGAGGCCGCCCAGTACCTGCCGCCCGAACAGCAGGCGATTCTTTGGAGGACCAGGCCATGAGCTTTCGCATCGCGGTGGTCGGCGCGGGACGCATGGGCAAGCTGCACGCGCGCGTGCTGAGCGACCTGCCCGGCGCGGAGCTCGTCTGCGTGGTGGACATCGACCCATCGGCCGCCTCCGCCCTGGCGAGGCAGTACCGCTGCCTGGGGCTGACCGACGCGGTTGAGGCCGTCGACATGGTCGATGCGGCCATCATCGCCGTGCCCACGCTGGCGCATCTCCATGCCGCCCGGCCGTTCGTCCAGGCCGGCAAGGACGTGCTGATCGAAAAGCCCTTCACCGGCGATGCCGCCGCCGGGGCGGAACTGATCGAACTGGCCGAGCAGACCGGCGCCTGCGTGCAGGTCGGGCACACCGAGCGGTTCAACCCGGTCGTCCTGGCCATGCAGAAGCACGCGATCTCACCGAAGTTCATCGAGGCACACCGCATCAGCCCGTTTACTTTCCGCTCGGCCGACGTGGGGGTCGTGCTGGACATGATGATCCACGACATCGATTTGGTGTTGATGATGGTCAAGGGCAAGGTCCAGACCCTCCACGCCGTCGGCGTGAACGTCATCGGCGCCCAGGAGGACATCTGCAACGCCCGATTGATCTTCGACAACGGCTGCGTGGTCAACCTCACCGCCAGCCGACTGGCCGTCAAGACCGAGCGGAAGATGCGCGTCTTCAGCGAGCAGGCCTACCTGTCGGTGGACTACGGCAAGAAGGTCGGCGTCGTGGTGACCAAGAGCGCCAACCTGGACCTGATCCAGATGGCCCGCGACCGCGACGCCAAGGACCTGGCCGAGCTGGCGATGAAGGTGGACTACACCAAGCTCATCAAGCTGGAGCGATTAGTGGTGGATGAGTCCACCGAGCCGCTCCGCCGGCAGGCGGAAGCGTTCCGCAAGACCGTCGTGGAAGGCGCGCCGCCGGTCGTCTCGGCCGCCGACGGCCTGGCCGCGGTCCGCCTAGCCGCCGACATCGTTGAGGCCATCAAGCGCCACCATTGGGACGGCTACGCCTCCGAGCGGCAGGGATTGGGCGTGATCACTAAAGACGGTTGAACCGTCAATCAGTCAATCGGTCAACTGGTCGACTGGTCTGCTCGGCTCGCAGTGTCAGGGGTTCTCTTGCCGGTTGACTGATTGACCGATCGACAAGTTGACTGGTTAACTCGTTGGCTCATAGGGGCCCCCCGTCGACGGGCTCTGCTATCCCAGCGCCACATCCAGCGTCATCATGATCGCAAAGCCGACGATCGCCCCGAGTGTGGCCAGGTCCACGTTGCCGTGCCGCTGCGACTCGGGGATCAGCTCCTCGACCACGACGAATATCATCGCCCCGGCGGCGAAGGCAAGCGCGTAGGGCAGGATGGCTGCCATGGCCGCCACCAGGGCCGCGCCGGCCAGGCCTGCGATCGGCTCTACGATCGCTGAGAGCTGCCCGTAATAGAACGCCATCCCCCGGCCCATGCCCTCTCTCCGCAACGGCAGGGCGACTGCGGTGCCCTCGGGGAAGTTCTGCAAGCCTATGCCGATGGCCAGGGCGATGGCCGCTCCGGTCTGTGCCGCCCGCTCCGCGCTGGTCATGCTCCCCGCGGCCCCGAAGGCCACGCCCACCGCCAGGCCCTCGGGAATGTTGTGCAGCGTTATCGCCAGCACCAGCAGCGTGCTCCGCCGCAAGGAGGTGTGAATACCCTCAGCATCCGCCAGCCCGGGGTGGAGGTGCGGCAGCAGCCGGTCGGCTATCCGCAGCACGATCGCCCCCAGCAGAAAGCCCACCAGCGGCGGCAGCCAGCGCAGGGCCTGCCCGTACAACGGCGACTCAGCGGCCAGCTCAATTGACGGGGCGAGCAGGCTCCAGAAGCTGGCCGCGACCATCACGCCCGAGGCCATCCCCAGCGAGGCGTCCAGGTACCTCTGGGAGAAGTTCTTGGCGAACACCACCAGCGCCGCCCCCAGCGCCGTCACCAGCCACGTGCCGACAGTGGCCAGCAGCGCCTGGACGATCGGGTTTAGCTCGTAGAATCAGTTCATTCCGTTGCCGAGTGTCCCTCAGCCGGCGGCGGGCTACCTGCCCCGGTATCGGGCGACGGCCCGCTCCACCGCCAGAGGCACGAAGTTCTCTGATTGAACGATCGTCGCGCTCCAGAGGAGTTTTTCATAATATTCGTTGTAGAGCTTGGCCGACTGCTGGTCGCGGAGCGTCTTCTCGATCTGGACTTGGGCATCCTCGAAGCTGACGGACGAGCCTTTCTGCACATCGGCGGTCTTGACGATGAAGTAGCCCTCGTCGGTCTCGATGATGTCGCTGACCTGGCCCTTTTCCTGGCTGAAGGCCACCTTCTCGACCTTCTCCTGGCGGAAGCTGCCTGCTGGCATCGGCGGCCACAGCCCACCGCTACCGGCCTTCATGCCGAAGGAGTACCGATCGGCCACGCTGCCGAAGTCTTCTCCCTGCCCCAGGGCGGTGCGGGCCTGTTCTATGCGCTGCCGGGCCTTGGCTGCGGCGGCGGCCCGCTCGGCGGCGGTCGGCTCGCCCGCCCCCTCGGCCAGGAAGGTCGACAGCGGCACAGAGATGATCTGCATCTGCACCTTGGGGGGCGTGGCGAACTGGTCGCGGTTGCGGCGGTAGTAATCCCACAGCATCGACCGGCTGATCGAGATCGCCGGCATGAACTTCATGCGCAGCAGCAGCCGCACCTTCAGGTCGCTCCGAAAGTCGTCTAGGATGTTTTGGAGCGTGGTGCCCTGGCTTTGGAGGTCCAGTTCCAGCTTCTTCTTGCTGCCGCCGGCCCGCAGCACCATCTCGTCGAGGGTCCTGGCGACCTCCTGGTCGATGAGCTTGGTCTGCTCTTCAGTGAGTATCTTGTCGGCCTCCGGCAGGACCAGGGCCTGGCTGACCTGCCGGCGGATCGTGTCGTTGATCACCTGCTCGGCCCGGCGGCGGAAGGCCTCTTCAGGCAACCCTGGTGGTATCTTGCCCAGTTCCAGGCCGGCGGCGTTGACGATGTCGTCGACGGAAAAGAATCTGCCGTTTACCTGGAGTATCGCCCCGCCGACGAGCTGAGGAGTTGCCGAGCCCTTGGCTTCCGCGAGGGGGGGGCGGAGCGGTGGGGCGGCTGGTGCGGCGGCGGGCTCTGAGGCCGCAATCTCGCCTGCCGAGATGTCTTCCGCTTCGGCTGGGGCACTGGTCGGTGGAGGGCGGGATTCGCTGGGCGCGGTGATAGGCACGTTGGGCGAGGGCTGCTTGGCCGCCGGGGTCTGACGGCAGCCTGCCGCAGCCACCACCAGCACCAGCGCCACACTCATCAGCGTTCGCATTGGCCGTCCTTGGAATGAGGGCGTTACACGCAGGCAGCATTATACGTTCCGGGCGGCGCTACTCAACCTGTTGAGCAGCACCGTCAGGAGTGTTGGCAACTGGAGGTAGGCCGGCGGCAGCCGCCAGTGGATCGTGCGGTCGTCGGCCAGCCGCACGCTGCCCTGGGACCCTTGGAACAGCCGCTCGAGGAGAGCGTGGGTGCGGACGGTGAAAATGATGTCGGGGTCCATCCTGATGATGCTGTTGATTCCCAGCCGGCCGGCGAGGGTGCGAATCTCCGCCTGCTGGAGCAGGGTCTCGACGGCCGGCGGCGGGCGGCCATACGCATCGGCCAGGTCGCCCCGGAGCTGGGAAAGGTCCTCGCCTCCGGCTGCGCGGGCCAGGCGGCGGTATATCTCCATCCGCTGGCGCTCGGACGGCACGTAGTCGGCGGGTATGTAGGCGTCGATGCCCAGCTCCACGTGCGCCTGGCGGCGGGCGGGCGGCGGCTGGCCTCGCAGCTCAGCCACCGCTTGCTCCAGGAGCTGGCAGTAAAGCTCATAGCCCACCGCCGCGATGTGCCCGCTCTGCTCCGGGCCGAGGATGTTGCCAGCGCCGCGGATCTCCAGGTCGCGCATCGCGATCTGGAAGCCGGCGCCGAGGTCGGAGAACTGCTCGACGGCCTTGAGCCGCTTGGCCGCCTCGGCTGAGACCGTGCGCGTGACAGGCAGCATGAGGTAACAGTACGCCCGGTGCTTGGACCTGCCGACCCGCCCGCGGAGCTGGTGCAGCTCGGCCAGGCCGAAACGGTCGGCGTTGTGGATGATGATCGTGTTGGCCGTGGGGATGTCCAGGCCGGACTCTATGATCGTGGTGCACACCAGCACGTCGCACTCGCCGCGCACGAAACGCAGCATGGTGCTTTCGAGTTGGCTTTCTGCCATCTGCCCGTGCGCCACCGCCACGCGGGCCTCCGGCACGATCGAGGCGATGTGCTCGGCCAGCGGGTTGATGTCCATCACCCGGTTGTGCACGAAGAACACCTGCCCGCTGCGGTTCAGTTCGCGGAGGATCGCCTGGTGGATGAGCCGTTCATCGTAGGGGCGGACCTCGGTGTAGATGGCCCGGCGGTCCATGGGCGGGGTGGCCAGCGAGCTGATGTCCCGCAGCCCTAGCAGGGCCATGTGCAGCGTGCGCGGTATGGGCGTGGCAGTCATGGTCAGCACGTCCACCTCTGCCCGCAGGCCCTTGAGGTGCTCCTTGTGGGCGACGCCGAACCGCTGCTCCTCGTCGATGACCACCAGCCCCAGGTCGGCGAATCGTACGTCGCCGCTGAGCAGGCGGTGCGTGCCGATGACGATGTCTATCCCCCCGGCCGCCAGGCGTCCCACGACTTCCTTCTGCTGCCCGCCGCTGCGGAAGCGGCTGAGCATCTCGATGGTCACCGGGTAGTCGGCCATCCGCTCGCGGAAGGTGCGATAGTGCTGGTCGGCCAGCACCGTCGTGGGCACCAGCACCGCCACCTGCCTGCCAGCCTCGACCACCTTGAAGGCCGCCCGCATCGCCAGCTCCGTCTTTCCGTAGCCCACGTCGCCGCAGAGCAACCGGTCCATGGGGCGGGCAGCGGCCATGTCAACGCCCATCTGCTCCATCGCGGAGATCTGATCGTCGGTCTCGACGTAGATGAACTCCTCGGCGAACTCGCGCTGGAGGTCGCTGTCGGCCGGGTAGCTCATGCCCGGACTGGCTTGGCGCATCGCCTGCAATCGCAGCATGTCGGCCGCCAGGTCGCGCACGGCCAGGCTCACCCGCTGCTTCTGCCTGGCCCAGCCCACCCCGCCGAGCTTGGACAGCGTCGGGCGGAACCGCCGGGCCCCGACGTACTTCTGCACCAGGTTGATGCTCCCGGCCGGGACGTGCAGCACGGCATTGTCGGCGAAGCGCAGCGTCAGGTACTCTTCGCTCCTGCCATCCTGCTCCAGCCGCCGCAGCCCCCCGAACCGCGCGATCCCGTGGGCAACGTGCACCACGTAGTCGCCCTCGTGCAGGTCAAGGAGTGAGTCGATTGGCCTGCCCGCCCGCACTTGGCGCAGACGCTGCCGGCGGGCGTAGCGGTGGAATATCTCGTGGTGGCCGACGACGACCAGGTGCAGCTCGGGACAGTGGAATCCGGCGGCCACGTGTCCGATGGCCGTGCGGAACGCCCCGACCAGGCCCGGATGCGAGGCCGCGAGAACCTCGCTGAACCGCTTCTGCTCGGCCGGCGTCTCGCAGTACACCCAGACCTCGTCGGTGGCTGACATCTTGCCCAGCGCCGCCAGCGACTCCTCCGCCCTGCCGGCAAGGACGGCTAGCGACCGGACGCCCATGTCCACGGCCTCGCCGGCGTCGGCCGGCCTGAAGGCGTGCATCTCCGCCCGCGCGAATCGCTGCGCGGCGTCCAGCACCTCCTGCGGGCTGAACCATCGGGCCGCCGCCGCCGGGTGTTGCATGGGCTCCCGTCCCGTGCCATCCGGCGGCGTCTCAAGGTCGCCCAAGCGGCTGTGGACGCTACGGGCGGTCTCTTCGATGGCAGCCGGCTCGATGAGGCAGAGGATGGTTTCGGCCGGCAGGTAGTCAAGCAAACTCACCGGGTGTTGGAGGTCCGCCGTGTCGGCGGCGGGGGTGGTGAGGTCGTAGCTGTCGAGCGTCTCGCTGCTGCGCTGCGTGTCCAGGTCGAAGCGGCGGATGGAGTCGATCTGGTCGCCGAAGAACTCCACGCGCAAGGCCGTCGCCGCCCCGGGCGGGAAGACGTCGACGATCCCGCCGCGAGTAGCGAACTCGCCCTGCTGCTCCACCTGCTCGACGCGCTCGAAGCCGGCGCCCACCAGCCAGGCGATCAGCTCCTGCGGGTCGAGTACGCCGCCCTGCCGCAGGGGCCTTCTGGCGGCGGCGAGGGCCTGCGGCGACGGCACCGGCTGCATCAGCGCCATCACGGGGGAGACGGTTATCTCCACCGGCTCATCGCGCAGGTTGGCCGGCTGGCTGAGCAGATTGCACAGGCGCAGTCGGCTGGCTGCGATGTCGTCGTTGACGTACTGCCCGGCCAGGTCGACCTCCCAGGCCTGGAATAGCTGCGCGGGCCGGTGAGTGAACACCTCGATGTCGTCAGCGGCGTCGTCGGCCTGGTCCAGGTGGGCCGTGACGACCAGCACGGGCTGGCGGCGGATCCGCCCGATCGCCGCGGCCGCCAGCGGCGAGAAAGATCCCCACACCGCGCAGAGGTTGACCGCCCGGCCGGGCGCGAGCCGTCCGGCTGCCTGCCGAAGAACCCTGCTTTTCAGCACCTTATTGAGCATTGCCTGGTTGAGCGCGCAGCAGCACGCCCGGGCACGTCCCGAAAGGGGCCTGCCCGCGGCCGCACGCCGCCCTGCTATCCTGTTCTTCGTCCACGGACTGCGCCGGACTGAACGCACCGCCAGCCCGGCACCACCATTCTCTCACATCGGCAGATTAGCTGCAACGCCGCAGCAGCGGGTGACTCCGCAGGCGTGCCCGTCAATCCCGCGAGACGATCAGCACGCCGCTGCCGCTTATCCTGTCAGCCTTGAGATCCTGGAGCGCCTCGTTGGCGCGGGCCAGAGGATACGTAGACACGTGGGGCCTGACGGGCACCGCCGCAGCGGCCTGGAGGAACTCCGCCCCGTCGGCGCGTGTGTTGGCCGTCACGGAGCGGAGATCTCGCTCGTAGAACAGGTCGGCCTCATACTCCATGGCCGGTATCTGCGTCATGTAGATGCCAGCGATGGCCAGGGTGCCGCCCTTTTCCAGCCGCGCCAGGGCCTGTGGGACGAGCTCGCCGGCGGGGGCGAAGACGATCGCGCTGTCGGTCTTGACCGGCATGTCCTGGGCCTTGGCGCCCGCCCACGCCGCCCCCATCCGCCGGGCCAAGTCCTGGTGTCGCCGGTCGCGGGTGACTACGTAGACCTCACAGCCCCGGGCCAGGGCGATCTGCACGTTCAGGTGGGCGCTGGAGCCGAAGCCGTATATCGCCAGCCGGCCGCCATCGGGCAGGTTGCACCGCTTCAGCGCCCGGTAGCCCACGATGCCGGCGCATAGCAGCGGGGCGGCCTCGACGTCGCTGAATTGCGGGGGAATCGAGTAGGCGAAGTCCTCGGGCACGATGGCGTACTCGGCGTAGCCGCCGTCGGCGTGATAGCCGGTGAATCGCTGCTCGGCGCAGAGGTTCTCCCGCCCGGCGGTGCAGAAGCGGCACCGCCCGCATGTGTGCCTTAGCCAGGCGACGCCGATGCGTTCGCCGAGCGCGAACCGCTTGCATCCCTCGCCGATGGCGTCAACCACGCCGAGGATCTGGTGGCCTGGCACTAGTGGCAGCTTTTGCGGCGGGAGGTCGCCCTCGATGACGTGCAGATCGGTGCGGCATATCCCGCAGCACCGCACCGCCAGGCGCACGTGGCCCGGCGCGGGGGTGGGATCGTCCAGCTCCCGCATCTTCAGCGGCGAGCTGTTGATTGGGGCGTTCGCGTCAAGAACCATCGCCTTCATCGCGATGACCTCGCTGTGCTTCAGGCTTCCGCTCGAACTGCCAGGTGGCCTTTTCCGGCATGTAGTGGTCTTCCAAGTCGGCTGTGGGGCTGACCAGCCGGCCCTTTTGGTACTGGGCGGTGAGGAACCGCCTCCTGATCGCTCGATAAGGTTTCGTGAGCTTGCGGTGCAGCAGATGCAGGCCCGTCCGCCGGCGGGAGAGCTTCTCCTCCTCGCCCGTCAGCTCTTGGGGGCAAAGGCGGCGCTTGTGCTTGCAGAGGTGGTAGATGTCCTTCGCAGCCAGGTAGGCGACGACCTTCCTTAGCGCGGCGCCTATCGGCCAGGGTAGCTCGTCGCGCCTGCGGATGGCCAACTGGAAGTCCACCAGATACGGCCGGCCGCGATCGCCAACCAGGATGTTCGATCTCTTGTTGGCGTCGCCGTAGGCCACGCCGCGGGCGTGGATGGCCTCCAGAAGCCCGCGGAGCGAGTCGAAGAACCCCTGCGGTGGCGCCTGTAGGTGATCCAGCGGCCGAGCATCGATGTACTCGATGGCGTAGGTGGAAGGCCCCAGCCGCCCGGCCCATCGCGGCACGCCCTCCACGCCGGCGAGCGCCTGATAGATCGCCTGCTCCCGGTCGGCCAGGAACTCCCCCACCCACGCCAGCGGCAGGCCGCAGAAATCCTGCTCGCGGCCGAACTTCACCGCGACCTTCTCGAAGGCGTCCGGCTGCGGCGAGGCTGGCGAGTCAGCGACGTAAAGGCACGTGGCGGCCCAGAAGTCGTGCTTGAAAACCCTCGCCAAGCGGTATTCTTGTCCGCAGAGCCGAAGCGCAGTCGGCGGGGGCTTGGGCAAGGCGAACATGCGCGAGTTGGGTCGTCCGGTGGCCATCATGTGCTTGTTTGTGAAGGGCCTTCCTTCCGCTCGCGGGCGGTTGGCGGCGAGGCTATCGGCGGACGGCTGCGGCCATCTTGCTGGCGAAGCTCTTGGCGGCGTCAGCGACGGCCTTCTTCCAGTCGCTCGCCCGGCTGCGGTCATAGGCGTAGATCACCGACCGGCTGGCGTTGACTATCGCCCCGGTGCCGTCGGCATTGAACGCGGCGGCGCAGTCGGTCGCTGTGGCGCCCTGCGCGCCATAGCCGGGCACCAGGAATATCTGCTGCGGCATGATCTCCCGCAGACGGCGGGCCTGCTGCGGGTAGGTCGCGCCCACGACCGCCCCAACGCAGCTATAGCCGCGCGAACCGACCAGCCCCTCGCCGCTGCCCAGCTCGGCCACCTGCTCGGCGATGTGCTCGTAGAACCGTCGGCCGGAGCTGTCGGCGAAGTCCTGGACGGCCGCAGCCGAGGGGTTGCTGGTCCGCACCAGCACGAACACACCGCTGCCGCT
>Ga0315280_10009097_pt1 | contig 12857 bp, 16 predicted proteins | sample YL17G06_40_MG_FD_203697 | JGI IMG/M metagenome (GOLD analysis project Ga0315280, IMG submission 203697) | Sediment microbial communities from Yellowstone Lake, YNP, Wyoming, USA - YL17G06_40 | ecosystem: Environmental > Aquatic > Freshwater > Lake > Sediment | place: USA: Wyoming | collected... | reverse complement strand
CCTCTTTTGCGGACGTGTCGAGGTACTTTTGAAGGCCGCGGCCGTGGCGACGGTCGCAAGTCGGTTCCCTGTAAGCCTTTGCGAGTAGGAGGATGTCAAGTGATTGCCCCAATCCGCGCTGTCCAGACGGCAGACCCTGAACTCATCGAGTTCAGGTATCTGCCGGGGCTTGGCCATGCCAAGCAACGAATCAACCCGCGTTGCTCTTGGGAAGAGCACGAGCGTTTGTGCCAACAGCGTGATGAGCGCCGCGGCACGAGGGACGAGGTTGGCCGTGATGAGCTACTCCGTGGGTTCCTCCAAGGCGTTGCTCGCGGGCTTGTCCCCTTGAAGCAGGCCGTGTCCTTGCTCGATGAGCTGATGCCGGAGGACTGGGCAGGGATGTCCATTCCGACGGTCCAATTGGCCTATGGGGGTCAGGAGGACCACCAATGATGCTTCGTGTCCTGCCCCCTTGTTCCTATCCCGACTGCTGGACATCCGGCAGTCAGAACGACTGTGCCTCTTGCCGCAATCGCAAGGCGTAGAGCGTCGACCCAATCTGGCCCCCAAGCGGGGCCAGATTCGGCCGTCTCTCTTCCCTTCCCACCAATCAATGCCGCCAGCAAGCGGCAAAGAGCACCACCTATGGCAACGGTTCTGACACCTCCCAGGCCCCCGGTGGCCAAGAGCAACGGCAACGGCACGGCTCATGCCGCCAGCAAGTCCAACGGCAACGGCGCCCATGGCGTCGGCTACACCAAGCAGGACGCGGAGCTGCTCCGCAAGATGGTCCTGGAGCAGGTGGCCAAGGGGGAGATCACCATCGATCAGGCCGCGGTGGAACTCAGGGACCTCATGGACGTCCGGAGCTTCGGCCAGTTGCGCTGCAAGGTCTCCGAGAAGGGCGCCTTGAGCGTCTACGGCTTGCAGAAGCAGTGGCCGGTCACGCTCTACGCAGACCAGTGGGAGCGGCTCTTCGCGGTGGCGGAGGAGATCAAGGTGTTCATCAAGGAGCACGCCACGGAGCTGAACCGCAAGGAACGGTCGCAGGGAATCGCTGTGCGCTCGCAGGGGACGACGACGCGCGTTCCCGCAAGTGAGATCTCCTACTAGAGGGCGAGGGCAACGCGAACCCCCTGAGCGAGTTGCAAACCCTGATTGCCGCAAGGCCAGCGAGTTACGAACCCTCAGGGGGCTGCGATGCCCTTTCCAAGGAGAACCCAATGGGTCAGTACTACCTGATCGTGAACCTGGACAAGCGTGAGTACCTCTATCCGCACCGCTTCGGCGACGGCTTGAAGCTGACGGAGTTCGGCTGCAGCTCGAACGGGACGATGACGGCGCTGGCGATCCTGCTGGCCGACGGCAACGGGCGCGGCGGAGGGGACCTGGAGACGGACAACCCTATCATCGGCTCTTGGGCAGGCGACCGGATCGTGGCTGCTGGCGACTACGCCGACGGTGGTAGGTGGCTCGAAGGCGCAGACCCCCAGGCTCTCCGTGCGGTGGCCAAGGAGCGGTTCACTGAGGGCCATCAGCAGCCAGAGCGGGTCAACCTGTACGCTTGGGCCGACACGCACTTCCGCGACGTGTCCGACGTCGTGATCCAGGCCATGCTGAAGGATGACTACATGCGGGAGGAGCTGAGGAAGACCGCGGAGGAACAGCGCACGTGCTGGGCTGGCCCTGATGGTCCTTTGGCTCCGTCCCTCAAGGCCCTTTTGGTAGCGTAGGAGGGAAAGCATGCCCTGTCCGTACCCCCACTCCGGCCGAGTCCGGCCGGTGAGCCAAGAGCAGTACGATCGGCTGACCCGGGCCGGCAGAACCGGGATGCCGCGCCTCCGCCCCACGTTCGCCCAACACCTCATTCGGCTGCCGGACGGCGCGATCCGTCGGCTGTCGGATGAGCCCACCTGTTTGTGGTAGGAGAAGCAACGATGCCCTACCCGTACACCACCACCAGCATCGCCGATGCGCTGGCGTATGCTCACGAGCGAGCCTATGCCGCGAGGAAGGACGCCAGCATCCTGCTGGACGCGATCCGCGCGGAGCTGCTGGTCCTGATCGGGCCGCATGAGGATTTCCTCGCCGGCAGACACGTTGTCTGCACCGTGGCGGCCAAGCCGTAGCACCGAGCGCCGGCCAGGAGGAACGCGAACCCCGGACCGGCCCGGGGGAGCTAGAGAACCGTCAATGCCGCCAGCAACGCCAAGGAGTTCCTCATGTACACCAGCGACTACCCGATTTCCGGGGCGATCGTCTCTTGGCAGGTCGGCCTATGCCGCCAGGAGGATGTCGCCCGATCCTTCGAGGCCCTGGGGATCGCGGCCCTGACTCCTCCGCCTCGGAGCGAGTACGAATGCCTGCGGGCCGCGATCGCGGAGGTCGTTCCCCTTCGGAACAAGATGATCCAGCGCCACCGCCGGCAGGCTGAGCACGGCTGCGAGGTGGTGGACATCCACCGGGACACGGAGGTCAACAACTACGTCCAGAGATTCAACGCCCGGGTCAAGGAAGGCAGCGTATGCCTGACACTTCCGCCGCAAGCCAACGGCCATGAATGGGCGGCGGTGTCTGCTCAGCGGACCGAAGTGCAGAAAGCCTTCGAGAAACACCAGCACCTGCTCACCGGCGGGGCGATCGGGGCGGCCCTGGTCAAGGCCGTGGCCTGCTGTCGGGGCATCCGGCTGTTGGATCGGGGCGGCCAGTATTGGATCCCCGAAGACGGTATCCCATGGTGGGACGGCCTGGTCAAGGCGATCGAGGAGGCGACCGTGGAGGGCGAGACCCGGATGGGCCGGTTCCGCGTCCAGATGGACCAGCAGGCGATCGAGCACATCGTGGCCGTGCTGACCAAGAAGGTCATGGCCGACGCGGACAGGCTGCTGGAGAAGCTCTCCGACGAGCGGGATGAGGACGCCCTGGAAGTCCACAAGCAGGAGGCGACCGAGCTGCGGGAGCTGGTGGAGTTGTACAGCGAGGCCCTCGGCCAGGGCTTGGAGGAGTTGAAGCGGGTCGCGGCGACCACGGAGCAGGCGGCCGTGACCGCGGCGATGATGGGCCTGGCGGGGCACGTGTGATAGCCGGCTTGAATCAAGGAGCCTGAGTAATGTCTTCCCCTAATCTCTGCTACTGGACGATCGCCCAGACGGGCATGGTCGTTCCCAAGGCCGAAGGGATGCCTGGGACCACGAAGACCAAGAGCATCGAGGCGTTTGCCCGAGCGATGGGCCGCCGGTGCTACGCCCTGATCGGTTCCTTGCGGGAGCCGGCCGACATTGGCGGCTATCCCTACCCAGTCGAGGTCGAGCCGGTGATGGATCCGGTCTCCGGCAAGACGGTCCACGCCTACATGGCCCTCATGCCGCCCAAATGGGCGATGGACACCTGGGACGGCGGCGCCGGATGGATCATCTTCATCGACGAGCTGACCACCTGCCCAGCGGCGGTCCAGGCGGCACTGTTGGGCGTGATCGCCGAGAAGCGCGTGGGCGACCTGGTGCTGCCACCCGACGTGTGGATCGTGACGGCGTGCAACCCGGCGGGGGTGGCGGCCAATGGCTTCGAGTTGGAGCCGCCGATGGCCAACCGGCTCTGGCACGGGAAGTGGGAGGTCGATTCGGAGGTGTGGGACCAGGGGATGATCGGCGGCTTGAGGTTCGGCGAGCCGAGCTTCCCCCGCCTGCCAGCCCACTGGAAGAACAACCTGGCCCGCAACGGGGCCCTGTTTGCGGCCTTCCGCTGGGCGAACCCGAACAGCTTCGAGCGCTACCCGGAGGACCGGGCCAAGGCCGGCGGGGCGTGGCCCTCTCCCCGATCGTGGACGAACGCCTGCATCTCGTACACCGCCCTGGAGGCAATCGGGGCCGGGGAGGAGCATTTGCGGGAAGCGGTCCAGGGCTGTGTGGGCGAGGAGGCCCGCAGCGAGTTCTTCCATTGGAAGAACGCCCTGGACCTGCCCGATCCGGAGCACCTGATCTCCCTGGCGATGGAGGCCAAACAGAACGGCGCCCCGATCGACCTGCCCCTGCCGACCGGTTCGGATCGGATCATCGCCATGATGGGGGCGGTGACCGACCGGGTGCTGCACCACGGCCATACCCAGGAGCGGTGGGAGGCGGGGATGAAGATCCTCTACGCGGTCTGGCACCGAGAGCGGGAGTTGGCGATGGTCTGCGGGCCGCACCTGTTCACGGGCTTCAAGGCCGGCTGGCAGGGCTCGACCAGATTCATGGCCGAGGCCCACCGCCTGATGCAGCGGGCCGGGATGCTGCCGGGAGGAGAGTAATGCCCAACCAACATCCCCTGGAACTCTCCGTGGCCCGGCTGCGGGCCCAGGTGAAGATGCCCTACCTGGTCCACCAGGTGATGGCCCTGGTCCCCGTGGCCCGGCCGGGCCTGGCGACGCTCTGCGTGGACCGCCACTGGCGGCTCTATTACGACCCGGTTTTCCTGGTCAAGCGCACGCCCGACGACGCGGCGTTCATCGTCTTGCACGAGGCCCTGCACTGCTACCTGAACCATTGCCAGCGGCTCCCCGAGAGCCACAACTCGCCGGCTGGACTGGAGCTGGGAAACGTCGCCAAGGACCTGGCCGTCAACAGCATGCTGGTGCTGAGCCGGCTTGCCGCGCCCGAGGATGCAGTCCTGCCGAGCAAGTACGGCTTCCGGGACGGCCTGTCCTGCGAGGAGTATTACGACCTCCTGCTACGGAAGAAACAGCAGGAGGAGCACGCCCAGAATCACGCTGAAGGCGACCAGGACCAGGGGGAGGATCAGGAAGAGCATGAGCAGTAAGGAGGAGAGGACCAGCAGCAAGAGCAGGGCGATCAGGGGGAGGAAGGACAGCAGGACCAAGAAGGAGTTGGTCACGAAGAGGACGATCAAGACCACAAGCAGCAGGACCAGGGGGACGAAGGCCGAGGCGGCGAGGAGGATCAAGACGAATCACCTCCTGCGGGCGAAGGGGAAGGAGCGGAGGGCGGGCTGGCCGCCGGCGAGAGCTGGGAAGGCGGCCCGCCCGACTGCTCGAAGGGCGAGGGCGGCTCCTCCCACGATGGGATTCCCCGGCCCTGGGAATGCCCGGCGCCGGCCGGGGGCGAAGAGGGCGAGGAAGTGCCGGCCGGGCTCGATCCCTGTCGCCAGGAAGACATGCGGCAGGCCACGGCCCGGCAGATCGAGCAGGAGGCCGCCAGCGGCCGGGGCGACATCCCGGCCGGCTTGCGCCGCAACGCCCGCGACTTGCTCCATCCCCGCGTCAACCCGGTGGAGGAGCTTCAAGCCCGGGTGCGGTTCGCAGTGACCGCCGTTCCGGGCTTTGGCGACTACAGCTACCGGCGGCTACCCAGGCGCAGACCGCCCGGCGCGGCCACGATGCCGGGTCACATCTGCCCCCTGCCCCAGGTGACGGTGATCGCCGATACCTCCGGCTCGATGGGCGAGAAGGACTTGGCCCTGGCCCTGGGCACGATCGCCCAGGTCATCAAGGGCCTGCCCAATCCTCGCGGCGTCCGGGTGATCGCCGGGGATACCACGGTCGGCGCGGCCAAGAACGTCTTCCGCCCCGACCAGGTGGAGTTGGTCGGCGGAGGCGGAACAGACATGGCCGCCCTGATCCTGGCGGCGATGGAGGAGCGGCCCAGGCCCACGGTGGTCCTGGTGGTGACCGACGCCGAGACGCCCTGGCCCAGCCAGCCGGTGGCGGCCCGGGTGATCGCCTGCCTGACCCGCAAGCCCCGCTACTGCGCCCCGCCGCCGGGCTGGATCGAGACGGTGGAGCTGCACCCGGGAGAAACCGACACCGGAGTCGAAACATGAACCTCAGCGAACAGTACCGTCCCCGAACGCTCTCCGAGGTGGTCGGCCAGGTGCCGCCGCGGATGCTGAGCGCGTTCGTCCGCCGGCCGTTCCGCTCCTGCTGGCTCTTGGAAGGCCCCGGCGGGACCGGCAAGAGCGCCACGGCCTTCGCCCTGGCCAACGACCTGGGCCAAACCGAGTGGTCGCTCCACGTGGTCCAAGGGGCGAAGCTCAACAAGGACCGGGCGGAGGAACTCTTTGAGCGGGCGCTGCGATTGCGGCCCTTCGACGGCAGCCCTTGGCAGTTGGTGATCGTCGAGGAGTTCGAGCGGATCGTCTCGCCGGAGGTGAAGGCGTACCTGAAGACGGCCCTGGACCAAAGCCTGGACCCGGAGGTGGGCCTGCCGGCGCGGGCGATCGTCGTGGCGACCAGCAATGATGCCAGCAGGATCGACGACTACCTCCTGGAGCGGTTCCGGATCAAGCAGTACAGCGGCGGGCCCACCTTCGCCGAGGCCGCCCAAAAGCGGCTGGCCTGGATCTGGGACCAAGAGATCGGCGGCGACATGCCGTACACCTGGCGCCAGTGGGGCTGGATCGGCGAGCGGTTCAGCATGCGCCGGGCCCTGCGGGAAATGGACGACTGGATCGCCTTGCAGGAGGCGTGTCATGCCCACGGAGCGGCGTGATGAGCAAGCAACCACGGCAGCCTGAATTGCTCCCGGTGCAGAAACTCCTGTTCGCCGGACTACACTGCCTCGCAGGGCAGTTTGACCTGTTCCCGACCGACGGGGAGGAGCGAAGCGAATTACCGGCAGCGGCGGCGGGGCCACGTGAAAAGGGCACGACAAAAGGGGGGCTCTCTGACATTCTCCGGCCCCCTGGGCCCCGCCCATGCCGCCAGCACTCAAGCCTGAATGAGGACCGATCATGCTGAGCGGACTGCCGTGGTCGCCCGGTCCGGTAAGAACCTCAAGACAGCGAGAAAGACATGAATGACGACAGGACCGCAATCCAACAACCCGCCCATGCCGCCAGGCGGCGGATCGCCCTCGGCTACGTCCGCTGCTCCAGCTACCGGAACCAGCACACCGGTTTGGGCGAGGAGACGCAGCGGAGGCTGATCGCCTCCTACTTCGCGCTGCTCAAGCAGGACCGGCCCGACCTTCAGTGGGGCGGCTCGGTCGAGGAGAAGGCCGTTTCCGCCTTCAAGCGCCCCTTGTTCCGCCGCCCCGAGGGCTCCAAGCTCTGCCGACTACTCAAGCCCGGCGACCACATCATCTTCGCCTGCCTCGACCGGGCCTTCCGCCAGATCAAGGACCTGATCCTCGGCCGGGAGTGGTTCGAGGGGCAGAAGGTCTTCTTCCATTTCGTCCAGGAGCGGATCGACACCTCGACGGAGACCGGCTGGCTGATGCTCCACATCTACGGCCTGTTGGCGGAGTTCGAGGCCCGCCGCGACTCGGCTCGCAACAAGGCGATGCACGAGCGGCGGCGGGAGAGGGGGCTGCACCCCTGCGGCGTGGCCCCGCTCGGCTTCCGCTGGGCCGGCGTCCGCGGCAGCAAGGACCTGGAGGTGGACCCGAAGCACCGGGCCACGATCGCGGAGATCGTCCGCCTGAAGGAAGAGGGGAAGCTGGGCTGGACGGGGATTTCCGACCGGCTCGAAGCGCAGTTGGCCGCCATCGAGGGTCGCAAGCCGCGGCCGATGTCCGAGCGGCAGTGGGACCTCTCCAACGCCCGCCGATGTTACGCCCGCTATCAGGAACTCCTCCGCCGCCACAAGATCAACGACCAGTGGCGGCGGAGCCGCCAAGGCAGCGCGAACGACCCTCTTGCCAACGGCCCGGCCTGATCTCCTCAGCGGTCCCACACCCAGATCTAGGTGCATCCCCGCCGGGTGCATCGCTGCTCCGAATGCCCTTTCGGGGCCGGGGCCACAGCAGCCAGCGGCGCGACCTTCACCTAAACCCGCATTTCCAAGATGGGAATTTCATGCACGGCACGCAATTTGCGCCAGACCCCTGAAAAACAAAAGTCCCTCATCAAATCGTGCCATCCTGATAGGGAAACCCAATCGGTGACTGCCAAGACGGGGGCTTGCGGATCCGTTTCGACCGTACACTGAAGCTAGGATTCTTGGGGAGCAAGGTGACCACCGACGCCGGGACGGTGCGGGAGAAGCTGATCCAGATCGGTGCGAAGGTGACTCGGCACTCGAAATACGTGACCTTCCAATTGGCGGAGATGGCGGTGCGGCGACCGTTGTTCGCAGCGATTCTGAAGCGGATCAAGCGGTTGGCTATCCCGCCGCCATCGGTCGCGGGAGCGCAGGCGTAGCGTGAAGGGACCGCAGAGACATTGGCAATTGGGGGGGGCTGAAGTGGACCCGTTTGTCTAGACCACGAAACGCGATTTCTTAGATGGAGGGGACTGGCGGCCCGCGAGACCCTTCCCAGGTCTCGCGCGGCCGCGGAAGCACATCCCCCACTATGAGTACAGAGAAAGCATCCCATTTTTTGCGCGCGACTTCGTGTTGATTTCGACCACCGTGCCCCGTCACGTCGCCAGGTAGACCGCCAGCGGCGTTTGGTAGTCCAAGGCCGCATGAATCCGCTCCTCGTTGTAGTCCGGAAAGTAGTCCGCCAGGCCCGCCTGCAAGGCTCGCGGCGTCGCGTAGTCGTGCAGGTAGAGGTGCTCGTACTTCACCGTCCGCCACAAACGCTCCACGAACACGTTGTCCATCCAACGGCCACGCCCATCCATGCTCACCGCCACGCCCGCCGCCTCCAATCGACCCGTAAACGCCTGGGCCGTGTACTGCGCGCCTTGATCGGTATTGAAGATCTCCGGCGTGCCACCGCCCAACGCTTCCTCCAACGCCTCCAGGCAAAACAGTCCATCCAAGGTGTTCGACAACTTCCACGACAGCACGTAGCGGCTGTACCAGTCCATGACCACCGTCAAGTACATCCAGCCCTGGGGCATGGGCACGTAGGTGACATCGCTGGACCACACCTGGTTGGGGCGCACGATCTTCACATTCCGCAGCAAATACGGGTAAATCCGGTGTTCGGTGGTGTTTTGCGACAGACGCGGCTTGGGGTAAATCGCCTCCAGGCCCATCAGCCGCATCAGCCGTTGCGCCCGCTTGCGATCGATGCCCATCACCTCCGCCATCTTCCGGCTGCCGTAACAGGGTTTCCTCAGGTACTGCTCGTCGATCCGACGCATCAACGCCAGGTTCTCCGCCGACTCGCCCACCGCCTCGTAGTACCAACTCGATCGGTTCAAGCCCAGCAGCTCGCATTGCCGACGAACGCTCAACCGCCGATGGTTCGGCTCGATGCACTCCCGCTTGAACTCAATCGAGTCGCGCAACTTTTTTTTTCAACCAGCCCAGCTCCATCTGGAGCCGACCGATCTGCTCGTACCACTCCGCAACCAACGCCTCCTGGTCCTGGACCTCGCGGCGACGGTCGTCGGAGAACAACTCCGACGCACCGTCAAGCAGTCGCCGCTTCCATTGGCCGATCTGCGTCGAATGTACGCCGAACTGCGACACTAGTTGGCTCCTCGTGCGGTCTCCCCGCATCGCCGCCAACGCAACCTTCGCCTTCACGCCGGCCTCGATCCGTCGTCGTTTCGCTCCCATGCAATCCTCCCAAGTCTGGACCAATCCTACCACCATTTCGACCTAATGTCGTGGTCCAGTTTCTTGGGTCCACTATAGGCTTTGCTTTCCGCCCTTCTCGGGCGGTCCGCGGGCGCGGGTGAATTGCCGCGCACGCTGACTTTGTCACGGACCGATAATTGGCTGATCGTGCACGGACCGCATCTGCCCGGCCGCGAGATTCGCATCAACTACCTTGAGGCGTTCTGTCGCGCAAACTCGACAGACGCCGATTGGGGGGCGCACACTGTGATTCCATTCCGGACCGAGCTGATTTCTCTCAGTGGTGACGGGAAGGTTCTAAAGCTGAAATCCACGCTGGAGGATGGCGTGACCGTAGACCACACCGTCACGGCGAAGGACGACGAGGTGGACTTTCGACTCGCTGCGCATAATCCTGGCGTCACGCGTTCGGAGGCGCACTGGGCGCAGCCTTGTGTGCGATTGGGCGATTTCACGGGCGTTGGCCAGACAGGGCCTGACCCGAACGACTATCTGCCCAAATGTTTCATTCTCCTGGACGGCAAACTCCAGCGGATGCCGACGCCCCACTGGGCCACGAAGGCGCGCTACACACCTGGACAGGTGTGGTGCCCTGCCCACGTGCCGCGTAGTGACGTAAACCCGCGGCCTCTGAGCCCGCTGGTGCCGAGCAACGGGCTGATCGGTTGCTTCAGCGGCGACGAAAAGCTTATTTTCGCCACGGCCTGGGAGCCGTATCAGGAATTGTTTCAGGGCGTTGCACGCTGCTTGCATGCGGATTTTAGGTTGGGCGGCTTGTTGCCGGGTGAGACCAAGCATATTCGGGCAAAGATCTACGTTGTCCCAGCGGACGTGGAATCCCTGCTGAAGCGCTACGCGGCCGACTTCCCCGAACACGTCAAACCGGCGCGCTAGTCCCAAGACAAGCGAAGACCTTTGGCCTTTTCTTGACTTGCTTGGCCGGTGACTGGGGCGGAGCCGGAGCGGGGCCGCCGTGGGGCGACTGGCAGTCTCCGCGTTGTCGCGGTTTCATGTTGAGGTTCCTTTCAAGGGTGTAATTGATTACCGGGTTAGGGAGGGATCAGGAGAGGGTTCGGGCGCGTGAGGACTTCGGCGAAGAAACTCAGAATGTCGATTCCACGTTGAAGGCAGGTACGAATTACTGAAGTGAGGACCGATTGCGCGTGAGCGCCGAGCCAGGTGCGGTTGCCACCCCAGACTTTGCGGTTCACAACCGCCGGGCGAACGGCCTGCTCGCCGAGATAGTTGGTCGCGTCCATGCCGGGATGACGCAGGTAAGCGAAAACCTCATCCAAGTGGTCGGCAACGAAGTGTGCCAGACGACGATTCCCATCATGCGTGAATTGCCCATCCACCAACCGGCCAAGTTGTGTGGTAAGTCGCCCCGCGGCTACCAACAATCCGTGCTCGGAAATCGCGCCTTGCTGGTAACGGTCGCGCGTGGCCAAGCCCTTTTGCAGCAGCGCCTGCAAGTCGCGGGGAAACCGCACGGCACCGCGCCGCGCCACTTCCAGCAACTCACGGCACCGATGGAGCAAGTGCGTGTTGCATTGCTGGTGGATGGCGTTGACGAATCGGTCGTACACACTCCAGCCATCATGGACCAGTCGGCCCGACCAGTCGAGTCCCAGCAGCCGCTCCGCCGGAGCGATGCTCCGTGTCGGATCGACCTCGTAACACGTGGTGTTGCGAGTTGCGAAGACGTGCAACCAACCCTTTCGTCCACCCACGCGCCAACCCGTCTCGTCCGGTGTGACTTGCTCGGCGGCCCGCACGTCGCGGCGGATCTGCTCGTAGGCCGGTTCGCAACGGCGGCCGGTCCGCTCGACCGAGCGCACCGAGGTCGAACGGCTGATCTTCAAACGAAACACCTTCTCGAACAACCACGCAATCTTGCCGTGCGAAAGCCCCATCTGCTTGTTGAGCACACTCATCAGGGCATGGGCCTTCGCGCCCAGTTGTTCGCGGGCCGCGCCGGTGACGGTCGAGGTCTGCAAAGGATGTCGTCCCTCCAGGGGCATTCCGCAATCCAGGCAACAACCGCGATACACCACGAAACGCCGACGCACGGTTCGACATTCGATCTCCGTCTGAAATTGCTCGTCGGTGTGCCCCAGGGAGGCGAGGTTCATCGAATCGCAGTGCGGGCACTGCTCCGGAAGCCGGGCTTCGTACTGCTCGGTCACCGGCACATCCGCCGGCACCGTGCGGCGAACGTGTGTTCCGTAATCCTTGCCCGGCTTGCGGCCCGGCTTCTTCGGCTCGGCCACGATCTTGTCCTTGCGGAAGGGAGCCGCTTGACGCTTTTCGGCACGTCGCGCCTCTTCCAGGGCCGCCGTCAACGCGCGGACTTGCTCCTCCAGCGCGCGAATCCGCGCCTCAAGCTCCTCGCACCTCGGGCATCCACCAGCCGCTCGCTGACCATCCATGATCGCAGCAGCATACCATCTTTGTTCGTCTTCAGAGAGAGCAAATCACACACCCGGTAATCAATCACAAGTCGTGGTCCAGTTTCTTGGGGCCACCTCTCCTTCGTTCCCTTTTCCTCAAACTTGAGTAGTTCCATCCGCGTATCGTCATAAGTGAGGGGCCGAGCGTGGTTCTTGCATTGCACCACCCAGGAGACAACATCGGGGTTATGAGGATGATAGAGAAGGATGTCCGCCGACTTGTCACCTCTGCCCCCACGCACAACGGACAGCCAGCCGTTACCCCGGTACAACTCCGCAACGTAGTGCTCGAAAATCTTGTCCTTCTCGCGAGGGAGCGATTCCAGGAGAGCCTTCGCCGAATCGAGCGCCCTCTTTCGGGTCAGTTCGAGCAGTTGCGTAATGGCTGCATCGCTCATCGATACACGAAAACGGGGTTGGCAGTCTTACGTCGGAGAGGGCGGCTCGCCAGGGCTAACAGGCGGGCACGTCCCACCGCCCGATTCAGGACGTGGTACGCGTATCTGCCGCTGGCGACTCGCGAAACGTCGCGGCACGTCCGGAGACTACCGCGCGCGCCCCATCCTGTCAAGAAGAAGACTCGCGAGCCCTTTACCTCCGCGCTTTACCTCCGACCGACCCCTTTGCCTCCGACCCCTTTACCTCCGTCGACGGACAGGCGAGAATCATCAGTGCCGCGTCGGCAAAGGGGATCGATTCCTTTTCTTCGGAGGGGTGTCCATGAGCGAGTTCCTATTTGAGCCTCCTCAGCAGAATTCGTGGGTGGGTTTTGGACGGAAAGGCCGCTGAAACACGGGATATCGTGATGTTTTCGCGCTTTTACAGGGCCGAAAATGTGAGATCCGAATTCCGGCAGGCGTTTCTACCTGTGCCGGGGATGCCCGTCGGCCAGGTAGCCAGCTATACACACCCCCCGGCCGGGCAGAGAACCATCGGAATCCCCGCTGTTTCCT
>Ga0315280_10009096_pt1 | contig 12860 bp, 10 predicted proteins | sample YL17G06_40_MG_FD_203697 | JGI IMG/M metagenome (GOLD analysis project Ga0315280, IMG submission 203697) | Sediment microbial communities from Yellowstone Lake, YNP, Wyoming, USA - YL17G06_40 | ecosystem: Environmental > Aquatic > Freshwater > Lake > Sediment | place: USA: Wyoming | collected... | reverse complement strand
ATGCCCCTGGGCCGCGAAGCGGCTGGGGAATTGCGCCGCCATTTCAGTTTTGGGAAATTGGAGAGATTTCGCTTGGATTGGGGGGGAGGGGGGAGTATATTGGTGATGAAGCTGCTTAAACCGCATGAATAAAATTAAGGTATGGAGGGTGAAATGAAAAGGAAAGCGCTCTATTTCATGCTTATCGCACATTGCTTTCTGTTCTGTGCCTGTGCGACATTTCCGCGGCAAGGGGAACCATCGCAAAAAAGCAATCTCACGCCTGCAACCGTCAAGTATCAGATTATTAAAGGAAAAACCTCCCAGGCGGAGGTTTTGAAACTTTTGGGTTCCCCAAACATCATTACAAAGAATCGAGATAATGATGAAGTTTGGAATTATAATCGAATGTCATTTGAATACATGGACGGCGCTGATGGCGGCGGTTTTATTTTTTGGGGCGGAAGCCGAGCCATGAGCACCGCGACAACAAAATCATTTGACTTGATTATCACCTTTGACCAAAACGACATAGTCAAAGAATACAGTATGATCTCTGCGTCATTTTAAAAGGAGGCCGAAATGACAAGATTTAGAAATCTAGCCATAGGATTCTGCACTGTATTGATCCTCGGATGCGCGGCAGGGCCTAAACTTAGCCCCATGCAGATAAGGCAAATAACGACAAAGATGATGACAGGGTCCTATGAGAATGTTTATCGATCCTGTCTGACGGTCTTTCAGGATCAGGGCTACATAATTAAGCAGACCGACATGGATGCCGGTTTAATAGTAGCAAACGTTGATCGAGCAACATCCGGAGGTTCCCAATTGGCACAGGCATTATTTTTGGGTTACGTTGCCAACAAAGGAACTGAAGTTGAGGTGAGCTGTATGGTCAATAAATTGAGCGAGACGAATTCTGAGGTCAGGATAAATATCCAAGAAGTAAACTATGGACAGTCTTCAGTGTGGAGCGGCACAAGCAAGCAAAAATCAAAGACGATTTACGACACCAAACTATACAATAATTTGTTCAATCAAATCCAAGTGGAAGTTAAGCGCCGAGAGGCAATAAATCAATAGGATCTCTCAGTTTCAAAAAACAGTGTCATTGCGTTAGGTCATGCGTAGCAGGCGTGTGACCTGACGCCCAAGCAGATGCGCTTTCAGGTCACGCCCTGAAGGGCTAAGACCTGACAGAACTTAAAGAACAACCAATTTTGGAGACCGAATATGAAACTCAAATCTGTCATAAGTGGCATTCTCGTCGTTATCATAATCTATGGCTGCGCGCCTAAACCACCATTGATCTTTATTCCTAAAAAACAGGAACAGTTGACCTACTTTTATCGAAATGGAATACCAATCACAGCGGCGAATTTGGATAGTTGTTTAGTCATGTTTCAGCTTGATCCCTCGGTAAAAATTGGATCACAGCAATATGTGAGAATGTGGCTTTTGTTTAAAAATACGGCCTCAACCTCGTATTTGCTTGATGCGCTCAAGTCATGCAAATTAATTTGCAAGGAATGGGACATTACGCCCGAGCCGCCCTATATCATAAACCGTAGAGTTGACGATGAGAAAGCCAAAGCAATAATCTCACAAATGATTGGGGCATCGCTTCAGGCCATGGCGGCGGAACCTACGAGCGCCACAAGTTCCACAGGCGAAATACTGGTAATTAATGATCGCTCTGAAAAGATCGGATCTATTTATGATCGTGCGAAGATTGATATCACCAACACTGCCTTTCTATTTGAAACCTTCAAGACAAGCGTAAACAGTGGAATTTTGAGAAAGAACACTGTATTCCCTGGCGAGAGCATTAACGGTTATGTGTATTTTCCAATTCCGGAGCAGGATCGAATGGGAAAATATATACGCTGCGCAATAGCGTGCTAAAATTATGGATGAATTTTAATGACTGCATCCGAACCATAGAGTTTTTGCCTGCGGATGGAGAATAATCCTGTGGCGGCAGGACTTTCCTCCTACCCACCCCATCCCCGCGTCGGGCGGTGGGGGTCGTCAAAAGGAGGGGGGTAGCCCAGTCCGTTTCTTACTGACTGCTCCCTGCCCCCTGCGGGGACTGCTTCTTTTCTCCTTGCTTCTGGATTCTGGAGTATCAACTTCTCGCCTCCCCGGCAACTTCTCTTCCCGATTGAGGCGCGAGTTCTCGCCCCGCATGGCATTCCTGTCGAGTTCTTGTCCTTTTCAGCTTCTCGCCCTTACCTGCCGTTGGGTGAGGGGTGTGTCATCCCCCCGGCCTGCGGCCTCCCCCCCTAACAATGGGGCAGGGGGGATCAAACAGGGGGGCTTCATGCTCCGGGGGTTATCACCCCCGGCTACCCATATTTGACCCCGTTCGGGGTCTTTTTGTGCCTTTGGGCCTTTGCGTGAAACAATAGATCGCCCGGAGCTCATCCTGCCGCCTCCTGCCCACAATAACCCTTGCTTTTCGCCCGCCTTTGGCCTTAACTGTTGCGTCAGGTCCTAGCTCCATGAGGAGCGAGACCTGACAGAACGGGAATCAGTCACCTATTCGAGTTGAGAATTCTATCATATTGTTATTATTATCATTGGCTGAAAATGCCGCCATAGGGGCTCCGGTGTTGGGCGGTGGGCTTAAATTCGCCGGAGTGGTTTCGCGAAAAGAAAAAATTCTTGAAAAAATCGCAAAAATTCATTTGATTTTGATGAAAAAAAGCATTAAATTGTTTTTATGCAATCCTGAAAGAATTTTTTCCCATCGAGTAACCCAACAAAATGAACCAAAACTGGAGGAATCATGCGCAAACACATCATGGTTTTTATGGTTTTGCTCTTCGTTTTTCCGGTCGCAGTTTGGGCGGATGCGATGAGCGAAGAGATTCAGGCTCTGCAGTCCAAAGAAGCTGCGGGGATCCAATTAACTCCGGGCGAGAAATCGCAACTGGAGGATTACCTGACTCAACGGCAGTTACTAAATCCCGGGCTGGACAACTCCTGGGGCACCGACGGCTGGTATTCGGCGGTGGACCAAAATTCCGGGGGTCAGGCCTTCAACTGGATGGACATTAGCACGACGGGCACGGAAATCTGGCCGCTGCAAGACCAGGACGACACCTGGTCACCGGGCTTTCCGCTTCCCTTCTCTTTCCCCTTCTACTGGATGCATAAGGATTCGGTCTACGTCAGCGCCAACGTCATCCTGAAGTTCAACGCGGCTTCCAGCCCGTCTTACAGCACGGCGATACCTTCGAACACCCAGCCGCCACGCATTGATCCCTGGTGCTACGATATGTATCATCATGGAACTGACACCGTGGGCGCTTCGCACTATTACTACCAATCCCTGGGCGACAGCTTGTTCGTGGTGCAGTTCAAGCAAGCTCGCTACTACAACACCACCTATCGCTATGACGAGACTTACGGCAAGGATCTGGAGGTCTTGCTCTATGGCGACGGGAGAATCGTTTTCCAGTACGACTCGCTGCGGAATATCATTGCCGGCTCTCCCTACAACAGCGGTATTGACGACAGTATGAGCACCGCCGGCTTGTCCTGCGGCAACGCTTTCAGTCAGGGTCAGGCCATCACCTTCACGCCCCTCACCGGCGTGATTCTTGCCAACGGGCAGGTCAGCCCGATCACCGGCAACACGTCCACCAACTTCGTTTATCAGGTCAGGTACCGCAACACGGCCTCGCTAGCGCCGACTTCTGCGCAAGTTTACATTGACGATGTCCCTTATGCACTGATTGATTCTACCTATGGCGCAGGAAATTACTACATGGGCGTTAATTTCTATCACACCACGACACTGGCCATCGGCGCTCATAATTACTACTTCCAGTTCGAATACGGCGGCAACTCCTACCGTTATCCCGAAACTGGTTACTTAGCGGGTCCCACGGTTTACGCTCCGTTGAGCGGCAATTACGACATCGGCGGCGGGGCCTACGATTTTGCCACGATCGTGGAGGCCGTTAACGCTCTGAGCGGGGCAGGACTTTCGGGGCCCGTGGTTTTCACCGTTTATGACGGGATCTATGACGGGCAGGTCCAGTTCCTGAATACCATCCCCGGGTTAAGTGCAACGAATACGGTCACGATTCAGGCGGCAGCCGGAGTTCGTCCCATTGTACAAAACACCACGGGCACTACGAGCACCGATGGCAATGCCTTCCGCTTCGTGGGAGCGGATTACATCACGATCAAGGGTCTTGAAATTCGCAACTGCTACTACTCGGCTTTCTATGTCTACTACACAGGCAGTGACAGCAGCAAATACATCACCATCGAGGACAACTACATCCACGATATCGCCCTTACCACCACGGGTTACGGCATCTATGTTTACAACGCCAAGTATATCAACATCCTGAACAATGAAGTTCAGGGCGATTACTACGGGATAAACCTAAGTTACAGTTCCTACTGCTTGGTCGCCAACAACCTGGTATATGGGCAGGATTACTATGGCATTCGCAACTACGCCGGCACCTACACCAGCTACCTCTACAACTCGGTCCATATGAACTCCAGCTACGCTACGACCAACTATGTCTCCTACTTCTACAATTCGACCGGGTGCGTGTTGAAGAACAATATCTTCTTCAATGAGGGTTCCGGTTCCACCACCAAGTACGCCATCTACCTCTCCGGCACGCTGGCCACCTATCCCGTAACCAGCGACTACAACGACCTGTATTCACCGAATAGCAGCGTAGGTTACTACACCGCCGCCCGAACCACCCTTGCCGACTGGCAGGCCGCCACTCAATTGGACGCGCACAGCATCAGCGCGAATCCCAATTTCGTCAGCGCGGTGGCTCCGTATAACCTGCATATTTCCACCGCTGCTCCTTCACCGGTGGACGGCATGGGCACGCCGGTTGCGGAAGTGAGCGTGGATTTCGATTACGAAGCTCGCAATGCCACCAACCCGGACATCGGAGGAGATGAATTCCTCTATGCCGTCTATAATGTGACAGTCGGCCCTGAAGCGCAGAACCTCTACGGCAATCCCGGTAGCGGGGTGGAGTACTACTACTACGTCTTCAATGGAGGCAACCTCCCCGATGTGTTCAACCTTTCAACCTTCGGGGCAGCTTGGCCCACCGCCATCTACGATAGTGCGGGCACGACCATCATAACCTCGACATCCATCGTCGCCGCTGGGGACAGCGAGTGGGTGAAGGTGATACACACCGTCCCTGACACTGCCCTGGGCGGGGATTCAGACACCGGCTATCTGACCGCAATATCCTCGCACAGCCTCGCCGCCGCCGACACCGCTTCTTTCACTACCACGATACCGGCGGGCATGTCCATGGTCATTACACCAGAAGCCTTGGCTGACACGGCGAATACCGGTAGCACGGTCTATTTCAACTTCTATGTCCATAATACCGGTAATATGATGGACGATTACGGGTTATGGACATCCGGCGCTGCCTGGGAGGTCACCATTTACGATTCCACGATGAGCACGGTGATCAGCAGCATCGAAAACCTGGCGCCCGGGGATTGCTGCCTGGTGGTTGTTGCCCATGCCATTCCAATGGAGCCGCCAGATCCGCTGGTGGATGTGGGCTATTTAGGCGCGGTTTCCCTCTCCGTGCCTTCGGTAATTGACTCGTCCACCTTCACCACCACCGCCATTGTCTGGCCGCCGGTTCGAATCGTCATAACCCCCGATAGTGGGAACATTGTGATTCCACCGGGCGGAGGTTCGTTCGACTACAGCGCTGAGTTAACCAATTACGGAAGTGAGGCTTACCAGATCCGGGTGTGGAACGACATTCTCCTGCCCAATGGCCTGGTCTTGAGTTTGTTTGGCGTCAATGTGAACATGGATCCGGCATCCGCTCGCCTTCGTGAGTTAACCCAATTTGTCCCGGCGGGAGCACCGGCGGGAATTTACAACTACACCTACTACATCGCCGATCTTGCCACCTGGGAAGTATGGGACAGCTCAGGATTCGACTTCGAGAAGCTGGCGGGCAACGAAGCCGCCAGGCATAATCTGGGCTGGACGCTCCTCGGATGGGAGGTGGAATCTGAGGCGGCAATCAGTCTGCCCACTCACTATGACCTGCATGCTAACTTCCCCAACCCCTTCAATCCGACAACCACACTGGTTTACGACCTGCCGGAAAGCGGTTATGTCTTGCTTTCCATCTATGATGTAACCGGGCGGGAAGTGGTGAAACTTGTGGATAATTACCGGCCGGCAGGAACGCATCAGGCCACGTTCAACGGCGGTCATCTATCCAGCGGAGTTTACTTTGCGGTTTTCAAGGTCAATAGTTTCAGCAAGGTGCAGAAAATGCTGCTGGTCAAATAGTATCTGCGCAAATTGGATTATGAACAAGCTGTCGGGTCTCCGCACCCGACAGCTTGTTTTTTTCTGTGGCGGCAGGAATTCCCTCCTGCCGCCCCCTGCCCACAATAATCCTTGCTTTTCGCCCCCTTTAGGCCTATATTATGCCCTTAAATTCAGGTCTAAAGGATTTCCATGGGATTAACCGAGTTTATCGCGGAACACGCCACCAAACTGATACATCAAGGCGGCTATCCGATTGTCGCCTTTCTCATGGCGATGGAGAGCATGATCGCTCCCGTGCCCAGCGAGGCCGTCATGCCCTTCGCCGGATTTCTCATCTTCGAAGGCAAATTCACCTTCTTCGGAACGATCTTGGCCGCCACGTTGGGCAGCATCGTCGGGTCGCTGATCTCCTATGTCATGGGCTCCTGGGGCGGTAGGCCTTTCGTTCTGCGCTTCGGCAAATATCTGCTGCTGGACGTTCATCATCTGGAAGCCACCGAACGCTTCTTCGGCAAGTGGGGCGACAAGACCATCTTCGTCAGCCGCTTTATTCCGGTGGTGCGCCATTTGATCTCCATCCCCGCCGGAGTGGGGAAGATGAACCTGATGAAGTTCTGCATCTACACCATTTTAGGAGCCGCCTGCTGGAACGGTTTCCTGGCCTGGGTCGGTTTCAAGCTGAAGACCCGCTGGGATGAAGTCATGAAATACAGCCACGTGGCGGATATCATTATTGTCGCAGGTTTGATCCTTGCTGTGATTTATTTGATCTATAAACAGAAGAAGCGCCTGGCGGCGAAAGCCAATACAAAATGAAAGGTAAAGGGTCGGGAACCCAACAAATCTCTAAGGAATTAAATGAGTGTGCGGATGCTGATTAGCTCCGAATTTTGTTGCATTTAAGGCTATCCTTGCATAAATTATTATTAGATTTATGGGGACGACAGGCTTCGACGGGATAGGAGGAAGCTGGATCAGCAGGCCGGGGATGAGCGTGACCTCGTTAAGAACTCGTTCAAAACCACAAATGCCGACTACGGCTATGCACTGGCTGCTTAGTCAATAAGCGGCCACGCCCCGCTTGACTTCGCCTATTGGGTTGGGATGCGGGCGTCAATCAGATAGGCTGGCCTGCCGCGTCGCCTCGCTGCGACAGGCGAGAACTTAGAGGCTGGCTTCCCTTTTGATCCGTCGGCGGATTTGAAGGGGAGCGAGATCTAAACGCCGACTAAGCCTGTAGCGGGTCCTTCGGTCGCTATCTCGGACGCGGGTTCGATTCCCGCCGTCTCCACCATCAACCTCCAAAGTAGTCCCCGGTCATCGGTGCAACAGAGGCGGCGCACTTTGCCGATCTCTGTTCCCCCCGAGCTTGAAGGCCTTACCGGCAAAGGATAGAAAGCGCACTCGCTTGCGGCAATGGAACCCAATTCATTGTGATTTTGGTTTTCAATTTTCTGCCTCAGTTTTTTTGAGATATGTCCAATCTCATCATCTGCGTTGATCGCAAGGACTTTCCCGCTGCCATCCCGCATCAAGATCTCCTGCCTGAATCTTCCCCCGTCGTCCTCTGCGGACCGACGGATCTTCTCCAGAAAACCAGAATCGCCATCCTGAACTCGCGCCAATCGCCCCGCATCTCGCGATCATCTCGCTGGATCCAGCAAACGCTGAAGGCGTTGCGCTCTTTTGATCCTCGAGAAACAGCCCTGGTCACCAGCCTGGGCATGACCACCTGGGATTTTCTTTCGTGGGCGGGAGGCAAAATGGGTTTTGTGCTGATTCTGGTCTTTCCAGCAGGTAGCGCCCAGGGATTCAATATTGCTCGCACCAAAGCCATCATGGACTTGGGCCTCGACGAGAAGAAAACGCTGGCCCTTCGACCGGTGCGCATAGGTCCCAAAAGAACGCAGATTGAGGATAACGCCGCCCGCGACCGCTGGGTGCTGGCTCTAAGTCATCGGATGATTGCCATTTGCGTCCGCTCAGGAGGCAACCTTGATGGTTACCTGAAATCCGCACAATTGCCGCAAGAAGCTACTGATCGCAGGTTTCAAACCGTCTTTGTCAAACCGCCCTCGCTAAAAAAAGCGCTTATTCCCAAGAAAATCCACGTGCCCGACTGGTACCGGCCTGAGGACTATTTGATCCATTGGACGCGCTCCTGCGTCGGTCCCTGGCCGGGAGAAAGCCACGCAGAGCACTTTTCACGACTGATGAAAGGGCAACAGGAAACGGAAGGGTTGGATACCTTAAAGCGAATTTTGAAGGAAGGAGTCATTCGAGCGTCAACGCGCTTGGTGCGAGGCGGCTATCCAGTAGTGCCGTTTACCGAAAATCCGCCGCAAGATCTGCCCGGGCTGATGCGCTGGCGATCCGGCCTGCGCCGCTGGACCTTTGAGCCCTATGGCATCGCTCTGAGCAAAGCAAGGTTAGTTGAATCGGGTGCCAGACCGGTTATTTACGGCGAGATCGCCGACTTCGAGCGCCTGCCGCAGGAGGAGCGCCCCTTTTTCCAGTTAGCGAAATCGGGCGTCGGGGATTGGACGCAGGAGATGGAATGGAGGATTTTGGGCGATTTAAACCTGGAAGCTTTTGAAACCCAAGAGCTTGCTCTCCTGTTGCCTTCTCAACAAGAGGCCATTTCTATGAGCAAAACTTGCCCTTGGCGCGTTATCGCTCTGGGACATGCTGAGAGCCGATAGCTGAAAGCTGATTGCCAACAGCCAACTGCCCGCACGCCGCGCGTATTTCGGCTCCCCGGCTGCGGCGCAGCGTCAGCGTGATTCTCTCCTTCCCGAAAACTCGATGGAACCGGTCGAAAATTGCATCCCAATCGGCGTCTTGCCGCTTTTTTCCAGCAATTGGATTCAGCGGAATCAGGTTCAGCTTGCCGGGAACTTTCACAAGAAGATTCCTTAATGCTTTAATCATCGGCTCTGTGTCGTTTATCCCGGGCATTAGAGCATATTCAAAGGTGATGCGGCTACCCGCCGTTTTCTGAAATTCTGCCGCCGCCTTGATGAGTTCCGGGATGGGATATTTCTTATTGATGGGCATCAGGCGGTCGCGCAGTTCGTTGGTCGGGGCATTCAGAGAAATCGCCAGCTTCACATTCAATCCTTCTTCCGCCAGCCGTCGAATCCCGGGCACGATCCCTGCGGTGGATATTGTCATGCGCCGCTGAGAGATCGCCGCTCCATCAGCGGCGGATAGAATGCGAATCGTTTTGACCAAATGATCGTAATTCAGCAGCGGCTCGCCCATGCCCATGAAGACCAGATTGCGGGTCAGGAATTCGCCTTCTTGCCGGCGAAAATGGATGACCTGATCGATCATTTCGCCGGACGTCAGATTGCGCCTGAAGCCCATTTGCCCCGTCGCGCAGAAGGTGCATCCCAGCGGGCAGCCCACCTGCGTTGACAGGCAAACGACGGCATGCTCGTCCTCCGGCATCCAAACCGATTCGATCCTTTCGCCGTCCGGCAATTTGAAAAGCGCCTTGATCGTGCCATCAGGCGCCTTCTGCTCCTGGGCGCAGCGCAGCAGGTCGCACGGTTCAAATTCCTGCAATTTGGCGCGCAACTTTAGCGGCAGATCCGTCATCTCATCAATTGAGGTGACGGCGCGTTTGAAGAGCGCCGCAAAGACCTGCCGGCCGTGGTAAGGCTTTTCCGCCCAGGTTTCCATCAGCGCCTGCAGCTCATCTCGATTTAGATCCTTTAACCGAAAATTTTTCCGCCCGGTCATGGCACAGGAATGGTTTATTGTCCTTCGTAATCTATAAGAAGTCAGCGCAGAAAGCAAGAGAATTTGTTGACATTGGGCGGAACTAATGATAACTTAGATTTATTCAATGATAAAGGCTGCTTTTATCATTCACCCAACTTGATTCATCATGAACCACGACGTTGACGCTCTGGAAAAATTGAAAGAGGCTCGCGCCCGCATTGAGGCGGAGATTTCTCAGGTCATCGTAGGCCAAAAGGCCGTCATCGAAGGTCTGCTGATCGGATTGCTCTCGCGCGGCCACTGCCTGCTGGTGGGAGTGCCCGGTCTGGCTAAAACCCTGATGATCAGCTCGCTGGCGCGAGCGCTGAAACTCACCTTCTCGCGCATTCAGTTCACTCCTGACCTGATGCCGTCCGACATCACCGGTACCGAGATCATCGAAGAAGACCGCGTCAGCGGCAAGAAAGCCTTCAAATTCGCACGCGGGCCGGTCTTCGCCAATATCCTTCTGGCGGATGAGATCAACCGCACTCCGCCCAAGACTCAGGCGGCTCTGCTCCAGGCGATGCAAGAACACCAGGTGTCTGCCGGTGATACCACCTACACGCTGCAAGAACCCTTCTTCGTCCTGGCTACGCAGAATCCCATTGAGCAGGAGGGTACCTACCCGCTGCCGGAAGCCCAATTGGATCGCTTCATGTTCAATTTGTGGGTAGATTACCCATCGGATGGTGAAGAGCGGACCATCGTCAAGACGACCACCAGCGCGGCCATAGGCGACATCAAACCGGTGCTGGGTGGCGACGAAATCATTGCGCTACAAGATCTCATTCGTCGTATTCCGATCTCGGATCACGTTGTGCAATATGCGGTCGGCCTGGCTCGGAAGACTCGACCCGCCGATCCTACGGCGCCCAAATTCATTAAGGACTGGATCCGCTGGGGCGCCGGCCCGCGCGCGGGCCAATACATGATCCTCGGCGCCAAATCCCGCGCCGCTCTCGACGGTCGCCCCACGCCCGATGAAAACGACGTGCGCCAGATGGCTTTGCCCGTGCTGCGCCACCGCTTGGTATTGAACTTCAATGCGGAAGCCGAAGACGTAGGGGCGGTGGAGATCGTGGAGAAATTGCTTAGAGATAATGCGTAGGAGCGAAGCATTTGCCCGGAAATCATTGCTAATTTTGCTATTCTTGAATTCCCGAATACCTGAGGAACTTCATCGTAGGTTGAGCAAATGCTTCGCCCCTACAAATCCGAAGAAATAGATTTTGCCAAGATCTGAAAGCATTCTCTCCCCGCGAGCGCTCGCTCGCATCTCCAATCTGCAACTGAAAGCTCGCCGTGTGGTGGAAGGTTTCATCACTGGCCTGCACCAGAGCCCTTACCACGGCTTCTCGGTGGAGTTTGCCGAGCATCGCCCCTATATGCCCGGCGATCCCATTCGCCATATTGATTGGAAAGTCTATGCTCGCACCGATCGTTACGTCCTCAAGCGCTTTCAGGAAGAAACGAATTTAAAAGGCTATATTCTTCTGGATGCCTCAGCCTCGATGGCTTTTTCATCCTCCGATTTCAGCAAATTGCAGTACGGCGTGCACCTGGCGGCAGCGCTGGTCTTCCTGATGCTCGAGCAACGCGACGCCGCCGGTTTGGCGATCTTCGATGATCAACTGCGCAAGCTCCTGCCGCCCAAGTCGGTGAAAAGCTATCTGAATCTCATCCTCGCTGAGCTGGAGGCTATACAGCCTTCCGGCAGGACCGGCATTGGCCAGGCGCTGCATCGCGTCGCCGAGCGCATGAAACGCCGCGGCCTGGTCGTCCTGATTTCCGATCTTCTGGATGAGCCCGAACAGATCATTTCCGGCTTGAAGCACTTCCGCTGGGATGGCCACGAAGTGATCGTCCTGCAAGTGCTGGATCCACTGGAGATGTCCTTTGCTTTCCCACGCGATGCCCGCTTTCATGATCTGGAAACCCAGGAAACCATGATCACCCAACCCTGGCATCTCCAGCAAGCCTATCAGCAGGAGATGAATCGCTTCCTGGAGGAGCTGAAAGCCGGCTGCCGCGAGAACGGCGTTGATTACGCGCTCTTCAGCACTCGCCAGCCCTATGATTACGCGTTGATGGAATACTTGAATAAACGCAAGCGACTGTACTAAACGGGGACCACCCGCAACGAGGTTGCCATGAAAAAATTGTCCGCTCTTTTCATCCTTTTTGCCCTGGTCAGCGGAGCGCGGGCGCAGGGGATCACACTGCCGTCCAACTCTATCGCTGCGACAGACAATGTGCTGACAACGATCACCAATCCCGCCTGGCTGGGCATTCGACCAGGCGCCGAGCTCATGCTGCTGTTTCCCTACACCGACAGCACCGCCAACCAGGATATGGGATTGCTGGTGAAGCTGGGACCGATCGGCTTTTCCGGCGAATTCGTCAACAACGACCTGGAATTCTATAACCGTTACACGCTGGCGACAGGCTTCGAACTGGCCAAGGGTTTTTATCTTGGCGGCAGCTATAGCTGGTATAGAGTCGTGGATTGGGGAGGGAGCTGGAATCTGGGTTTCGGCTGCCGACCGTTGCCCTTCGCCAGCGCCGGAGCCGTCGTCTATGACCTCAATCAGCCCAGCAGAAGTGGGGCGGAGGTCAATCCCAGCTATGGTCTGGCTCTGGCGCTGCGGCCGCTGGGATTTCGCTACACTCTCTCCGGTGATCTCCTGTTCACGAAGACGGCAACGCACGACTATGGCAGGGAGTTAGATCCCCGCTTGAGATTGGAGGCCATGCCCCTTGACGGCATCCGCCTGGTGGCCGAATACCAGAC
>Ga0315280_10009095_pt1 | contig 12863 bp, 11 predicted proteins | sample YL17G06_40_MG_FD_203697 | JGI IMG/M metagenome (GOLD analysis project Ga0315280, IMG submission 203697) | Sediment microbial communities from Yellowstone Lake, YNP, Wyoming, USA - YL17G06_40 | ecosystem: Environmental > Aquatic > Freshwater > Lake > Sediment | place: USA: Wyoming | collected... | reverse complement strand
AAACAGAAGGCGACCTCACCATTGTATTGTACATTACTATGGTTGGATAAGTAAAATCGGGCATCCCGAACAATCCGTGCCTCCCGCCAGCATAACCATAATCTATCCCAAGAAGGCCAATGGCAATATTAGCCAGCTGCGTATCACACAACACAACATACGGACCAGAAGCCGTGGAATTGATGTAATAAACAGCATCCATCATATAGACGGCGGGCTGAATATTTACAATCTCTTGATGCGGATATGCTTGATTCAGAACCAAAATAGCTTGAGCTGACAAGACGAGACAGATTAGGGCAAAACCCGCAGACCTGGACATAAACCGAAAATTAACCCTCTTCAAAAAGAACGCACTTGGTTTGACATAAGAAAATACTCTCGCTAGAACATTCACAACTTCAATCACACCTAATGCAACAAACGGCAAAAAGAGAAAATCAGCCATAGGAAGGACCCGATGCGCTCCATAAGGTAAATTAGACATGCCATACTTGCTCAAATAATACTCAAAAATAATCATCCCATAAAAAGCGAAAACCAAAAGCATATTCCTCCGTTCAGCATGACGGCTTCTCAAACTGAACACGAGTCCCAATAAACCAAACAAAGTCATCGCCGTAACAATATCAGACTGCAAAGAGCCAAAACTTTCCAACGTAAAGAGTGCACTAAGCGAAAACTGAGCACCAGACAAGTACAAAGCAAGGGGGTAAGATAGAAACAACAACAAATAGAAAACTACCTTCTCAATAGCTCGTGAAAACTTCTGAAAAACCATCACCAGCAAGAAAAACATGATAGCAAAAATTGCAGGCAACAGGTGAGCAAAAAACGCTGCAGCGATGACCAACAAAGATAAGCCCAAAACTTGTCTCTTTCCAGTGCGCACCCAATAAAACATCAAAAAAACCAAAAAAAAGAAGAAAATAAACCCAACAGAATTGGATACAGAAACTGTTCCCCACGAAACCAAAGACGGAAAGAGACTCGTCACTAAAGCGGTGAGGAGCGGAAACTGTTCGCTCTGCCCTTTTGCCAGCATCTCAGCAAACTTATACGAAAACAAAGGCACGAGAAATGACCATAAGAATGGAATCAAGAGGATGTGAACCCAATAGATGTCCACATTGAACATTCTAGTTACCAAAATTAAAGACGCGTATTGCGCTTTGGTTGTAATCAAATCTTGAATTAGGAAATTTTGAAGCATCCACGAATAGGCATAGGGCATTCCAGTCCTGTCTATAAACCTCGCCCTACCCAGATGATCCCAAGGATCCCCATATCTACCTGGATACCAGACGACCCAGAAAAGACTTCGGGCAAGAAAAGAATACACAAATATTAAAAAAAGCTTTAAACCAATGTTCATACGGGTGAAAAAAAGAATAAACATCAATATTAACGAACAGAAGAAGAAGGCTGGCAAGAAGTAGCCAGGTATTGTAAGCCAAACCGATGTAATCCCCTCATCGGTTCTTGCCACCGCAAGAGCATAAAATGCCACAGCAACACAAATCACAAAGGTGCCAGTAGCCAAATACAAGGGTATGCTTCCTCCAAGCTTTTCTCTAGCTTTAGGACCTAAACTCCGTTCTTTAGATACACCTTTACTACGCAGTGGCAAAACGCTAAAAACCAAGCCAATAACACTAACCATGACCAGAGACAAAAACTGGGTAAACTCCGCGGATATTATCAAAATACTCCCAAACAAAGTTGTTAAGGTAAAGAAAGTCGCAAAGCCCAAGGCTACCCTAAAGAACCTCTTTTCTTGTAAGAAGAACACTTCTCCAACTGCAGTAGAGACAACAAAGAAGAAAGCTACAGAAAGGGGCAAGCCAACAACCCACGATTTAATGTAAAGAGAATTGAGTATAACACCAACTGAAAGAATTAACAACAGCAGAATCCGACTTAACTTTTTTGCACCCACTTTCACATTTATCACCTTAGTGAATCCTTGTCTCGATGTGAAACAGACAAGGAACGAAGCGTTCTCATAGCTTTTGTCATAATTGCCTTGCGCTCGTAGTTTTCCTGTATAAATTTGTGCCGTAAAAACCTACTATTGTCGTCGAATATATACGCCGCATTTTTGACTGCCTGCAACAGCACGCCAAGTACATTTTTTGTGTATGGTAGAGTAAAGCTGCCGAGTTGAGGGTTGAGCGATAAAAGTTGATCTAACTCTCCGCCTTTGGGGCCACAGCCGACAACGTATAGCCCTGCACTCAAATATTCATACAGCTTAGTTGATCTCGCACACAAAAGATAGGGATCATCCTTAAACGGCACCAACCCTACATCACACGCGGCCATAACTTCAGCCAAAACAACACGTGGTATGGGGTCTCTCACTTCAATCACATCGTCTGATATTGCTAACTCTTCTTTCATTTTTCTCAAACTTTCAACCCCGCTAAATATATAAAACACAAAAAAAACACGCCTTTTCGCATCATCTGGCATAGAACGAATACAAGAAAGCACACAGTCCAAGCGATAATAGGAATTCATTCCACTTCCGCAGTACAGCACTACCGTCTTGTTTTGAGGAAGATTATATTTTGTCCTAATCTTCTTACGAGAAGCTTCATCTCGCGGAAAGAAGGTGGATGTATTCGCTCCGTTAGATGCAAGAATTGTGGGCGTTTTAATTCCTCGCTTTTTAATTCTCTCAGCTATTGTCTGTGTCGCAACTAAGATAGCCGTTGCAAATGAGTAAACTTTACTTGCAATCCAGAACACAAGTTTAAGCAATTTGGCTGGAATATATCGTGACAGCTCTCGCTCTATAGCCAACTCCCAGTCGTCTCTTAAATCGACAACTAAATTTATGCCTAAAATCTTCGCTACAAACCAAGAGCTCACACCAACCTCAAGAGGAGGCATTGATGCAACAATGTATAAAGGCTTGTATCGTAAGGATAGAGCGAAGCTGTGTACAGATAATAATATGAATTTCATCGGATCAAAGTATGCAGTGATAGGGAAAGGCAATTCCCTTCTCAATGTAACCTCATAGAGAAGGACATTCGAATTTACTTTTTCACTCACTCTTTTCGCGTTGCTTTGTAGAGCTAGAACAAGTGCCTTTCCAAAGACGGCTCCGCTAGCCAGAGCCATGTGTCGAATCCTCTCACCTGCCGGACCATAGAATTCCGGCGATTGCGCTGAAACGATCAAAATCACATTGCCCATGTTTGTTTTTCACCACTCCGCATGATTTTATAGAACTTCTCGATATACACCTATGATTTGTTCAACGAGATTGTTCCATGAATATCGCTTTGCGTAATGTGAAATGATTTCTGGTCTCCACTTTTTATCCAAGGCTTCCAAGATAGCCGATGCTAGAATTTCGGAATTTCCTGGATTCACGAGAATTCCTAAATCTTGATGAAATATGGCCTCGGGCACGCCGCCCACTCTAGTTCCGATGATTGGTTTTCCACAAGCCATTGCTTCTGGAATTACTGTTGGAAAGCCTTCATTTAAGCTTGGTAAGACAAAAATATCAGAAGCATTCATCCAAATCGGAATCTCTTCATGTGGTTTACTGCCAACTAATAAAATTTTTTTGTTCAAACCTAGTCTATTTATTTTCTTTCTTAGTTTTATTTTCAATGGACCTGAGCCTACAATTACGAGAATTACGTCACTTCGTTTCTTCAAAATAATTGACATAGCATCAACTACATAACTGTGCCCTTTCAAGTTAACTAAGTTCCCTACGGAAAGCAATATTTTCTTTTTAAGAGGTAAGCCAAGTTTCTTTCTCGCCTCTTGCTGAGGCATGAGCCTAAAGATTTGCTCATCATACCCATTATATATTACACGCAACTTGTCAGATGAAACCCCAAGCGACAACAATATCTTTGCATTAAATTGACTGACAGTTATCACATGATCAGCTTTACTCAAGACATACCTTGCAAGAGCCTGATACCACTTATCTCTGAACGGTAAATCGTAAACATCACCACCGTGAGCCGTTACTACAAAGGGTCTACCAGATAAATTCTTCAAGGCAGCTCCTATGAATCCGTTTTCTAAAAAATGCGCGTGTATTAAGCTGAAGTTTATAGCGCCTTTGGATAAAGCCTTAATGCAACTTCTTGTAGCGAGATAACAATTTCTTTTCCGTAATGCTTCGACAGGTAAAGTGAAAAATTTTGGAGAAAGTAGGGCGCAATCCGGCGGTGGTTCAAAGCGCGACTCTAATGCCAAATTTAAGAAACTAAAGTATCTCTTAAGGTACGGCAATGACGCCACAACGGAAAAACGAGGAAACGGCATCAACACGGTCATGTTGCTAAAATAAGGCCTAGTTAGCATGGCTTGATCTCTAATGAAAGTTTTGAAATGAGAAACTATGAGCAACAGACTTTCTGACTTTAAGAAATCCATTGAGAAGAATCCTAGGGCTTTATGTACACATGATTGCCAGAATTAAATTTGCGCGCGCACATCTATATTCCCACATATTTGAAAAGAGTTTCTTACTGCCTAAAATCCACAAGTGTCTATAGACAGAATGCATTTTTCCTTATGTTATGCCTTGTAACAGTTGATTAACCTTCAACCATTCCTTAAAATTGAATAGGTAGATAATAGTCGCTTCTCCATAAATTTCCAATTAAAAAGCTCTCTAGTTATCTTTATTCCATTTCTTGCCAATCTATCGTAAAGGCACTTGTCATTTATTAAGGTCATTATGGCTTCTCTAATGCTAATAAAACTCCTCAGATCTACAATTAATCCACATTTGTATTTTCTGACAAGAGTTGCCATGTATGTCCTTTCAGGGACTAGAACAGGGATTCCGCTTGCTAATGAAGTAAAGAATTTCTCTGGTGTTGCAAGAGCATGGTTAATATTATCTGGTAAATAGAGAGTGGGGATTAAATGAGCCGTTTGAATCAACTTATCTATTTCAGATAAAGGAAGCCAGCCCAAGTAAGATATATGTGGGTGAGCCTCTGCGAGTTTAGTTATCCAAGAGACTAACTCTCCATTTCCGGCGAGTATTAGTAACACGTCAGAAAGCGGCTCCACCGCTCTGACGAGATTATGAACCCCTCTAACTCTGCTTAAAGAACCATAGTAAAGGATTCTGAAGACATCACTCTCACGTAATCGAGGTCCTTCAACAGCTGTTTCAGGTACGTTCATAATAACAGTAAGTTTCTCCTTTTTGAACCCCTTACCTGCAAGATATTCCACAAATCCCTCATTTACAACAACTAAATGGTCAACATATCTTCTCATGAAGGTAAACACTAAATTTACCAGAGTTTCTGATTTAGGAAACCTATTCATGAACACACTAGGATGATCATGCATATCATAAACCAGTTTCACACATCTCCCTCTAGAGATCTTTAATAAGATACCACAGGGCAAGGTATCTACATCATGGCAATGAATTACTTGGAAACGCATCATTAAAGAGTTGATAAAACACCAAGTGTAGAAAAGAGCGAATCCGAGTAGGGTCATTATGCTCTGGCCGTACGGGGCTTTTAAGTTGAACCTCTGGATTACAAGATTTGTTGAGAAGAACTGTCTTGATGCCTTTCCTTCTCTGTCCCAAGCGAAGATTATAACTTTATATCCATTGTGGGCAAGAGACTCTGCTTCTTTTAGTGGTCTGGTGTCGTATGTAGCGGGGTTGCTTAACAACATTAGAACGTCTGGTTTATCTCCTGAAATATTATTTGAGTTTACGTATTCAGTTAACATCGGTCATTCCTAAACTTTGAGCTCTATTGTGTTTCTCATGATCTTCCAACTACCTATCCGCCTATCCATGACCGAATAGAATAGGAATATTTTTCCGTCTCCTATAGTAAGTGGAGAGGGGGAGTCGAAGGCAAGAGGTGTACCCTTCTTTAATTTAAAGTTAGTATGGTCGATGAGTTTTTTAGGTTTACCTATAACTCTCCTTATATAGGGTGAATCCACGGTCACATATCCTATTGACTGAAGAGAATGCTTCGCAGTATATCTCGAGGCTGCAAAAAATAGATTCCTATTATCATTGTTTAGTAAATATCCCGGGCAGAAGACGGATTCGTTCCATTCGCCTATATCTCCGCTCAACGATATTATTGGATTTGTTCTTGGGTACAATGTTTCTATCGAATCCTGATCGGCCCCTCGGATTTTTATTTTTAGTATGCCTATACTTCTTCTAAATGGTTTCCTCAAGATAAAGTCAGTAAGGGATGGGGCGCAATTTGAATAGTAGAGGATTAAGGTATCTTCCTCTTCTTTGATGAGTGTTGTTCCATTGTCTATACTGAAACCCTCCCAAGGTTCTATTGGTTTATGAATTTTTTTAATTAAAGTAAAAGGCCCTTTAGGCTCATCACTATGTGCGATACCTAAAACTCTTCGGTTATAACGATGCTTCCTTCCCGATAGAACCATGAAGTAATCGGACCTTACTCTCGCTACTGCTGGAGTTACTGCTTCACATGCAAAATCTGAAAGAAATTGATCCATTAGAATTGAATCCCTCTTTCTTGTGAAATTAAGGCCGTCTTTAGACCAAGCGACTCCTATAGAGGCAAAACTCCAATTTCTATCTGGTGACCCAGTGTAATAGAGGAAGATCTCCTTATTTTCTCTAAAAAGGCTCGGAAAAGCCACGGAGTAGGAGTCGAATGTGCCAGCTTTTCTTCCCACAAGTACTGTCTGAGGTGCATCCTTTAACATCAATTCAAGTTTATTGTTGTGTATGCTCATTTCCTAGGAAGCCTCTCATAAATATGTAAAAGTTTATCCGCGGAAACATTTAACCACTTGTTAAATATTTTTTCATGATGAAAGACTGAGACGCTCCTTCCACCAAAGCTCCTTTTAAAAAGGTAGAGCCCGTATTGCGGGTTATCCCTATCATCCGAAGAGGGGGTACATAACAAATCATATTTTTTAATGCCTCTCTCTCGGGCGTTAGTCATTACAAAAAATTGTAAAAAAGTGTTGGCTTGAGTGTAGCCATATTTTTTCATACTTGCAGACATATAGTAGTAAGCGGTGTTTTTATAGTTCAAAATGATTGCGGCGGTAATTGGAATATCATCAAAGTATGCGAGGTATACATCCATCATATTTTTGGTGGATAAAATTTCATGAAGTTTATTCAAAAAATTAAAGGGAGTAACTATAGAACCATGCCGTTTAGCTGTATCCACGTATAATTTGTAAAATTTTTCCAAACCTTCTCCAGTATTATCAATGATTGCTTTAACGTTCAATTTCTTTGCTTTCTTTAATGACCATCGTGTTTTTTTTTCAAAATTCTTTAATAGGAATTCTGGGTCTTGTTCTAAATCGACGATAAAAGTCTGTGCATAACCATTTGGAACTCTCTCATAATTAACCTTTTCAAAAATATCCTTGTTATCGCTATGTTGAATCGTTGTGTCGATTTGATCATAGATAAAGTCTGACCTGACAAAGAAAGTGTGTTTAATGGTTCCGAGATTTACTAGCCCCTTAGTGGTTCTCAACAATTTTTCAAGTATCTTATTTTTAATGGATTCCTCAACTTCTTTGCTTACAATGGGACCATAAGGAGTGTATAATTCATTTATTAAGGGGATGGGAATTTTTGGGTGAACCCTTCGGTAGGTTAACATTCCACCAACTATTTCATTATTCAATTTTGCAACGACAAGATATGGCTTAAATTTTAGCTCCCTAGAATACGCTGGAATCATTACTGTGCTTTGGAAGATGTTCCCGCCATCATCTTTTAAAAGAAAATCCTCCCACCTACTAAAATCCTTTGAAAGAGAAATTCTTAACCCTTTAATCATTGTATGCAGGGCCTCTGTTCAAAAAGCCCATTATGCCTTTTAGTTTAATCCTGCTTACTCCCCTATAATAGTAAGGATTCTTTATGGTTTTCATCTTAGATATCATAGCGTTATAATCTCCTATTATACTGTGGATGGCATCGAGGATGCGCTCGTCAAAATAGTAAATTGTCCTAAGCATGTATGATTTTCCTCAGCGTCTCCGCAGCATCATTTAATGAAAATAAATCTTCGGCTAATTGCCGAGCATTTTTACTCATTTCTTCTTTCAACTTCTTATTTTCTTTCAAAATTTTGATAACATTTGCAGCCGTTTCTATATCCGGAGGACTTACATGATATCCTGCTTTCCATTTTAAGCAAAGTCTTGAAGCAACGCAAGGAGGACTTATACATAAAATTGGTTTACCACACGCTGCATATTCTATGAATTTTTTCGGCAACCCTATTCTAAGAAACTCAATCGGTGCATACATTAAAAGGAATACATCTGCTATGTTATAGATCAACGGCATATTTTCAAAGGGTTGAGTTTCTAAAAATAACACGTTGCCCAATCCGTATTTTTTTACTTCTCGTTCCATACTCTCTTTAAGTAGTCCAGTACCCGCTATAATGAATAATACTTCGTTATCCTCAGCAATTTTCTTAGCAATTTCTAAAATTACTAAAGGATTTTGAAAAGGCCCAAGTAAACCAGCGTAGAGGACTGTGAATTTCCCAGACACTTTCTTACGGATATTTTGCGGTAATGTTTCTAAAGCTTCTTTCTTGCCCATCGGCTTGAATCTGTCTAAGTCGATAACGCCATAAACTATATGCGTGGTACGTCCAAACCTTTCCTGAAGAACTTTGCTTAATTCCTCATTAAACGTGACTATCGCGTCAACTTTTGGATATATCAAATTATTTATTGCATGCCCAATTCCGATCAATAGATCCTTAAGCGTTTCATTGATTTGGATATATTCCAAGGCGTCCGGCCACAAATCTGTGGTGTCAGAAATTATTTTCACCTCACTATTGTGGAACGCTTTGTAAAGAATACATGAAATCTCAGTGAAAGGTTGTGGCCCCCTTGAAAAAAGTATCTTAGGCTGGGGGTTTTCCATAAAAATTTCTAAACAAGAAAGCATCGTAAATGTAACATAAATAATTAGCCTGCCTAAAATTGAACTGTACAATGTTTTAGCGAATGGTATTCGAAATTCTGTTACTTTCACGCTAGAATCTAGCGTTAAATCCCCTGAGAACTTTTGAGTTGGAGCATAGACTGATTTATTTGTGAATATTGTAACATTTAACCCTAAAAGAGATAAGGCCTTCGCTAAGTAAAGTCCTCTACCCAAACCAAAATCGGAAAATTGTATGAGTGCTACGTGACCTTTAATTTTTCTCATTTTACTCCAACTTAAACAATACAAGATTGTGTAACAGTCTAACCATTTCTTCTCTTCTTGACTTTGAAAACCATAAAATGCGTATGTGCTCCATCAATCTTTGCTAATAACTTTGACAGAATAGAGGGAAAGGGGTAATACCCTGCCGTGAGTGCTTTCTCGATTTTGAACCCATGAAGATGAAGAAATTCCTTTAGAGCCTTAAATGTGAAGACCTTATTATGACCAGTATAACAGGTATCGTTTGTCTATTTCGCGCCAAATCGGATGATACCCAATCTTGAATTTTGAGGAAACATACGGCCCTGAAGATGGTTGTTTTCCAAGTAGTAACGCATAAATATTGTGCCAGCTAGCAAGATTTTCAGTACCAATAACAGCAAAGCCATCATCTTTAACTACTCTTAAGATTTCCTCAGCAAACATATCAGTATCAATTAAATGTTCTATTACTTGATCTGAATAGACTATGTCGATTGCTTTAGATCTTATGGGAATTCCTCGGTTTAAATCTGCTAAAATTACATCACCCATTTTTTGTTTAGCAATTTTCGATGACGCTCTATTGATATCTACACCTATAATTTGGTTCTGTCGTTTTTCAAAAATGAACCCAGCTCCACATCCAACGTCAAGCAGAACGCCTGTACAAGAAGTTAGCAGTTTTTTTAAATTTTCTACATGATCATCATAAGCTGATTTTGAAAGATATAAAATATATTTGGCTATCATTTTCTTGAACATGCTTTAATGCTTATAGAAAATTACGCATTGCTTCACTTGTTGTTATCACAGGAATGCCTGCAGCATCAATAGCATTCAATATGACGTTAAATTTTTTCATGCTTATATCGAAAAGTCCTGGTTTGTCTGTTACTCTGTGTGCAAAAAGAATCAACCATTCTCCCCGCCTTTCATTTGATAATGCTTTCAAATAACTCTTAAGCTTACGTATAAACGATGAGAAATGTAATCCATAAATAAGCACTTCGTATGTACTGACTTCTACACGTATTAATAATCTATGTTTAAAAGGGGGGGCATTGCCTCTCACCTTGGTTGTTCCAGTAAAAACTATTGGGTAATACGATAATATCAAAGATAGGGAATCTGAAGACAGCTTACTCTGAGGAAAAACAAAATCCATTAATTCATACCCGAACAAATCACTGACAAGCTTCTTGTTTTTCACGATTTCTCTTTTCATAGTTTGAGCATTAGCTTTCTGGAAGTTTATATGCGAATAGCTGTGATCTGACAGCCCCCATTTCTTTGATAGTAATTCTTTCACTTGTTCAGTTGTCAAATATCCCTTCTGATTAATTTTGGATCCAATCAGTGCCACATTAGCCTTGTAACCAAAATTTTCCAACATTGGCAATGCTTCATGGTATACATCTGAAAAGCCGTCATCAAACATTAAAGTAATAAAAGGTGAATCCACACCGTTCATCATCTCATCCCTAATAACTTTTCATAGACTTTCAGCATTTTCTTCGTCCGTAAATCCCAATTGTATTTTTCTTCAATTAATTTTCTCGCCCGCTTACCCTTCTCTTCAAGTTCTGAAGGATTGTTCAACGCTGTTTTTATCGCGTTTCCCAAATCTTCAGGCGAATGAGCAGCCGAATAACCTATATCATAATGCCTTATGAAACGCTCACTCCACCACATTCCATCCATCGAGATCATCGGCAAACCCAAAGAAGCGTAAACAAAAAGCTTAGAAGGCATGGCTCTAACTTTTAGTGTTGGTATCACGCCTAAATCTGCATCACTAGCTATTCTTAATGCTTCACTATTGGGATGCCATCCATAAAATATTATTCGGCTACCTAAATCTTTAGCCATTTTTTTCATCTGTTTAAAGAGCGGGCCTGCGCCGATTATTGAGTAAACAAGGTTCTTTCTGTTAGCGCATGCATACCTATAGCTTTCGATTAGAAGATGTGGATACTCCCATTTTGCTAGGATACCTAAATAACATACATAACTAGGTGTTAGTCTATATTTAAGCTTGCAAGGTGCTTTCTTATCCGCCGCTTCATACAATGTGCATGTCCTATTTTTGGCAATACCAAGTTCCTTGACTGCAATATCTCTGTCTATAGGGCTAACAAAGAAGGCGAAATCCATTTTCTCCAATGTTTCACATAACATTTCCCTAACATTTATTATGAGCTTATCAGCATCCTTTAATCCGAAGCGCTCCTTAAAATCAAGATGTATAAGGTCAGCGAATTCGCCGATGATCAGCGGATTACTCTTCATTTGATTTTGAACATTCAAGGATATAATCGAGCCTAAAAAATCGTCACAGTGAAACACTGTAACTTTTCGCTTTTCAGACACCCTAGCTATTTTTGAACTCATACTTTTGGCAATTTTTTTAATTCTATTAGCTAAGAACAGCTTCCTAACAACAGATTCACTGTTAACTAAACGATCAAAACCGATGACTTCCGTAACTTTTCCTAATATCCCACTAACAGATACTACGTCACACCCATGAATCAAACCATTCTCAACCAATGAGAATATTGTAACGGGAACTGAATATTTTTTATAAGTATAGATTTCTCGATTAAGTCTTACTGAGACACCATAACCTTGAAGTTTGTGCGGTGTAACAATACCCACACTTATTTCGCTTGGAATACCCAAATTTCCTCTGTCAGCAACCATCGCTTCACCCACACTTCGCAGATAAAATCTGACTCATTCTTTCCTATTCATCTTCTTTGTAAGCCTAGAGATGGCGAGTAGTGTTATGACTGTTGATGATGTGAAGAACTCTATTAGTATGAACCTTACAGAAGCCAAGGCAATATTTGTTATTATGCGATGTTCCGCGGTATAAATCTGTAGCATCCAAACCCCAAATGCGCGCGCAACATCGTCATCTAAGGCAATGATACAATGTTATCGCGAGGAAAGAGCGTGAACACAAACCGCATCGGTTTCCTTTAGGATGATCCTTGGACTATCGATCACCATTTTATCTCCAACTTCATGCACAGGACATTTCCCTCTTATTTTGCAAGCCCTAATTTCGAGCATTTCCTCAAACCGCCCATATTACTTAGATGTTTTCTGCATTAGTCTCAATATGGCGTATAGGGTTATGGATGTGAAGAGGGCGAATGTCCCAACTAGCCCAAACGCAAGGGATGCCAAAAAAATGTTGGTCACCACATAACCTTCTGCGGCGTATATTTGCAGCGTCCATAATCCAAAGAGAACGCCGATGGAAAGAAGCCCTATACCAGGTAAGCCTAAATAGATTAGGGGTCTTTCTTCCACAATCAATCTAATTATAGTGGATATCACGCCTAATCCGTGTTTTAATGGGTTATGAGTTGATGTTTCTAAGCCTTTGTAACGCACTTCAACTGGAATCTCAGTCACTACCAAGCCCAAAGTTCGAGCCTTCAACAAGACCTCTGCGCTTACACCCATACCATTTTCGTCAAGCTGTAAGCTTTCTATGGCTTTTCGGTTGTAGGCTCTGAAGCCACATTGAGCGTCTGTGAGGCTGCCTTTTTCTCTTGAGCCGTTTGTCATCTTTGTGAGAACTTTAACTCCGAAACGTCGGTAAAGAGGCATGCCGCTGTTTTTATGCAGTAGT